>Ga0116204_1001368_pt1 | contig 13670 bp, 13 predicted proteins | sample LakKivwa52mmetaG_FD_94481 | JGI IMG/M metagenome (GOLD analysis project Ga0116204, IMG submission 94481) | Anoxic lake water microbial communities from Lake Kivu, Rwanda to study Microbial Dark Matter (Phase II) - Lake Kivu water 52m metaG | ecosystem: Environmental > Aquatic > Freshwater > Lake...
AAGCCGCTTGGAAGATTTAGTAAACCTTCCACCAGATTCGGGAAATACAAAAGTAAGTGAGAGGAGTAGACCAAGTGCAAGCGCCCCTAGAAGGGTATTGAGAAGATCAAAGAGCATATTGATTCTCGATTAGAAGATTCTTGGCCACGAACCTAAGATTACGCTGTGCCAACCTACGAATATAAGTGCGAAGCAGAGCACGAATTTGAGGTATTTCAATCATTTACAGATAAGGCTCTTGATACCTGTCCAGAATGTGGCGCACCTGCTCGCAAGGTCTATTCCAATGTAGGAATCGTCTTTAAGGGCTCAGGTTTCTACAAAACTGATTCTCAGAAGAAGACTGAAACCAAATCTGAAGCAAAGACTGAAAATAGGTCTGAGAAGAAGCCTGAAACCAAATCTGAAACTAAGGCGCCAACTAAGTCAGAAAGTTAATCGTGATGCGGGGGCTTATCGCCCTTAATTTCCTCTTCGCGGTGCTCGTCGCCAGATTTATCTTGGCCATCCTCAATCTCTTCTTTAGTCTTCGAAGGAATTAACTCACTCATCGAGACCGCCCAGAATTTGGTGCAAAGGAACGCTGGACCCCATCCATAATTTGTCGCAGCGCGAGATCTTGATCCCGCTGCAGCAGCGCACGCTGCGCCACTAAAACCGCAAGACCATGGACCGAGCTCCACGCAAACATGGGGGCCGCATCTTTAACTTTTTTATCTAATAGCCCGCATTCCCATAACTCTTGGATTGACTCTTGTAGTAACTCCCAGGCTAAGTCTGAGAACTCACTAATCGGCTTTTCATCACAATGTAAGAATGCCACTTCAAATAGCCGTGGGTGTTTTCGAGCAAAATCCACATACGCTTCACCGAGCGCTTCGAATCTGAGAATCGCATGGGTAGCTTTATTTCTTGACTTTCTTACTCGCTCTCGCCGCGCCCGCATGAAGTCACCGAGCTCAATCCGAACTTGCAAAGAAACTTCACCTCTTACTTGTTCGAGGTTTTCAAAATGTCGATAGAGGGCAGCTGGGGTAACGCCGGCAACTTCCGCCACCCGCCGTATTCCAAGTGCGTTCCAACCCTCTCGATCCACAAGATTTCGAGCCGCTCGGATAGCAGCATGGCCTAAATCACCATGATGATATTCAGAACCCTTGCGCAGCGGTGTTAACATTGTTTACATTATTGCGTAATGGGAATCCCTAAGTCAAGAGAAGGTAGATAATGTTTGAAAAACTTGGTCACTCAATTGCCCGTCGGAGCAAAGCAATCTTCTTACTTTCAGTTGCGCTCGTGCTCCTCTTTGGCACCATTGGAACCCAAGTCTTTTCGCGTTTTGATTCCGGAGGCTACTCAGACCCTTCAAGTGATTCAGCAAAAGTTTTTGACTACCTAGAGGAAACTTTCGGAGTTAAAGATCCGGCCGTTGTGATGACGCTTGAGTCAAAGAGTGGCTCGGTTGATGATGAAACCACAGTTGCTGCGGCAACCGCCCTTGAAAATCAAATTAGAAGCGAAGTTAGCGCTGATAGCGTTCTTTCCTATTGGAGCGCCGGGCGCAATCCCGCCTTTAAGAGCACTGATGGCACTGCTGCCTACATCTTTGTTTACTTAAAGTCTGATGATTTCACCGAGATTGATTCTCTTGGCGGTTATTACCAAGATAAATACGAAGGTGAATTTCAGAACCAACGTATCCGCGTAGCTGGTGGCGCAATCTTCGCCAACTCAATAAATAGTCGGATTCAAGATGATTTAAAGATTTCCGAAGCGATCTCAATTCCACTTACCTTCATAATGCTCGTCCTTGTTTTTGGAGCGTTAGTTGCTTCTGCTATGCCTCTTGTTATTGGCGTGACTGCAATTCTCGGAACCTTCTTTGGATTGTACTTACTCACACTTGTAACTGATGTAAGTGTATTTGCTTTAAATCTAACAACCGGACTCGGCTTAGGGCTTGGAATCGACTACGCACTTTTGATAGTCAATAGATTTCGTGAAGAGCTCGCTCGAGGCGTCGAACGCGAAGATGCGATAGTAAATACGATGAAGAGCGCGGGTAAAACTGTTTTTTACTCTGGGCTAACTGTCGTCCTCACTCTGATTTCACTTGCTTTTTTCCCCATGAATTTCTTGAAATCAATGGGCTATGCCGGCTCAATTGTTGTCGCACTTGCCGTTGTAGGTGCGCTTCTCCCACTCCCTGCGCTTCTAATGTTGTTGGGCGAAAAAATTAATAAGGGCGTCGTACGTAAGAGTGGACTCGCACCGAAAGAAGATGGTGGCTGGGCCCGTCTTTCAAGATTTGTAATGCGAAGACCAATCCCAGTTGTTGCTTTCTCACTTCTAGTTCTCGGTCTGATGATTGCACCAGTGAGCAACGTTAAGTTCTCACAAGTTGATAGTCGTGTTCTTCCTGCAAGTGATCCGGCCTATCAAGCATCAGCATTCATTCAAGAGAAGTTTCCGGGTCAAGAGGGAAATCCGATTGAAATCATCTTCCCAAATGGCGGAAATCAAATCGACGCGGTCAACGCTTATGCGACAAAGCTAAGTCAGGTTGAAAACATCGTTCGTGTTGGCACACCTGATGTTAAAGGCGAAGCAGTACGACTAGTTGCTGTTCACTCGATGGCACCTCGTACACCCGAGGCGCAAGATCTTATAAACCGCATCCGCGATATCGATTCGCCAATTCAAGTTCTTGTTGGTGGAATTGCAGCGGATTATGCAGATACCCAAGATGGAATTGCAGAGACACTTCCCTGGGTATTTCTCTGGATTGCAATAACAGTTCTAGTCCTGCTCTTCTTATTTACTGGGTCTGTCCTACTTCCAATAAAAGCAATCATCCTTAACTTCGCATCACTTGCTGCAACTATTGGGGTGCTCACACTCATATTTATTGAAGGCTATTTCACCTTCTTAGTTGGCGACTTCACACCAACTGGAGCTTTAGATACCAGCACTTTGGTACTTATTGCTGTTGTCGCTTTCGGCCTCTCTATGGACTATGAAGTCTTCTTGCTCTCGCGGATAAAAGAAGAGCATGACGCAGGGAAATCAAATGTCGACTCAGTCGCACTTGGCCTCCAGAAGTCAGCTCGAATTATTACTGCGGCCGCATTCATTCTCGCCATAGTTTTTGCTGCCTTCATCATCAGTGGCGTGACATCAATTAAGAGCATGGGATTTGGAATCGCATTTGCAATCCTCTTGGATGCAACTCTGATTCGAGCACTTCTAGTTCCAGCTCTAATGCGCCTCTTTGGCGATTGGAACTGGTGGGCTCCGAAGTCGCTTCGACGCTTCCAAATCAATCACTAGAATTCACGGGTGGAAATCCTCGCCACCCTTCAATGTGAAGACCGAAGCGGCATAGTCAATGCCTTGACCTCGGCTGTGCTCGAGATCAAGGGCAACATCCTAGAAAACCAGCAGTTCACAGATTTGCTGACTAATACTTTTGTAATGCGCACTCGCTTTGAGACCAGTGAGAAGCTAGATGTTGCAAAAACTAATCTCGAACAGCGGTTAAAGAGTTTTTCTCCCCAGCTAGAAGTTCGTGATTTCAATAAGCCTAAGCGCGCACTAATTCTAGTAACAAAAGCTAGTCATTGCTTGCGAGATCTCCTTTACCTAAAAGACTTAGGTGAGATGCCTACTGAGTTTCCTGCAGTAATAGGAAATCACGAAGATTTAAGAGGGCTAGTTGAATCTCATAATCTTCCATTTATACATCTGGATAGCGAGAAAAAATCTAGAGCCGAAGTCGAATCTGAAATTACCCGGATAGCGATTGAAGAAAAAGTAGATTTCATAGTCTTAGCTAGATATATGCAGATTCTTTCATCTGAATTCTGTGCCCGCTTCTCCTCAAAAATCATCAATATCCATCACTCTTTCCTTCCCGGCTTTAAAGGCGCCCGTCCATATCACCAGGCTCACGCCAAAGGTGTGAAAGTTATAGGCGCAACCGCCCACTTTGTTACGTCAGAACTAGATGAAGGTCAAATCATTGAACAAGATGTAGTTCGTGTAAATCATGCATCTACACCTGATGACTTTGTTGCAATCGGTAGAGATATTGAGCGCCGAGTCTTATCAAGTGCCGTTAAAATGTTTGCTGAAGATCGAATATTTATTGTTGGTAATCGAACTATCGTTTTCTCAAAGTAGTTAAATACTCACATTCAAGGCGTCTCGGCATATCTCTTGCCTCAATACGACTTCTTAAATAGTCTAAAGAAGTGACGGTATCTCAACCCAAGACAAGCAAAATTATCAAAGAGCATGCGGAGCTACGTAAAGCTTTAAGAGATACAGACACATACTCATCGGACCTTCAAGGCGATGCCGACGTTCGCGATTATCGTCAGATTCCCCTAGAAATTGATCCTCCTAGACATCATCTTTACCGATCAGCTCTTGCTCCCTACTTTGTTAAGCCTGCGATTGAAAAACACTTATCTGCATTTCGAGCAAACTCAATTGCGCTGATAAGTAGATACTTCGATAGCGAGCCAAGCGAGGTCATTCCAAATCTCTGTTTACCGTTAGTAATGCAAAATCTCGGTGTCATATATAACCGGCCGCAAGACGTTGAAGAGTGGATCTCCTGGGGTCCCGATGTCTGGACTGCAGAATCTGAAGTTCGAAGTGGCAACGCTTTACATCGTTACATTGATCGCACTTACGAAGGAGCGATTGCTAAAGAGTCGGACGACATTTGGCAAGAGATTGCACACCTTGAAATTGAAGGTCGGCAAATTACTGAAGTTGAGTTTCGGGGCATCGCCGGAGTCTTATTAGCAGGCGGACGAGATACGGTAGTAAAACTATTGACTGGAATTCTCTGGCACTTTGCTAGAAAACTAGATGACTTACAAGAACTACGTCGTAATCCTCAGGGGATTTCGGCTGCTATTCAAGAGTTCCTAAGATTCTTAACTCCACTTCCATTAATGAATAGGACAACGGTCCCTGAAAGCGACAAAAAAGCTCTTCCACTAGATCGATATGTTGGCATGAGCTTTATCTCGGCTAACTTTGATCCTTCAGTCTTTAAAAATCCATTTTCAATCGATCTGAAGCGGCCGAGAAATCCCCACTTAAGTTTTGGTTTTGGCCCGCATACCTGTTTAGGAAATCACATTGCAGAAATTGAAGCCAAGGTTTTCTTGGAATCACTCATTGAATCCCGGTTTACTTGGCAAATCCTTAGCGAAAAGACAACATTTCATGAAGCACCTACTGACCAAGTGCCAGATCAATTCAAATCACTACAACTTATAGCGATATCCAACGCTCGTGAGAACTAAGTCAACATAGGTCATATCCGACCAAGAGAACCATTCCCTCGTAAAAATTGAGGGATCATCAACATGAAACGACTCATGCATCCGACCTGTACCTGCATCGGTCGCTTCTAGAATCTCCAGAGCGCGTTGCTGTTTATATGTGTCATTAGATGTAAGGGCTTCGATTGCAATCGCAATAGGCCAAACATGTTTTGTTGGTGTGTGTTGTGAACCGACACCTGCGGCACTTACTCCACTAAAGAAGTATGGGTTTGCCTCCGAAAGAACAAAAGCCTTTGTATTTTGATACTCCGAGTTTTCTGCAGGTAGAACTTCTAGGTAGGGAAGGCTCAACAGGGATGGGACATTGGCATCATCCATCCATTTCACATTACCCAGACCATCAACCTCGTAGGCAAATTTCCCTGCGATTAAACCAAATTTAACAATGCCATCATGAATCGCTCCCGCTAGCTCAGATGCTTTAGACCTCGACTTAGGAAGATCTAGCATTCTCAATTCACTCATAAAGAAGAGGTTAGATGGAATCAAATACCCATAAACACAGGCATCGTCGCTAGGTCTAAATGCCGAGTAAACCATTCCGGTGTAGCCGATGGGCGCACCTCTACCGTCATGAGACAAGGAATCATGAGGGACCTTGTTGCTCCTTTCAAAAACATAACTATCGCGATCATGTTTCTGTTCTTTACGTCCTAGCTCTAGCATTAAAGAAACCGCTTCTTCAAAACTTTCATCCAAGTGATCGGACCGACCAAACTGCTCTCGGATTCTTCTTGCTAGATATAAAACTGACGCCCAAGAATCTAGTTCAAATTTCCGCTCGAACACCCAAGGAGATTGATTGTCAAAGTCACGATGCCAACAGTTGCCGTTTGGTTCTGGATTAAATGCATTTGCATATGGATCAATCAAAAATAGCTTCACTTGAGATTTACTTAGATTGACTAGTAGATCAACAACATCTGGGTTGTGTGAGTTAAGTAGGGGCTTAACTTGCCAAGTCGAATCCCGTAGCCACATCGCCGGAATATCTCCAGTAATCACAAAAGGTAGTCCGCTAGGGAGTATTTGAAGTGTCTTGGTAAAAAGAGACTGAATTGCGTTATCTACTCGGTGAAATCGGTTAGCTGGAATTTGAGATTTCAAACCAGGATAAACATCATCCGTTTCTAAATTCACCAGATAAATGTATTGGTGTCCTTGGCCGGAGTTGAACCGGCGACCTACCGCTTAGGAGGCGGTTGCTCTATCCACTGAGCTACAAGGACAAAATGTGAATTGGCTAATGATAATTGAGCGTAATTAGGTGTGAAATTGCTTTAAAAATTGGGCTGGGATAAACTCCATTTAAATTCGTTTGGAGTTGATTTTCACCATGAAAGCGCTGGTAATTGGTGCTGGTGGGGTCGGCAGAGCGATTATAAACATCGCATCACGAAGGTCATTTATAACTTCGCTGGTAATTGCTGATCGAACCCTGGCACGTGCACAAGAGGCTGTCTCGAGGGTTAAAGACCCTCGTTTTTCTGCTGCCCAAGTTAATGCAGCCGAACTTGAGGATTTGCGTGAGCTAATCCGTAAAGCAGATCCCGATGTAGTTATTAACGCCGTTGATCCGCGATTTGTTATGCCTATATTTCTAGCCTGCGAGATTGAGAATACAAATTACATTGATATGGCGATGTCACTTTCTCGCCCGCATCCTCACTATCCGCATACTGAAACTGGTGTAAAGCTAGGTGATGAGCAATTCGCTCGCGATTGGAATTGGGAAGAACGAAAGATCTATGCACTAGTTGGAATGGGCGTTGAGCCCGGTATGAGCGATATTTTTGCAAAGTATGCAAATGATGAGCTCTTTAGCCGGATTGATTCAATAACTATTTTTGATGGATCAAATTTAAGAGTAGAGGGTGCGAACTTTGCGCCATCTTTCTCGATTTGGACAACTATCGAAGAGTGCTTAAACCCACCTCTTGTTTGGGAGGACGGTCGCGGTTGGTTTACAACTCCTCCATTTAGCGAAATTGAAACCTTTGACTTCCCTGAGGGTATAGGTCCAGTTGAGTGCGTAAACGTCGAGCACGAAGAGGTTGTTTTAATCCCACAGAAGATTGATGCTAAGAAAGTTAATTTTAAGTATGGCCTCGGTGCAGAGTTCATTCAGATTCTAAAGACGATAAATATGCTCGGGATGGACCGGAAAGAGAATGTGGAGGTGCAAGGAGTATCTGTTGCGCCGCGCGACCTGCTCGCCGCATCACTCCCAGATCCGGCAACGCTTGGTTCACGCATGAAAGGAAAGACCTGTGCGGGCGCCCTAGTTCGCGGACTTGATAAGAAGGGTGAAGCAAAGGCGGTTTACATCTATAACGTTGTTGATAATGAGTGGTCGATGAAAGAGTATGGAGATCAAGCTGTTGTCTGGCAGACTGCAGTAAATCCTGTAATTGCTATGGAGTTAATTCATAACGGAACTTGGAGTCCACGAGGAGTAAATGGCCCTGAATGGTTTGAGCCAGCGCCATTCTTAAAACTCCTTGAAGAATATGGAGCTTCCTGGCATATTCGCGAGGAATCAACAGCAGGGATTGTGAAATAAGAAATGGCTAATCGCCCGATAGCGCTCGTGACCGGAGCTTCTGCGGGAATTGGAGCATCGTTTACTGAATACCTTGCTGCACTTGGACATGATTTAGTCATTACCGCTAGAGATCTTCCGCGACTTGAAGAGAGCGCCGAGAAGCTCCGTCAAAAGCATGGTGTAGAGGTTGAAGTTATTAAGGCTGATCTTGCGACAAATGAGGGTTTGAAATTGATTGAACTTCGACTTGAAAATAGAAGTAGACCAGTGGAAGTCCTGATCAATAATGCTGGTTTCGGGATCAATAAGAGCTTCATCATGAGTGATCGCCAGATCGAAAATGATCTTCTTGATGTCCTAGTAAGAGCTCCGCTGCGCTTGATGCATGCCGTACTTCCTTCAATGAAAGAGCGAGACAGCGGAACAATCATCAATGTCTCAAGTGTTGCGAGCTGGATAGCTGGCGGTACCTATAGCGCTGCCAAGTCTTACCTAACTATTTTGAGCGAATCTCTGCACACAGAACTTCGGGGAACAAATGTGAAAGTGCATGCCCTATGCCCCGGCTTTACAAGAACTGAGTTTCATCAGCGGGGGCGGATGAAGATGACCGGCCTTCCAGAGTTTTTATGGCTCGATTCTGATGATGTAGTGAGGGCAGCTTGGAAGAGCGCTTCAAAAGGTAAGGCGATTTCAATTCCTGGTTCCCAATACAAACTTCTTACTTTCCTAATGCGCTACCTTCCAAGGTCGATAGTTCGTAGAGTCGGAATGAATGCCCGCGCCCGCCAACGGCAAAAGGCCTAGTTCTCAGCAAATTCCTTAGATTCTGTAGAGATTCGTTGAGCAATTTCCGCCCCTGCCCCCTTTAGTATTTGCTTTCAAGAAATCCATTACGCAGCCTACGGAGGAAATTGTGCGAGTCTCAGCGATAAGTCTTGGTAAGAGAGCGAGCGTAATTGCCGCTATGGCGCTACTTGCTACAACTACCTCTTTCATCCCTGCGGACGCTGCTAATAGAGCAGGTGCGGCCTGCACCAAGGCAGGCGCAAAAACCAAAATTGGTGGCGACCAATATGTATGCACTAAGAACCCACGAGTAAAGAATGCAAAAAATACCTGGGTCTGGGCTGGATGTTTAGATGCAAATAAGCTCTATACCGATTCAGTAAAGCGTTTAGAGACTCTTAAGACTGGCCTCGCCACTGCAAAAGCTAAATTAGATGAGTTAGTTGCCGAGATCCCAGGTGCTGAAGCAAAAGCTAAAGAGTATGACGGCAAGATTGCTTCTACTCAAGTAAAGCTTGACGCTGCAAAGGTGAAATACGCAGCAAGTTTGGCAAAGGGCGCTGCTTATGCAAAAGCAACTGAACAATGGAATAACGCAATAAGAAGTTATGAGCGCGCAATTGCTGGTTTCAAACGTGCTGCAGATAATTGGAGAGAGAAGAGTTCTGATGTGACTGCGCAACAGAAGCGCCTTGAACTTCAGAGCCAGACAATTGCAGCTTCAGAGGTTGAGATTAAGTCAAACCTTCAAGGGCGTAATCAGGCCTGCCGACCTGGTTTATAAATCAGAAGCAAATTAGCCGACAGTAACTTTCGTCCTTGTTGCTTTCACTGCAACAGTTCGTAGATTGCTCTTTGCGGGGCCAACTTTAACTCTTCCGTTAAGGGCATATTCGGCCCGATGTGCTGGGCAGACCCACTTACCGCCACTTAATCCAACCTTTGCACCCTCATGTGTACAGGAGAGATTTATTGCGCGGAATCCACTAACCGCATTTGAAGTTCTCACCAACGCTAGTGATCTACCAGTTCCATCTTGGAATTGAACAACGCCACCAACTTTACGGAGCGCCGTATTCTTCGAAATAAGTACTTCGACCTTTCCATCCGCTAGCACTTTTACATTGCCAGCAGCAATAGCAGTATCAGGTAGTAATCCAAGCGTGAGTACAGCCAGCCCACAAAGTAATGATCGTCTTGATAGTGAGCTCTCGTTTTCCATTGAATTCCTCCCGTTACTCTCTAATGATGAGAATCTACACCTTGGCGAGGTGGTTTTCCACCGTAGCTCTCTCCTTCTATTTGATTCTCAGGCTCTACACAGAACCAACTTGGTGGAGCGAATCAATCTTCTACAACTTAGTCGCTATTGCTGCAATTTTCTCAATCTTATCCTCATATGTTCCAGAAAATTCAATTGGAAAACGATCTGTATCGGTCGCATTACTTGCGTGGACCGTCGGATCAATCACGTCCTCAATCGACTCATTCTTTGGAATTGAGCTATCGCTTTTCTCCGAGATTTCATATGCGGCTTTCTATCCGCTAGCAATATTTGGTGTAATTAGATCTCTTAGGAATCAAGAGAAGAGTGGCCGCCTCGAAGCCCTAGATACTCTTGTAATTGCCCTTAGCGGCACAACACTTCTTGCTTCCTTCTTTCTAAAGCCGGCAAGTGATGAGATTGCCGGAACTCAATTTGAAGTCTTTATGACCATCATCTATCCGGTTGCGAACTTGATCCTGCTTCTTACTGTTCTAGGTACAGTCATCTTGCAAAGACTGAGCGCCCGAAATCTTCTCTTCTTGCTTGGTGTAATTACCTACGCTGCAAGTGACTTCTACTATTTATGGCTTAGCCAAACTGGTTCTTATGTTTATGGAACTTGGAGCGATGCTGGTTGGTTATTGGGTTTTGTAATTATTTCCCATAGCTATTGGTTCCCATTTGATGAGGAAGAGAAACCTAGAAGCTTTAATCCAGCCATTGTGGCAGTCGCGCTCTTGTTAAGTTCAATAATTCTTGCCATCGAAGTCCTTCGGCCTGATTACTTTCCTCGCTTTGTACTCATTCCAGCCTTCGCCACTATTGGCCTGGCCTTCACGCGCATGGCAGTTGCTATGTCGGATGCGCGCCGGATTGGCGATGAGCGGAAACTCGCTAGAACTGATGAGTTAACCGGGCTTGCTAACCGAAGAAGGTTTCTCGCTGAGTTTGAAAACTTCACAAAGCAGCCTGGCTCTCTGTTAATCCTTGATTTAGATGGCTTTAAGCCGGTCAATGATCGCTTGGGCCATGAAGCTGGAGACCAACTTCTTGCTCAAGTAGCGCGCCGATTCGAGCGGGTAATCCCAAGCGGTGCGCTTCTTGCCCGGCTGGGTGGCGATGAATTTGGCGTATTGATTCCGGGCAATGAGGGAGTTGAAATTGCCGTTGCCCTTCGCGCAAGTATCGCCTATCCATTCCGCATCTTCGGGGAAGTCATCAAACTCGATGTATCAATCGGCGAGGTATTTCAAGCAGGAGGCGGAGAAAGCCAAGGGATGCTCCGTCTCGCCGATGAAGCGATGTACCGAGCAAAGCGGGAAGGCCTCGGGATTGCGAGCGCTGCTAGCTCTTGATGATTAGGTCGCTCGGACTTCCAGGCCGTAAAGTTCGCGTGTCCAAATGTCCGCATTGAACGGGGTGAGATTCTCACATCTCCAATAGGAGGTTCCTAATTGGCTACACGCTTTACAAATAATCTCTTAATTCTCGGGGCCGGTTCGGTCTCACAATCAGTTCTACCTCTTCTTATAGAACATCTAATTGATGCCAAACAGATAACAATTATGGACCAGCGCGATAACCGCGCACGAGTTAAAGATGCGCTAGATAAAGGCGCTACTTATGTGCAAGACCAAATTACCCGCGGAAATCTTGATGCCCAACTTTCAAAATATTTGAAGGCTGGTGATTTCCTTCTTGACCTTGCTTGGAATATTGATGCCAACACAATTCTGCAATGGTGCCACGATCATGGCGTTATGTATCTAAATACCTCGATTGAGGAATGGGATCCATATGAAGGTGGATCAAATAAACATCCACTTGAGCGCACTCTCTATTACCGCCACATGCGGATGCGCGATATGAAGTCGCGCTGGACTAAGACTGGTGCAACAGCAATTGTTGAACACGGAGCTAATCCCGGTTTAGTCTCACATTTAGTAAAGAAATCACTAGTTGATATTGCAACCCGCGCACTTAAGGATGGCAAGGCTGGAAAAGATGTTGAGGCTGCGTTAACGGGTGAGGATTACAAGGCGCTGGCACATTCTTTAAGCGTTCAAGTCATTCACATCTCAGAACGTGACACTCAGGTAACAAATAAACCTAAGCAATGGGGCGAATTTGTTAATACCTGGTCAGTCGAAGGTTTCTATGAAGAAGGCGTTGCTCCAGCCGAACTTGGCTGGGGAACACATGAAAAGACCCTTCCGGTTAATGCTTATGAACATCCAGCAGGGCCAAAGAATCAGATTGCAATTGCACAACCGGGTGCTTCAACCTGGGTTCGCTCATGGGTACCTAACTTTGAAATTCAAGGAATGGTTATCCGTCACGGTGAAGCCTTCACTATTTCGGATCACTTAACGGTTTGGAACGATGGCAAAGCTATCTATCGTCCAACTGTTCATTACGCATATTGCCCATCGAATGAAGCAATTGTCTCGATGAAAGAACTTGAGATGCTTAATTGGCAGCTTCATAAAGATCAGCGGATTATGAATGATGAGATTACTGGTGGCGATGATCGTCTTGGCGTTTTACTTATGGGCCATCCATACAAATCCTGGTGGACCGGTTCACTTTTAACGATTGAACAATCTCGAAAGTTAATCCCTGGACAATCTGCAACAACCGTTCAAGTCTCCTCCGCTGTTTATGCAGCAGTTGCTTGGGCGATGCAGAATCCAAATGCGGGACTTCTAGTTCCGGATGAATTACCCTGGCGGGAAGTTCTTGGTTACGCCGAGAAGTACTGGGGTGGAATTCATTCGGAAGCTGCCGATTGGGATCCACTAATGAATCGCCGTGATTTGTTCGAGGGTTGGAATAACAAGAAGGTCGATAAGAGCGACCCTTGGCAGTTCTCTAACTTCCTCGTTTAATTTGGCTTAAGTGGCTTTGCCGCTTTAATCTCTTCGAGACGCGCCAAGGACTCTAATCGCTCCTTGGCGTGATCGACGATTGGTTCTGGATAACCCTTAGATAACCCATCAATAACGCTCCATGGTTCATGAATATCTTCACCACTTAAGTGGGCGAGCTCTGGGATGAATCGCTTTATGTAGATGCCCTCGGGATCAAATCTTCTTCCCTGCTCAATTGGATTAAAGACTCGATAGTAAGGCGAAGCATCAGTTCCGCACCCAGCCGTCCATTGCCAACCATGTGAATTAGAAGCCACATCGTTATCAATCAAATACTTCATAAAGAAATTCGCACCGTGTTGCCATTCAACATGAAGGTCTTTTACTAAAAATGAGGCAACCACCATTCTCGTTCGGTTATGCATCCAACCCTCTTTTACGAGTTGGCGCATCGGAGAATCAACAAATGGAAAGCCAGTTCTGCCCTCGCACCAGGCCTCAAATTTCTTACCTGGTTTGTCATAGCGCATCTTCTTAAACTTAGCGTCGTAATAATCCCGCGATGTGTGCGGATTGTTATGTAGCACATCGGCATAGAACTCACGCCAAGCAATCTCTTTTCGATAGACCTCGTGGCCTTTGTTCTGCCCAAGAACTGCGAGCATGGTCCGTGGATGTATTTCGCCCCAACGAAGATGTGGACTCATCCTGCTTGTGCCTTCTATGCCCGGAATGTTGCGATCATCGCCATACTCATTTGAAGCCCGCTTTATGAAATCCTTATAGCGCTTAATTGCAGCCGCCTCACCAGCTTCTTGAAGATCTAATTTCTC
>Ga0116204_1001369_pt1 | contig 13669 bp, 8 predicted proteins | sample LakKivwa52mmetaG_FD_94481 | JGI IMG/M metagenome (GOLD analysis project Ga0116204, IMG submission 94481) | Anoxic lake water microbial communities from Lake Kivu, Rwanda to study Microbial Dark Matter (Phase II) - Lake Kivu water 52m metaG | ecosystem: Environmental > Aquatic > Freshwater > Lake ...
CTCCTCGGCTGCTATCAGGATGCCGCCGTAGACCCGGCCAAGACTCGACGTATCGACGTTCATAAAATGGTCGGGCTTGCGGACATTGAGGTCTTTAAAAAAAATCTCATTCAACTCATAATCCCAGTTTTGTCCGGTATGAACAATCACATGATCAATATGCCGGTCCAGCAGGGCCATAGTACTCGATAGACGGATAATTTCAGGACGCGTTCCGAGAATAGTTACAACCTTCACGATTTAGACCTCCTCAAAAAATGTATCCGGGTCACTCGGGTCAAAGTGCTCGTTGATCCAGAAAAGCGTTACCAGTTCCGATTTTCCTACATTAGTAATATTGTGGGTGTGGTATATGGGCATTTCAACCCACGATGGCTTGTCGCCGGACACCCGGTATTCGATAACCTTATCGGTCCCGATGCGACGCAGCTTTATGCTCGCCTGCCCGCTGACCACGCAGAATTTTTCATTTTTACGGACATGATAATGATTGCCCCGGGTGATTCGTGGCCTGGTAGTCGAAAACGAAACCTGCCCGCCGTTTTCCAGCTTAAACACCTCAACAAAGCTGCCGCGCACATCAGTGTTGAGCTTCAGGTGCCGCTCCCAGTCAGCGGCATCCATGTAGGTAATAAAAGTGTTGTAGAGATCGCGCTCAAATTCTGATTTAATTGCCGGCACCATGCCGCTGCCATAGAAGTTTTCCTTATACTTATTCAGCAGGGCCAGAATTGCAGATACTTTTATCTCGGCACGGGGCTGGATATGCTCAACGTGATAGCCCGCAGGCAATGTCTGTATCAAGCGCCATATCTCTTCCACAAGGTCCTTTATGTATATCATCGTCATCAGCCCATCCTGCTGGATGGTGGGATCCTGACCGTGGGTGAGCTGATAGCAGAATGTAGCAACAACCGAGTTGTAAAATGGGCGACCGCCGTCGCCAAACACGTTTGGTATTACCATGGAAACAGCCGGCGCTGATTTTCCCCTGCTCCACTGCTCGAGCAGCTCCATCGCCCGCTTCTTACCGCGGCCGTATTCGTTGTCGCGTTCAATCTGTGTGCTGGAAGAAAAAAGTATATAGGGCGTATTGCCGGAAGCATCGACAGCGGCCAGGAGCTTCTCCATCAGAACTATGTTTTTTTCATAGACCACCTGGGGTTCATCGCGGTTGACCCCGGCCAGGTGGACAATAATGTCGGCATTTTTGACAAAAGCTGAGAGGTTAGCGGGGTTATCGTAATAGCTGTCTTTATAGGGCAGAATCTCAAAAACATTCTCCCTGGCGAGCCTGTCTCGCAGGTGCGAACCGACAAACCCGGCTATGCCGGTTATTCCAATCTTCCTAGTCATAGCAACGATTCCTTTTTAATTTTTTTATTGCTATTTTAGAAATATGATTTAAACCACTATATCCCGCAGACAAATCAAATTATCCCCTAAGCCAATCGATTGCTGCCAGAGTTTTTCGGTTAACAGCCACTCTCTTTTTTTGAAGCTGGGCGGCCTTGCGGGGGGCACGTACCCAAAGCGCAAACGCAGCCGCAGCCTTGCGAGAATAATACCACGTTATATGTGCGAGGGCTCTCGGGGTTGAGCGGCCATAGCGTTCATAATATCTCGCCCGGTATAACGAAAGAAAAATCTTTGGGGCACCTATAATTATTTTGATTTTTTCACGCAGGCCCACTGCTGTTGCGATATCAACCATCAAGAAAGGCAGCGATTTTCTTTCCGCTTTAGAAGGGTTAAAAATGTATTCCCGAACCGCACAGGCCGCAAAGTCCTCCTGAAAACCTTCGGCCTGTAATGCTTTAAAAACCGTGCAAGGAATATCCTTCGCCCCCAGCAAATCACGCACAAGCAGCAGCACCATTCCGACAGGGCGAATAACGTTATAGTGCCTTGATCGCTGCAGAATACATTCCCAGTCAATAGTGCCGCCATGCATTTTGAGCAGCAAAGCGATATCACAAAAATTCTTAAGGTACAGCAGCACATCCGGCCCCTTTGGTATGTGGCGCAGGATGTGAAAGCAGTTCAGTATCAGAGTGTCTTCAATAGAAAGCTCATAGTATGTGCCGATATCCGTTTTTATCTCACGGCTGCGCTGCCGCATATCCGCAATATCAATCTTGTAAGGGGAGTCCGCATAATCAAAATCCCAGTGAGCCTCTATCAGGAGAGTGAAACCCGATACCCTGCGGCCGTATGCCGAATGAAATGCTCGACTCTCAGCTCTGGCATCCATGTGTTCGGTCTGATAGCCCAAGGGAACAAGAATATCTTCAACACGCTCGATATCAATTTTTTCAAACAGGATATCAATGTCTGAAAGAGAACGCAGCGCGGTGTTATGTGCATATAGTGAGGTTAAAAAAGCAATACCTTTAAGGGGTACAAGCCGGATCTGCCCAAGGCTGCATGCTTTGACAAGCTTATGAAACTCCTGTACATAGAAATGATTTTTTAAGAAGTTTTTTAAGCCCTGCTGCTTCAGTCTCTCTATCAGGGTATCAGGTACATCTGTCCGATGTGCATGCTGCGCAAGTGCTGCAAGAGCAAAACCGGCAATACCATGCAGCCCTATCATGTATTCGACGGTGGTCCAGTCGAGATTCTGCCCCAGAAGAGAATCAATATCTTTGGCGGCATCCTGCTTCACCGCCTGCCGGCAGCACAGAAGAATGAACATCTCTTCCGGTGTTAAATTAAGCGCTTTCAATTCCATGGTTTTTATGCTAACGGTAGATGTTTTTTTGAGGAAATAAAGTATTGTTTTTTAATTTAATCATATATCAAAGCAAATGTCATGTGCAAAAAAACGACTGTTATGCGCACTTTTTCTGATAAGCAGCGATATTCTTCTCCCTTTCATGCGGTGTAGCTCCGCGGTTTTTTTATCCTTATAAAAGTATTGATGAAGTCATAGAAAACTCACCATGCCGCACACGGCACCCAATGGGGAACGAACATACGGTGAATATAAATAGTGCCGAAACAATCTGAAAAATTGGCGTCTTTAGTGGATTTCGTGGTTTAACCTTTTGTTAGTTCGTTGGAAGTACCGAACTGTCACCCCAGGTCCTTCGTTTCGCTCAGGATAAAGGTGGTGAAGGGTGTTCAGGTCTATTGACAAACAGAGAATCTTCGCGGGACTCAGAATAACAAAATTGGTCTTTGATACTTCTAACGGACTCAATGGCTCCAGTGATTTGTGCAGGCGCGGCCGCCGGCCGCGCAACAGGAACAGCGCTATCTTTTTTCGTGGTTACCCTGTGCTGCCCTTTGGCTGCCGCGTGCGGCACAAGGAATGCTTTTTACAAAGGTGTAAATCATTAAATTCCTTTATTATGTAATTCTCGGCAATGCCGCGCATTAAGGCATAAGCATGGCTAGATCGACCAGCGCTCCAATAACGACATCCAACAGGCTGATGCACAACACCGTCCTTAACTTGGCTGCGTTTGCTGTTGAAGCAGTTATCGGCTTTTTTTTAATTTCTTTCTTTTTGGGTCAGCTGGGCGCGGAGCGCTATGGTCTCTGGGTGCTGATCGGGTCTGTTTTCCAATACCGCGGAGTTTTGTCCCTTGGTCTCAACAGTGCTGTTAATCGATATATTCCGGTGTATTTGGCGCACGGAGATTATGCGGGTGTGTTGAAAACGGTCAGCACTTCATTTATGTACCTGCTGGCGATGGGCATCGTACTCGGAGTGGCAAGTGCCGTTATTTATTTTAACTTCGAACAGTGGTTTGCTGTAGAGCCCGATCTGCTGGAAACCGCCCGCTTTCTGCTGGTCATCGTCGGGGTTCTTTACAGTCTATCCTTCCCTCTGCAGATTTTTAGTGCTACCTTGAGCGGTTTGCAGCGTTTTGACATCATCAATATTGTTTCCTTGGCTTTCTTGTCAGCTCGAACCCTCTTGTTGGTAATATTACTAAAACAGGGGTACGGATTGCTCGCCATGGGACTTCTTTTCGGTGGAAGCGAGGTCATTAGCTGCCTTTGTCAATTTATATATGTTAAAAAGCTGCTTCCGCAGGCGACTATTACGTTGAGAGGTTTTACCTGGAAGTTTCTTTGGGAGTCTGCCGCCTATGGAACAAATACGCTTCTGTATGCCACGGGTTCGCTGATTCTTTTCAAGGCGGGCAATATCCTGATAGGTATATTCATGGATACAGCATCGATAAGCCATTTTTCAATAGCAGTTGCGGCAATTATGCTTATGTCGTCTATCGTGCAGGTTTTTTCGAAAGCGATAAAACCCGCGATAAGCGATTTGGATGCACGCAACGACATTGTGCGGATGAAGGAAATTGCACTTTTGAGCCAGAAATATTCTCTGCTGATAATCATCCCATCCTGCTTCTTTCTGGTTGCGATGGGCAGGGAATTTCTCGATGTATGGGTAGGAGCTAAAATTCAGGACGCGTCGGTGCTTGACATGATGGCCCTCATTATGGCTATTATGGCTGGTGCTCAAGCTGTTCTCTTGTCTCAGCACAGCAATTTTGTGGTGATGGTCGGGCGGGGTTACCATAAAATTTTCGGTCTCTTCACGTTCGGCTCAGCAGCTATATTTGTTGCTCTTGCGGTTATTTGTCTGAAACAATTCAACATGGGGCTTATCGCTGTGGCCTGGTGCAATTTTATCCCGATTGTGCTTGTTTCCGGCATTGTTTTTCCGTTATACTTTCATCGCCGGATGCAGATAGGCATGATAGAAATAATGAGAAGGGTCTGGGTTCCGGCGCTGTGGGGAACGCTGCCGGCGGTACTTTTAATAGCATGCTGGAAACTCATTGCTCCGCCCCAATCCTGGCCGCATCTCGCGGGTATTGTTACCGTAGCGGGTGCCCTTACCTTGTTGTGCGGTTATTTATTGAGCCTTGCGCCCGATGAAAAAACGAGAATCCTGAGCATGATTAGGAAAAAAAATAAGGAGTCCTATGACAACAGATGCTTTAAGAATTATTGTTTTAGGAAGTGGAAACTGGGGGATAGCTCTAGCTCTTTTGTTTTCAGCTGAACATGAGGTTTACATCTGGGCAAAAGATGAACTGGAGGCCATGCAGGCAAGAGAAAAACTTAAAAAAAATATAATGGGGAATAATGCAAATATTTGTGTTGAAGTAAAGTATTCGCGGCCATTAACAGCAGCCGATATATTAATAGTTGCCGTGCCGTCAGGCGTAGTGCCATTAGTCGCGGAGGAGTTATCCTGTTTTACCAAAGGATGCCCCCTGACAATTCTTTCCGCGTCAAAGGGTTTGATTCAGCCCGGGTTTAAAACGATCAGCCAGGTTTTGCAAATGAAGCTGCCTCAATGTAATGTTGGTGTAATCTCGGGACCGACGATCGCCAATGAGGTGATGAATTTGAAACCTGCGAAAGCAGTACTTGCCGCTCAGAACGTAGAATGCCTTTTAAGACTTAAAGATGTTTTGCAAAACAATTTATTGCATTTTGAGTTGTCGCTCAATGTTAAGGAAGTGGAATTTTGCGCTTCGCTCAAGGGAATCATTGCCATAGGCGCTGGCATAGCAGAAGGGCTTGGCCATGGTAAGAATTTTATGGGTCTATTGCTTACATACGGTGTACAGGAAATTTTAATTATTGGAAATTTTTTGGGGATCTCCACTGGACAGATTTTAAGTATTGCAGGTCTTGGCGATCTGGTCGCAACTTGTTTGAGTGGAGATAGCAGAAATCACCGCTTTGGAAAGCTGCTGGCCCAGAAAACATCCAAGGAAACCGCGCTTAAAGAGGTAGGAATGGTAGTAGAGGGAGTAAGGGGCGCCCAGGATGTTAAAGGTTTAGCTGTATTAAACTTATCGCTTCCATTGATCTATTCAATAGATCTGGTTATATCAAAGCCGACCGAAGAAAGCCTTAATAATTTTGTAGATACGGTTCTTCATTATAAAGGAGCCTTATGAAAGCGTTTATTTTAGCCGCTGGCAAAGGGAGCCGGCTTGGATGTGATACTCCAAAATGTCTTCAATTAATAGGAGACCAAACAATCCTTCAGCGGCAATTGGAAGCATTGATCATTCAAAATGTGCGAGAATTGGTATGTGTTGTTGGATACAAGAAAGAAGTTGTAGCGGACGCGGTTAAAAAAATATGGCCATACAATGTAACTTTTGTTGAAAATAAGGTTTACGATACAACCAACACCTCTTATTCCTTATATCTAACTCGTGAGTATATGAATGATGACTTTTTTTATATGAATGCCGATGTGGTATTCCGTCCGGATTTGTTAGGAAGGCTAGAAAGTGCGGATGGGGATGCAGCCCTAGGGATACAACACAAAAAATGCGGTGCTGAAGAGGTGAAAGTTGTTGTCAAAGAGAATCGCATTCTGGAGATTGGTAAAGATATTGATCCTTTATGCTGCTTGGGAGAATTTGTCGGCGTAGCTTTATTTAGAAAGTCCATAAGCGGCCGATTTATTGAAGCACTTTCAAGGCTTATTCAAGATGGGCAATCTCACGATTATTTTGAAGCAGCGCTCAAAAAAATTACGGGCGATACTGTCATGACGGCTGTAGATATAACCGATATCCCATGTATCGAAATAGACTTTTCTGAAGACCTGAAGACAGCACAACAAAATGCACGGAGTTATGACGTTAACATTCAAAAAAAAAAATATAGTGAAGAAATAAAAGAAGCCAGACGCATTGCGCAGGCACCGAGAATCGCGAAGGGCGAAGATTGGTATAGTCAAAACTTTACACGTTTTTTTTCCATATACTTAAGCCATTTTTTCTGGAGGATCGGCATATCGGCAAACTCTGTAACAATATGGATGGGGATTATTTGTCTGCTTGGTTCAGTTGCCTTTGTTTTTAATAATATATGGATGGTTGCGATAGGGGGGGGCTTATGGCAATTATGGTATATTCTTGATTGTGTCGATGGAGAAGTCTCGCGACTAAATAATAAGACGTCCTTGCTGGGTGAGTATCTCGATCGCCTGTCGCATATTTTTATTAATCCTACGATTCCTCTTGCTTTTGGCCTTCATATATATTTCCGAGATCCTACGATTATTAATGCAGTTTGCGCATTTTTTCTATATTCGACAAATACGTGGGGGGAATCCATGGCAGCGGCAAACAGACAAATCAGCTCTAAAGATAAAAAATTTGCCGCAGTTCATTATGAAAAAAGATCATTTAGTGGAGCGCTTCGTTTCCTTTTGGCGAGCTGCTTTACACTCGTGGGCCAGATGAATATATTCCCCATTTTGATAATTTTGAGTTTTTTCCTTACCCAGGCATTTATTAATTTACTGGTTGTCTTATATACAACCGCCTGCCTTGCTCGAATAGGCTTGATAGCTGCAAGAGAAATTATTGCGGTAAATAAAATCGACATTTTAAATGGATAACAGGATGTCGCGGTTTTTGATAAATTTATTTTTTATGTTTTTTTTTGTATCCCCGGCTATTGCAGAGTTTAATATATCCATAAATAAACCATATGCCCTTTCTCCTCCGCCTTCTTATCCTTTATGCACCGATGCAGGCGATTCGACCGACCTCACTGATGGCAAATTTTGCAAAAGCCACTGGAGTAATAAACGAACGGTTGGCTGGCTTTATCCTGAAGAGATACCTCAAATTACTATTGACCTTGAGAAAGTTTACTATATTGAGCATGTGGACATTCATACGGTTGCTGGTGCCCGCGGTGGGGTTGAGTTCCCAGCCTACGCAGTAGTGCTGGTGAGCAATAACTCCATTGATTACCGGGCGGCTGGCTTTGCACGTATCCCTGCAGAGGTCAGATTTCTCGGACAGAATGGGCCTAGTGAACCGTATGTACTTCGTGTCCCCCATATTGCTGCATCTGGTCGTTTTATTAAAATTATAATTCAAATGGCAACAAAAATGTTTTTTTGTGATGAAATAAAGATAATCGGCAGAGACGATCCGCCAGATGTGGTGACGGCACTGCCCGTCAGCATTAAAAATGATTTCGCCTATAACACTATCCAAGCGGTGGAAGAGCGGTTGGAGATGATTCAAGGGATATCGGAAACACAGCGCTATATTTTTGAAAAAAAAGATTCCTTCCCCCGCAGTCAGCTTGATTCGTGGAGCGCTGATCTGCATGAAATGATGAACCTCTGCTCGGAATTGCGATTGCCTCTGATTTCGCAGCAGCAGCTTGAGCAGGCGCAGAAAGATCTTGGTCTGCTGCGGGCTGCCATCTACAGGGAGGTTTACCGGGAGCCTTGGGCGCTGATTCATGCAGACCCCATGCGCTCGCTGTCTCGAAGTGACATGCTTGTTGACTCGCGTAATTTTAGAAACAGGCCAGCATGGCTGTCAGCGATATATGCGCTTACCGGTGTTGTGTTCCCTCGCCGTCCGGATGTTACCGTTTCGATGTGGCAGAGGGAATATGAAAGCCTGGCGTTTAATATCATCAACTGCTCGCCGGAAACGTTGGAGATGAATGCAAAGATCTCTGTGTCAGCAAAACAGGCCAGGCAATTACCGGTTGAGCAGGTTTTTACGCTGCGCCGGGCCGAATATGTATACGGTATTAAGGCGGGTTATATAGCAGATCCCCTGCTGCTGCTGGACGAACAGCCGTTTGAAATAAAGCCCGGTCAAGTTGTGCAGGTATGGGTTACTGTTGATAGCGAGGGGTTGACATCTGCACATTATTCAGCCTCTCTTGAGTTCTCTGGTTCATCAAAAACCAGGCCGCTCCCTAAAAAAAAAATATCGGTGCGCGTACAGGTGGCGCCCCTTGTTATGCCCCGTCAAATGACGTTGAATTCGTATGCTTGGGCCTATCCGGCGCAATTAGAAATTACGCGCAATAATCAGACGGAAGCAGCACGGGATTTGCAAGCCCATTACACTAACGTTTTTATTCTAGATCCAAAAAGTCTGCCCTTTCCCCGGGATGTTCAAGCATGGGGCCGGCCTATCCCCCGTGAATCCTATGCTGCGATGGATGCCCAACTCAACAGCAACAGCTATGCGCGGATGTATCTTTTTTTTATGGGTTTTTCTATAACGAAGCAGGATCGCGGCCGGTTCGGCGAATGGATGAGCGAGCCATGGAAGAGTAATTTCAAAAGCTGGCTTGTGCAAATGGTCGAGCACTTACAACAAAGAGGCCTGGGGTATGACCGTTTTGCCCTGTATCCCTATGATGAATACATTGGTGATGATTTCTACAAGGTCGCCAGGCTGATCAAAGAAACAGACCCTCGCATAAAAATATTTGTAAACAGCTATGGCAAGGGGCCGCAGGATTTCGTGCGGGTAAGAAATTTCGTTGACATCTGGTGCGTGCATCAAGATGTGTCCGACAGTCAGCCTGACTGGCTTAAAACCGTAATATCATTCAGCACGGAAACTTGGACATACAAGGCGGCTGGACCTGTCCGGGCCCACAATCCTTTTAAGCATTATCGCAGAATGTCGTGGTGGACGTTCAAACACGGATTAACCGGCGCCGGCTTTTGGGTGTATGCTGATCCCGGTAGTGTCCCGTGGCATGAATATGCAACACCCATGGGATATTATGGAGTAGTCTATGGCTCCGCCAATGCCCCGGTCAATACCCGTGGCGAAAAAATTGTACCCTCTCGCCGCTGGGAAGTCTGGCGCGAAGGGGTTGAGGATTATCAGTATCTTGTAACACTCCACAACCTGATTAATCGGACCCAGAAATCTTATCCGGAAAAGGCTGCGGCCGCTCGGCGCATGCTTGAGTATCATGTTGATGCAGTTCTCTCTGGTACAGCAGTCGAAATCAGGAACGCCAGAGAACAAATGACCAGCAAAATTCTCGAGCTGGATGCTGTTGCGTATTAAATATACCTGAAGCGGGGTGGATGCACAACACATACAGTAACCCGCCTTGCTTTTCTAGGGGCTGTCGTACTCGGGAGTAAGGCAACGTGGTGGAAGATCGATGAAGCGAGTATGGCCAATGCAAAATGTCTCGGCGCCGTGCAGCAGCTGGTGCGCATACAACAGGGGTGTCTTCTCAGAAGGACAACCATGATTCAACAGGCAAAATCCAGAGCAAATAACCCTATTAATTCTGACCCCGCAGAGCAGGATCATCAGGATTTTAGGCATCTTATCCGTTGCGTAAAGATTTTTGGCGTGGCGTGTGTTATTGCCTGTGTATTCTATCTCCTTACGCGAGAAAAAAACATCGCGCAAGGTATTCTCGGCTCTGTCTTTGTTCTTCTTGCACTATACCATACACCCTTCGGTCTTATGGTCCTTTTTACCTTCCTGGGCCTTGAGAATGTCATGGTATTCAGACCGGATTTCTCCTACAGCAAACTAATCGGAATTATTGTGCTTGTAAGCTATCTGCTGAAAGTATTCAGATATCCTTTTGTTATGGGCGTGCCGCAGCGATTGATACTTTTCTTTTGTCTTTGGTGCTGGGCGTCATATTTCTGGTGCGTTAAGCCAGATGCCACCATGCCAATGCTGCAGATGTTAACCCTGCAAATCGGGGTATTCTTCATTATGGTCAATGTGATTCGTGATAAAAAAAGTTTTTTTGTTGTCTTGGGCGGATTTGCCGCAGGCGCGATAATTATCTCATGGTTGTTGATGTTTGGCACTGTGGCATATACAACGTTTTCAGGAGAGCAGATGGGAAGGGCTGTTCTGGCTGAAGAGCACAGCAATCCTGTCATTATTGGCAGAGCAATTTCAATCGGGTTTATAGTTACATGTTTGATTTTCTGGAAGAGCAACAAGATACTGAGATTAAGCGCATATGCCGTAATGGCGTTGATGTTCGTTGCGATGCTTACCAGGACGCAAAGCCGTCTTGCTCTGTTTGTTGCTGTTCTTGCCCCGATTTTTGCATTTATCATGACAGCAGACAAACGCTACCGCGTGAAAAGATTAATAAGTGCAGCACTTATAGCCGGTGTTGCTTACTTTTTTATGGGATTTGTTTTGAAAAGTGGTCTTATGACAGATATGGCCCGGGATAGGTTTGTGAGCCAGGGATTCAAAGAGAGCGGCCGTTTGGAAATGTTGGCTGACGGCCTGCGCCTTATAGCTTCGCGACCATTGCATGGGTATGGAATAGGGAACTCTTCCTATGCCCGCACAGGCAGAGGCAAGGGGGGGTCATTGCATCACAACTTTGTGAGTCTGGCGGCCGATGTGGGGCTTGTGGGCCTGGTGCCCGTTGTGCTGCTGCTCATTATTTTGTATATGCAAATTTATCGTATTACCGATCCCAGGCTTAAATGGCTTGGCATGGCAATGCTTTTCTATGTTGTGGTAAGCGGGATAACGGCGGTTACGTATATTCAGAAAGATTTCTGGTATCCCCTGCAGATTGCAGCTCTCACAGCTTTGCTGTCGAGGGATGAAAAAAGAACCTGAAAAACAGAAATTAGACCATATGCAGGATGATTCGGCTACAAGACGGGGCCGTTGGGAAGTACCTCGAAGGATAACCCGGCAGTGGGAATAGCAGCGGACCTGCTTTGCAATTCCTGCAATGGTCATCTGCTGGAAGGAACGCTGCAGCCGGTTGAACGGATCACGGGCGTCTATGTGGACAAGGGTTTTTTTGTTTATTTACTGGGCTGTTCAAGTTGAGGGCTAAAGTGCTCAATCAGCCATGGCGGCATTCAGACATCATGCTCAACGCTGCCTGAAATGATTTTTTCAATAACGACGACATAGCACAACAAACTTGAATATTATGCAGAGGAAACACTCATGAAAACAATGACGGGTAAGACGATTCTGGTTACCGGCGGTACCGGCTCTTTCGGTAAAGCGATGGTCAATCTCCTGTTACAAACGAGGGTAAAAGAAATTCGGATATTCAGCCGTGATGAACTCAAGCAAGAGTTGATGCGTATAGAGTATGCCAATCCGCGCCTGTCGTTTTATATCGGAGATGTGCGCGATCGTGAGAGCGTTGATAATGTTATGAAAGGGGTCGATTTCGTGTTTCACGCCGCTGCGCTCAAACAGGTCCCCTCGTGTGAATTTTTTCCCATGCAGGCGGTCATGACAAATATTGTCGGCGGCCATAATGTGGTTGAATCGGCCATAGCCGCCGGGGTGAAAAGCCTGGTGTGCCTCAGTACCGACAAGGCCGTCTATCCGATCAATGCCATGGGTATGACCAAGTCGTTGATGGAGAAGGTGGCCCAGGCGGTTGCCCGCACCAATGTGTACAATAATACGGTAGTCTCCTGCGTGCGGTATGGGAATGTCATGTGCTCACGCGGATCGGTAATCCCCCTGTTTATAGATCAGATAAAGAAGAATAAGGCAATGACACTTACCGTGCCGAAAATGACCCGGTTCCTGCTGCCTCTGCGTGATTCGGTCGATTTAGTGCTGTTTGCATTTACCAACGCCCGGCCCGGGGATATCTTTGTTAAAAAAGCTCCGGCATGCACGGTCGTGGATCTTGCCCATGCTCTGAAGAACCTTTTCAAATCTGATGTCCCGATAAAGGAAATCGGCATCCGTCACGGTGAAAAGCTCTATGAGACGCTGGTCACCAAGGAGGAGATGGCCAGGGCGGACGACATGGGCGATTATTATAGAATTGCCCTGGATGCTCGTAACCTGAATTATGCAATTTATTTTAACAAGGGCGATAAAAAAGAGATGCAGCTGAAAGATTATCATTCGCACAATACGAAGCAGCTCAATGTCAAACAGGTAGAGAAGCTGCTGCTGAGCTTGCCGGAGGTGGTTTCAGAGCTGGAAAGCCTTCAACCACGAAAGACATCAGCGGGAAAAGACACAAAAATAACCACAAAAAAACACGAAAGTCACGAACGTAAAAACAAAACAGTAAAGTCGAGGTCCATTTATAGAAAAAGAAAAATCCTATAACTAGGCTGCTTTGAAAGATACGGCTAACGTTGTTCAACAACAGATTTAATCACATCTACATATTTTCTTGTTCCCACCTCACGCGTCAGGTTATTCAAAACAAAGCGCCGCCCGTTACGGCCGAACTCATCGCACAGACCGGGCTGATGGTACAGGGTCATTATCGCTTGTGTGAAAGCGGAAATATCACCGGCGGGGCAGAACAATCCGGCCCGATTGTCTTCGATTATCCTTTGCAGCTCTGTGCCTTCGTCAAAACTGGCAAGCACAGCTGTGCCTGATGACATAATATTCCAGGTTTTGCTCGGCATGGCGCTCATGCCCAGACCGGGCTGGCACGATACAATACAAACATTGCCCAGGCTGTACACCGCTGAAATTCGTTCAGCAGGCTGAAGGGGGCGAAAGCGTAAATTGCTGAGTTTTAATTGTTCAGCCGATGAACGCAGTTCGCGGTCCATGCTGCCGGTACCGACAACTATAAACTTTATGTGGGTATGCTCTCGTAATGCTTCGGCGGCCTTGAGAAGTATTTCAATATTTTGTGCATGTCCCAGATTGCCGGCATACACCACATGAAAATCGCTTCTGCTCAGGCCGAATTCATCGAACAGCCTGTTATCTGCAGGAGATACCGGCTGAATGGCTTTTTCATCAACCCAGTTATAGATAATCTCTATCTTCGATTCAGGCACTCCCTTGGCCATTATATTTTTTTTTATATCATCCGAAATAACGATAATTTTATCAGCATTCCGATACGAAAAATC
>Ga0116204_1001371_pt1 | contig 13658 bp, 16 predicted proteins | sample LakKivwa52mmetaG_FD_94481 | JGI IMG/M metagenome (GOLD analysis project Ga0116204, IMG submission 94481) | Anoxic lake water microbial communities from Lake Kivu, Rwanda to study Microbial Dark Matter (Phase II) - Lake Kivu water 52m metaG | ecosystem: Environmental > Aquatic > Freshwater > Lake...
GAGCAGGGGTAATGGTCCTTGAGATTTGCGCATCCCGCCTCCTATCCCCGCATTTCGGAAACAGCATATTCGTCTGGGGAAGCCTGATAGGAGTTGTCCTCCTCGCCCTCTCTTTGGGCTATCTTCTAGGGGGCTATTTCGCTGACAGGTTCCCTTCCGAGAGGATTATCCCGGCAATTGTCGCCCTCTCCGGAATCCTGGTTTTCCTAGTCCCGGTTTTCTCGGGAGCGGTTTTCTCCTTTGCCCGCGGATTCGGCTTTGTTTTCGGCCCCCTTTTTTCGGCTTCAGTCCTGCTTATTCCTGCAAGCGTTCTTCTGGGGGCAGTCTCCCCGTATTCAATGAAGCTTCTTGGGAATGGGAATGGAAAGGGGAAGGGGCTCGGAAAATCTTCCGGAACTCTCTATGCAGTCTCGACTGCGGGGAGCCTTGTTGGGACGTTTCTAGCCACTTTTGTCCTAGCGCCCTTCATTGGGACGAGGGAAACGGTTCTCGGTCTCGGAATTCTCCTTTTCTTTTCCGGACTCGCATCCCTTTTCTTTTTCTCGCAGAGGGGCTCTTTTGCACTCTTGCTCTTGCCAATGGCGGCCCTCCTCATTCCTTTCCTCGGGGCAGTCCCCTCTTTCGGGGGGGCCGGTTTCGTTCCCTCGGGAGCGCAAATAATCCATTCGGAAGATTCCCTGTACCAGAGAATAATTATAGCGGACCTCCCGTTCTGGGGCAATTCATCGGAGGTTGTGCGCCTCCTTCTGATTGACGGCCAGCTGTCGGGGGCGGTCTATCGCGATCGTCCGTGGGAGTCGCCTTTTCCGCTGGTTGATTATTTCGGCCTTGCATATACAATAAAGCCCGACATTGCTAGCGCCCTTTTCGTCGGGGGCGGGGCGTTCTCCCTCCCGAGGAGATTCCTCCAAGGGAACCCGTCAATTGGAATTGATGTTGTTGAGATAGACCCGGCCGTAGTAAGGGTTTCGAAGGAATATCTGAACCTGAGTGACGACCCCGGCTTTGGGATTTCGGTCGGGGACGGAAGGGCGTTCCTGAATTCGGTTGAAAGAAAATACGACCTGGTGGGCATTAACGCATACTCGGGCTGGACAATTCCGGCCCATATGCTGACCGTTGAATTTTTTGAATTGGTCTCGTCAAGGCTCGCGGACGACGGCGTTCTTGCAATAAATCTGATAGGCGCGACCGAAGGGCGTCTTGCCAAAGTTACTGAAATTGCCCATAACACCCTCTCAGAAACCTTTCCCTCGATTTACGTAATCCCGGTCGGGGGGTCCTTGCCCGAAAACAGGGTGGCAAACATCCTTATTTTCGCCTCGAAAAACCCTTCGATTATCCCTTCAGAAACTCTCAAAAAAAGGGCGGTTTCCCTTTCAGCTACCCTGGGAATACCCAGGTTCCCAGAGTATTTGAACGGCTATGACCCCTATTGGCCGAGAAATTCATCAGAGAGGGGAATATTCACTGACAATTATTCCCCGGTAAATAACCTGAGGGACCCGGAGCTCTCCCACTTTTTTCTGCTGGGATAGCTTTCTGCGGGGTGGGGAGGCCCTCCGCTTACTTTTTCTTGGAGGAAGCCGACCTTTTGACGGCCGCCTTCTTTTTCGCTTTTGGCATTTTCTCGTCCATGCAGCAACGGTCTCCTTCAGAGTGCTTTTCGGGATGGCCCCCGCAGCATTCGTGCCCTTTTTCCATGCCGAAAGCCCCTGAAGGTAGTATATAAAATATACTCATCCTGGAAAACTCTTTTATTTGACTGCTCCTGACTACTTGCATGAAAAACCCGGTCTATCTCTCCGTTCTTGGAGCGGCAATCCTCGCGCTCTCCCTGATTGTCCATCCGTTCACAATATCCTTTGCCGATTTCGAGAGCTATGAGACGACGCTTTCCCTCTGCGAGTCAGGGGTCGGAGCGTCGGGCGAACTCCTCTCAGAGGAATTCTCGTTTGAGTGCTCTCAGATTGGGAAAATGGGGACAATTGTCCTCGGAGCCCGGGCAGGTTGGATTGCCGGGGCGGGCCTCTTTGCCCTCGGGCTTTTCCTCAATTCCCGGAAGAAATCCCCAAAGAAAAAGAAATAAAAGGCTCGTTTGTCTGGCTCATGGCATGGCATTCGATTATCAGGCGGCCCTCGCAATTGAGTTTCTCGGAAACACGCTCCAATCATATCTCGTCTCCCTTGGTATGTTCCTCGGGAGCCTAGTTCTCCTCTGGATTTTCAAGAACATAATAATAAAGTACTTGGAAAAGCTCGCTGAAAAGACGGAGACCGATGTCGATGACGCGATAATTGCGGCAATCAAGGCTTTCGGAATTGTCCCCCTCTCCTTCCTCGCGCTCCAGGTTGCTACAGAGTTTCTCGCCCTCCCCGAATGGTTCCCTGAAATTCTCGACAAGGCAACCCTTGTTGTCGCCGCGTTCTACGGGGTAAAGTCGGGGATAATACTTCTAGACTATCTTCTGAAGAAATACGGGGAGAAGAGGGGAGACGTTGATTCGAGTTCGCTAGACGTAATGCGCCTCCTCCTGAAAATCCTCTTCTGGAGCATTGCGGCACTCTTCATAATATCAATACTCGGATTCAACATTTCCGCCCTTCTGACCGGCTTGGGTATTGGGGGAATTGCAATTGCGTTCGCCCTCCAAAACATACTCTCTGATATTTTCGCATCCTTCTCTATTTATTTCGACAGGCCCTTCCAGGTGGGCGACTTTATTGTCGTCGGAACGGACAAGGGGACTGTCAAGAAGATTGGGATAAAGACTACACGGGTCACGACAACCGAAGGGGACGAGCTCGTAATATCGAACAAGGAATTGACGAGCGTCCGCGTCCGGAACTATAAGAAAATGGCTGAGAGAAGGGTGAGCTTCGACCTCGGCGTCTCCTACCAGACTCCGAACGAGAAAATGGAGAAAATCCCGCAGATTGTAAAGGAGGTTGTTGAGAAAGCAAAGGAAACCCGTTTCGACAGATGCTATTTCACGGCTTTCGCAGACTCCTCCCTCCTCTTTGAGATTGTCTATTTCATCAGCAACTCAGACATTGTTCTGTTCAGAAAAGTCCACCAGGAAATTTCCCTCGGAATAAAGGGCGCGTTCGAAAAGGAGGGGATTGAGATAGCATATCCGACCCAGACGGTTTTCCTGAAAAAGGACTAGGTCAAATTGGCAATCCGTCTGAGGAGAATTTCTGGGCGCCTGAGGCTCGCCCTAATCCTCTGTTCAGTTGTCCTGGCAGTCGGAGTCTGGGCCCTCGGGCTCGGGGGGAGGATATCCGGATATCTCTCGGGCCTTGGGATTCTCGGGGCAGTTGTTGCGGGGTTCTTCTATTCTAGCGGGATAACCACTCCGTTCGCCCTCCTGGCCCTAAAAGACCTTCTCGCGTCAGGCAACGGCCTCATTGTGGCAACAGTCGCCGCCCTCTCGGCAGCACTTGCCGACTCCCTGATGCTCTCGTCAGGAGAGGGCCTGATAGGGAAAAGGCGGCTCTCTTCCCTGAGAAAGCGCATGGGACGGTTCTCCTTCCTCCTTGTCTTTTTGGGGTTCCTAGTCTTTGGTTCCCCCGCCCCTGACGAGGCGGGGATTGCGCTAATGGGCCTTGCGGGAATTGGCCGGATGCGCTTTTTCGCAATTGTTTTCCTCGCCAAATTCGTGACTCTTCTCGGAATCCTTATTGTCCTCATCAGAACCTAGATAATGATTTTTTAAAAAGGGCGTCCGCCTCAATCCCCAATGGAAATCTGGCAGCTTGTTTTCGCAATTGTCCCGGGTCTCGCCCTCTTCCTCTACGGGATTGAGAGCTTCAGCAAAGAGATTGAGAATATTGCCGGCGAGAATTTCAAGCGGGCGATCCAGAGGGCAACGGACAATCCCTTGGGAGGGACGCTTCTTGGGGCCCTCGTGACGGCGCTGATACAGTCGAGCGGGGCGACAACTGTGATAACTGTCGGTCTGGTGAACGCGGGAATCCTCTCCTTCACCCAGAGCCTCGGGATAATTTTCGGGGCGAACATTGGTACGACAATGACTGCCCAGCTCGTGGCGTTCAAGCTAACGTTCATTGCCCCAATCCTGATAGGGATCGGTTTCGCAATAGATCTCTTCTCAAAGAAGCATAAAGTAATCGGCAAGACGCTTTTCTATTTCGGCCTCGTCTTCTTCGGCCTCGACCTCGTATCCTCAGCGGTCGCCCCGATAAAGGACGACCCCCAGATAATGGAGCTCTTCCTCCGGCTTGACAATGTTTTCCTCGGGCTTGCCGCGGGAATGATCCTGACAACTCTTGTTCAGTCGAGTTCAGTCACCACCGGGTTGGTGGTTCTCCTGGCAGGAGAGGGTCTGATAAGCCTCGGGAGCGCGCTCCCAATTCTCCTCGGAGCAAATATTGGGAGCACGACAACTTCCCTTTTCGCCGCATCCTCAATGGACCTCTATTCGAAGAGGGCTGCGGCGGCCCACACACTGTTCAATTTGTTCGGGGCCGTTCTTTTCCTGCCCTTCCTTCCGGCATTTGCATCGGCGATAGCCTCTCTCGGAGGGGAGCCTGCAAGGCAGGTCGCAAACGCGCATTTGGCATTCAACTTGGTGTGCGCGGCAATCTTCCTTGTTTTTCTTCCCCAATTCAGGAGGCTCGTTGTCCTGGCAGTCCCAGGGGAGGACGAGCAGATAATACTGAAGACGCGGCACCTGAAGGAAAAATATTCCGACATCGGGGCCCTTCTTTCGGATTCGTGGCTCGAGATACGGCATTCTTTCGAGGTTTCCCAAAAGGCGTTCGATTATGCAATACTCTGCTCAAAGGAAGTCAACTCCGCAAAGGCGAACCGGGTGAGGAGGCTAGAGCAGCTGTCCGACTTTTTGAACGAGCGGGTGAATAACGCGATCCTCTCCTTTTCAAAGGAGGCCGAAGGAGCCCTTTCGGAGAGGGATGCGGAGCTCCTGATATTCACAACAAGAGTCTCAAACGGCGTCGAGAACTTTGCGGACGAGGCGGTGAACATTCTCGAGACCGCGGAGAGGGCGCAGGCAGGCGGGGCTTCGATGCCTGACGAGGCGATAAATGAGCTCGACTCTATCTATTCCGTATTCAGGGAGAACCTCGGGATACTGATTTCATCGGCGGATTTTTCCGGGAAAGTGCGCCTGAAAATAAAGAAAAACGACTGGATTCTCCGGGAGAGGATAAGCGCATCCTATCTCAAGCAGTTGAAGAGGATTTCTGGCAAGGGCTCAAAGGACCTCCTGGTCTCTAGAAAAGCCCATGCAGGGAGCGGCTTTATTGAGACCCTCTCGACAATAGAATCCGCGAACTCTAGGTTAGGGGAGCTCCGGCGGATATCTGTTCAGTATATCCGGCTCAATGGAATGAAAGATTCAGGGTAGAACTATCCCTTGCCCTCGCTAGGATCAGGCGGATAGGGGCATTGATATTTCGGCAAATGCGTACTTGTCCGGTCTTGCGCCCGAAAGCGCGTTGAAAACTTGGCAATAGTCCGCATGCACCGACCTGCCCGGATCCCCGGGATATGCCCAGTCGGTAATTCCATAATCCCCTTCAATGAAAAGGACCTTCGAGACGCGTTCCCAGTCGTCCTCCCCGGCAATCCAGGGCCCGAGGCTTCCCGGATACTGGCCCTTTGGGAGCGAGCTCTCCCGGGCGAGCCTGAGCTTTTTCGCCCCAGCCTCCGCTGCCAGAGCCCCCGTGTCAACGCGCTCGGTAATCGGGAGGACCGCTGCCACGACAATTTCCCCGTCCTCGAAATAAACGGTTTTCATTATTCTTTCGGGAGGGAGCCCAAAGTGTTCCGCTTTCGCATATAGGGGGAGAAATTCCTGCCCGTTGTCAATAACCTTCGCTCCGGGGATTGCGGAAATTATTGACTCGTACTGCGGGCGGAGGGGTCTTGCGCCAATTTTTTCCGGATCCATTATCAAAGGATTCCCTCAATTCTTCCGACATCCTCCGGCCAGACAGAGGACTGCACCTCGCCGATATGCTTCTTCTGGAGAAGGAGCTGGCAGAGGCGGGACTGGCCAATCCCGCCGCCAATTGTCAGGGGAACTGTCCCTTCGAGAACTCCCTTGTGGAAGGGCAGGCTCTTCCTCCTGGAGAGGGAAGTCTTCCCGAGCTGGTAGAGGAGCGCCTTTCTGTCAACCCGGATTCCCATTGAAGATAGTTCGAGGGGCTTTCCCCTAACCCTGTCCCAGACAATTATGTCCCCGTTCAATCCCCTCCGTCCCCCGAAAGTCTCGGTGCTCCAGTCGTCATAGTCGGATGCCCTGAGATCGTGGGGCTTTCCGTCCCGGAGGGAATGCCCGATCCCAATTATGAATACTGCCCCAAGTTTCTTTGCGATTTCGTGCTCCCGTTCCGCGGGAGTCTTCTCAGGATGCATTCTTTCAAGGTCCTCCGAATGCACAAATTGTATTTTCTTCGCGAGACCCGGCCGCAGACCGGGGAACCTCGAATGCACCTCTTTTTCAGTCTCGAGAATTGCCGAGTATATTTTTCGGACAACTCCTTTCAGGAAAGGGATTGTGCGGTCCTCAGGACCGATAACCCGCTCCCAATCCCATTGGTCAACATAAATGCTGTGGATTTCAGAGACTTGCTCGTCTTTCCTTATTGCATCCATGTCGGTATAGAGCCCCTTTCCTTTTGGGAATCCGTGCTTTCCTAGAGTGTGCCTCTTCCATTTGGCTAGGCTGTGGACAACCTCTATCTCCTTCTCTGTAAATTTCGCCCTAAACGAGACCGGTGTTTGCGTCCCTGCGAGATCGTCTTGGAGGCCCGTTCCGGTAACGAGGAACCTTGGCGCAGTCACCCTGAGGAGGGAGAGTTTTTTTGACAGCTTCCTCTCAAACGAGTCTTTCACGAGTTTTATCCCCTTTTGGGTTTCAATGAACCCTTGTTTCGTTTTCGATTTCATCTTGTCTTTCCTGCCTATTTGGCTTGTTTCCTGGAAAATAGAAAAAATGGGCGAGTTCGCTCTCTTAGAATCTCTCGTTGTCAATTATTGGAAAGCCCATTCAGTTTTTCCATTCCCGCATCTTTCTATTCATCCCTATTATCCCTTGTTGAGAAAAAATGATAGAATAGTTATAAAAAGTAAGTATTATAAATAAAAAGACGACTAAATGACGGATATTGGTTGGCAGGTCCCGCCTCCGATAGGGGAAAGTGTTGGAAATGGAGAAATTGAAAATAAAAGAGAAAGATGCGAAAATACTGGCAGAACTGAAGAAGGACGCCAGGCAGTCGACTGCGGAAATAGGGAGAAAGCTCTCCATTCCGAGGGTGACTGTGCACGAGAGGATTCAGCGCCTTGTTGCGACAGGCGTCGTAAAGCGCTTCACGCTCGAGCCGAACTATGCTCTCCTCGGAAAGCCGGTGAAGGCGTTCATACTCGTGAGCTATTCCCCGAACGCGAAAAACACCCAAAGGCAGCTCGCGCTCGAGCTCTCGAGGATTTCTGAAGTCTCTGAAGTCTCGATTCTTGCGGGGGATTGGGACATTCTTGTGAAAGTGCGCTCGGAATCGATAGAGGCGCTCGGCCGCCTCGTTGTTGACAAAATCCGATCAATTCCGGGGGTCGGAAAATCTGTGACAATGCCCGCCCTTGCAACCGAGAAAGAGGAGCTTTGAAGGGAAAAATGACTTAAAGCGGAGGGGCCTAGTTTCAATAATGGAAAAAGTCGTAGACTCTGCGCCTGCGGGCGAAATGAATTCAAAGGATTTGACTCCGGGCGTTCTTCTTGGAAGTCTTTTTGGGTCAGTTACCCAAGGGGCGCTCGCAAAAAGGAGTTTCTCCAAGCGCTTGGCGCACCTGAAATACTACAAAGTCAAAATACCTTTCGGCCTTTTCGCCAAGTTCCCTTCCGCGCGGGAGGCGTATCAGGAGGGAATCTACGCCCATTTCTTCGGGCTCCATTCCCTCTCCCGCCTGGCAATGATAAACACGCTCAAGCTCGCCCTCCGGAAAAAGCGGGGGGAAGGGAAATACGTGTCCGGAAAAATGGGGGACTTGATAAATTGGAGCGCTCGCCAAAGGGGGAGCGAACACCAGTCCGCCGTTGCAAAGGGGCTTATTGTCAGGGGCGCGGGCGAGGAGAACAACCTCGACATAATAAGGTATTTCTCCGAGATAATGAACAATTTCTATCCCTATAAGACCGGGGACGTGCACGTTGTCTGCCCCTCCTGCGGAAAGCTTGAGAGCTACGAGATCCCTGCAGAAGACCTCTATCTCGGCAACTCCGTTTCGGTAAAGTGCAGGAGCTGCACGAATTCGTTCTCACTTTTCCTCGTGGGTTGATTCTCAGCTTGCTGAAAGTCGCGATTGTCTCAAAGCTTTCCCGGGAAGCGAGGGCCCTTGCCGAAAGGATATCCCTCGAGCCGGGGATGAAAATTGTCGGGAGGGGGGCGGATGCGATTGTCACGCTCGGAGGGGACGGAACGCTTCTTTTGGCGGAGCGCGCCTTTCCCGGAATACCAAAAGTTCCCGCGAGGGCGGGGGGGAGCCTCTGCTTAAGCTGCGTTGAGGACGATGTTGTCCTTGTCCTTCGCAGGCACGCCCTTGGAAAGGCAAAAGTGGTCTGCGTCCGGAAATTGCGGGCGGAAATCTTCAGGGGAGGAAAAAAAGTCGCGTCTTTTACAGGGGCAAATGACATTGTCATACGGAATTCGGAGCCCTACCATGCCTTGAGGTTCTCGGTCTCCGTTGGCAAGTCGAAGGGGAGCTTTATTGGGGACGGACTTGTAGCTTCAACTTTCTTCGGGTCGACCGGGTACTTTAGGTCAGTTTCCGGAAAGAGTTTCAAAAGGGGCTTTGGCTTTGCGCTCAACAACCCGACGGTGAGGAAGGGACCCTTCCACTCGAATACGGGATTGGCGGAATTTTCTCTCGGGCGAAACGGTGCGGTAGCCTGCGCGGACAATGGAAAGGGGGTCTTCCTGATGCGGGCCGGGGACGTCGCCAAGTTTTCGAAATCCAAAGAAGAGATGCGTCTCCTAAGATAGCCAGCCTGCCCGGTTCAGATGTCTGATGTGCAGTTCGGGCATCTGGTCGCCTTGATTGGGATTTTGGAGAGGCATTTGGGGCAGTCCTTTGTTGTCGGCTCCGCCGCCACTTTTGCCTCCTCTTTCTTCTTCATCCTGTTTATCTGGGATATCATGACGAATATTGCGAGAGCGACGAGTGCGAAATCGATTATTGTTGTTATGAAATTCCCGTAATTGAGTGTCACTGCGCCCGCGGCCTTTGCATCTGCGAGGGTCGGAAAGTTCCCCCGGAGAGTACGACGAACATGTTCGTGAAGTCCATTTTGCCCAAAAGGAGCCCGAGGGGAGGCATCACAATGTCTGATACAAAGGAGCTCACTATTTTCCCGAATGCGGCCCCTATTATCACTCCGACTGCGAGGTCGACGACGTTCCCCCTCATTGCGAAATCCTTGAATTCCTTTGCGAATCCCATTGTTTTTCCGAAAAGCTTCCTGGTTTTTAAGCCTAATGCGGAAAACCCGGGCATTAGATAAGTATAAAAAGGGTACTAACTATAATATTGATAGGGATAGGGACCGCAGTTCCGCGAGTTCTCTTTGCCATCCCCCTTTCGAGCAAGCGGAACTGCGGTCCCTTCAATCCCGATTTAGAGTTTTCTTTCAAGCACGACTTTTGATATCCGGGTTATTTCGGGCAATTTCTTTGGCAAGATGCAGAGACCGAACTCTGCTGGGAAAAGGATTGTGGGGTCGAAGGGAGGGTTGAGCCCGGAGGCGAAATCTGGAGCATTGGAGTTTGGCGAAAGGTTGAGCCCGGAGGCGAAATCTGGAGCATTGGAGTTTGGCGGAAGGTTGAGCCCGGAGGCGAAATCCGGCGGGGCCAAGGTGAGAGTGGGGCCCAGGGAGGGTCGCTCATTGGGCAGGATCCTCGCTGGGCCAGCGCGATTGTGGGGCCCAGGGAGGGAATCGAACCCACGTTTGGGGATCCACAGTCCCCCAGTCTACCACTGACTTACCCGGGCCATTGGCAAGAACAGCAATCCGGACAAAGACGTTTATAAAGATTCAAGTTCCGGCGTGTCCCTGTGAAGGATCTGGTTCCTCTGGGCCTTGACGCCCTCCGCTCGAATTTCGCAAGACCCCCGAGTCCATTCAAGCTGACTTTTGCAGTAACATACAACTGCAACTCTCGGTGCAAGACCTGCTCAATTTGGGAGAAGAAAAGCACGGGAGAGCTCTCGCTTTCCGAAATAAGGAAATTCTTCGCGAGTAACGGGGGCTTTCGGTGGATTGCAATAACAGGGGGCGAGCCTTTCCTGAGGCAAGACCTCTATGGAATTGTCAAGGCGGCAGTTGACACGAACCCCGTTTCCGTCCTGACAATTACGACAAACAGCCTCATTCCCTCGAGGGTTGTCTCAGACGTGAAGAAAATGCTTGGCTTGAAAATCCCCCGCCTGATTCTCACCCTCTCCTGCGACGGGCCGGGGAAAATCCATGATTCTGTCAGGGGAGTTCCGGGAAATTTCGAGAAAATATGCGGGATTTATTCTTCCTTGAAGGAACACCAATCGGAGAACTTTAAGATTTTCTTCGGATTCACCCTCTCCTCTTTCAATCCAAACCAGTTCGAGCCCCTTTACAGGGAGCTTAACCGGCGGTTCCCTGAAATCGGCTATGACCGGGTTCATGTCAACGTTTTCCACTATTCCCCCCATTTCTACTCGAACAAAAGGGTCTCGGGCTGGGAGGCTCGCGCCAAAAGGGAGATTTCGAGGATAATTTCCAAGAGAAAGTATTCTCCCCTCGACCCTCTGGGTTTCCTCGAAAAGAAATATCTGGAAGGCGCAAGGGAATTCTTGGGAACGGGAAAGAGTCCGCTCCCTTGCAAGGCGGCGTCATCGTCCGTTTTCCTCGACCCGCACGGGAACGTCTATCCTTGCACAATCTGGAACAAGGTCTTGGGGAACGTCAGGAAAACTCCGTCAATATCCTCTTTTTGGAACTCTGAAGAAACTGCCTTGACTGCGAGAAAGGCGTCTTCCCTAAAATGTCCCCAGTGCTGGACCCCCTGCGAAGCATATCAGACAATTGCCGGAAACGTGGGAAAATCCCTATTTATGCGCTAAAAAAGGCTCAAACTTGCATAAATATATAACTATTTATCAATAGTAACATATTTCGTGGCAGAAGCGCTTGTCTATATTGTCGGTCCGTTCACGGGACCCTGGTCTTCCTCTGCGGAAAAGCTGGAGGGCTATCCTGAAAGACAGACATCTTTTGCTAATGAAGTTTCCCTGATTTCTGGCCGTCTGGTCTTCAATGAATATGCTGTTGGATGGGACAATAGGGAAAAGTTCGAAAATCCTCTTGCTCTTTCCAAAATTTCCTCTGGTGAGGAGAAATCCGGCAGAAAGGGCACATCAAGACTCCATGCAACAATTCCGAACAGGGCCGATTTCGACTCAATTCCGGCCCTTCTCTCCCTTGAGGGCGAATTCTGTGAGCGTCTTGGAATAACCAAAGTGACAATTCATCCTTCGTCAGGAAGGGGTCTTGCCGAAACTCTCTACGAAATAAGAAAAGAATCGTTCGAAGAGGCAGGAATTTCCGCACAGGCGGAGGCGACTGCCCCTTGGTCGAGGAATCTTCTGACATCTGAAAGCTACGAAGGGTTTTCTCCGGAAACCCGCGTTGCCGATTGGACGCATATTATAGTAAATGAGCTGAACGAGGCGGCTATACCGGTCCGGCCGAGGGCGCGGTGACTTTCGCCCTGAAAAGCCTTGAAGAATCAGGAAGGCTGAAGGAAATGTGCGGGCAGGCAGATCACCACCATTTTGGCGCGGCAATTGAAAAACGCGTCTCCGGCGGGCGGACAATGTTTTATGATTCCCACGAGCCCCCAAAAGACGTCCCGCTCGGGACTGTTGCCGAATATGCGCAAGTCCCAGACGAGGCGGTTTTGGCAATTGTCGGCGAAATATTCGGGGAAAGGAGAAAGGGGGGACGGCAGATATCAATAGGCTATGAGGCTGAGGGGGCGGACAATCTCCCGAGCTATTCGGCCGGCCTCGGGAAACTGCTCTCCGCTGTCGAATATTTCGAAAAAACGCCTTTTGGAACCGGGAAATTTTCGAGGAAAATCGGGCGGGCATATGTTTCGCTCAGGGCGAATGAATCGCTCTCGGGAAAATTGCAGTCGGCCTGGGTGCGTTCATATATCGCGCCCTCCGATTGATTGAAGGAACCTTTCTCTTTAGAGCTGCTTTTTCGCATATTCCCATGAGAGGTATATCAGGAAAAGGAGGAAAGCGGTTGTCGCAAGACCCACCGGGATTGCGACGGCAATAAGCCGGTATTTCTCGGACGCAATTGCGAATAGGAAAAGGAAGAGGATCATTACGAGGATAACCACTCCGAGAATTCCTGATATGTTGTCTGATGCGAGCGGACTTTTCCTGCCAATGCCTTTTTCGTTAGGTCCCCTCTGAATATCTTGCTTCTTTGCCATTGCTCTTTCGGGTGTTTTTCTGGGAAATCTAATTAAAAAGGGTTGCTGAATTCGGAGCATAAATGCTCTCTGAAGTCAAAAACTCCGCCCTGAGGACGTTGATAAGAACGAGCCTCGAAACAAAAAAAATCCTGACATTCTCGGACCTCTTCATAATTTCCCAGGTCCCGCCCTCGGAACTGAAGGAGGCCCTCTTCAAAATGGAGCTGGAGGGAATAATTGAGGAGACTGTTGCCAATTCGTACAGGCTGAAGAAAAAATAAGCGAGTTTTTCTCTTCGTTCGAGAACCAGCGAAGCTTTCGTTTTCTTTCCCCTCAAGGGCTTTCTTTTTCAAAAGAAAGGGCTTGTGGTGCAGGAGGCCGGATTTCCCTAGCGGATCTCTCTTCGTTCGGGAGAACCAGCGAAGCTTTCGTTTTCTTTCCCCTCAACGGATTTTTCCGGGGGTTCGCTAGCGAACCCCGCTCTTTGGTAAAACTTTCGTAAAGTTTTTGGTGCAGGAGGCCGGATTTGAACCAGCGAACCCTCTAGGGGACCAGATCTTGAGTCTGGCGCGTTTAGTCCCAAACCTTACGGCGGATGTTCGGCGCGAGAGTCTGGATTGACCACTCCGCCACCCCTGCGTTTTGGTGCAAAGCTATTGCTAAGAGGGGTTTAAAACGTTTTTTTGTCCGGGGACTAGTTCCGGTTGAGCTTTGAGATCTCTTCTCGGATTTTCCTGATTCTCTCCTCAATGTCTCCCATGTCTTCCGGAGAGGCTTTCTTGACAGTCTCGTATCGGGAGCCCTTGACTCGTTCCTCAATGTCCTCTAGACGTCCTAAAATCTTGTCTAGTTTCACCTGGCTCCGCTCCAATTCCTTCATTAGGCCGTCGAGAATTCCGATTGAATCGAGCTGGACCTCTCTTACCAATCCGAACACTTCCGCGAGGTTCCTCACGTTCTGTATTGTCGCCTTCATGTCGGAGAGTTCAGTCAGAATCTCCTCGTACTTGTCAATCTTTATGAAAACGGGCGCGTTCGGGTCGGTTGCGACAACTGTCGGCTGCGTTTCGACTTGCTCCACTGTCTGGGCCATAAATGGCTCCCTTGAATGATCCGAATATGCCTGGGGCATCTGCGGGGGTTGGGGC
>Ga0116204_1001372_pt1 | contig 13653 bp, 10 predicted proteins | sample LakKivwa52mmetaG_FD_94481 | JGI IMG/M metagenome (GOLD analysis project Ga0116204, IMG submission 94481) | Anoxic lake water microbial communities from Lake Kivu, Rwanda to study Microbial Dark Matter (Phase II) - Lake Kivu water 52m metaG | ecosystem: Environmental > Aquatic > Freshwater > Lake...
CGGGAGTAGGGGGTGATGTCTACGTAGGCGACGCCTGCCGCTTGGGCTTCTTCGCGGTTGACGGCGTTGAAGGTGTCGATTTCGTCGGCGATTTGTCCCCGGTCGCGCCGGGCGGCGAAGGGGGTCATGCCCCAATCGGGGATGGAGACGACGAATACCTTTTTGGGGTCGTTCCCAGCGTATTCGATGGCTTTGCCAAGCAGGAAGCGGAACTGTTCGCGGTATTCGTCGAGAGGGCGTCCGCGATATTGGTTGTTGACTCCTATCAACAGGGAAACCAGGTCGTAGGGCGGGGTGGGGTTGGTTTGCTGGATTCCCTCCCAGAGTTCGTCGGTGGTCCAGCCGGTGCGGGCGATGAGGGTCAGTTCAATGCTCACCTCGGCCTCTCCATTTGACTGCGTAAACTGGGGGGATGTTTCAATTCGACGGGCCAGTTGAACCGGCCAGCGCTCATATTCGGGGACGCTTTCGCCGATGGTGTACGAATCGCCCAGGGCCAGGGTGCGGATGGTTTGACGGGAGGCAGGCGTCGGGGAGTCTTTTACGCGCGCGGCACAGGCTGGCAGGAGGAGCAGGCCGAGGGTGAGTATCAGGATAGGGGGCAGCATCCGCATATTTTATCCCTGAGTTTGAGATTTTGTTGTGGATTCTAAACGAAAAATCAAAAATGCCGCCCCTCATGGAGCGGCGTTCTGATTACTGCTCACTGATTACTGACCCACTAAAACCCCTCGTGCTCCGTCCGCGCAATAATCTCCTCCTGCAAGGTCTTGCTCAGGTCGCAGAAATAATCGCTATACCCGGCCACGCGCACAATCAGGCTGCGATATTCTTCGGGATTCTGCTGGGCGGCGCGCAGGGTGGCGGCGTCGACCACGTTGAACTGGATGTGGTGTCCGTCCAGTTTGAAATAGGTCCGCACCAACTGGACGAGTTTCTCCAGCCCTTCGTCATTCGCCAGCACCGGGGGCGTGAATTTCTGGTTGAGCAGCGTCCCGCCGGTGCGGGCGTGGTCCATCTTGGCGACCGAGCGCGCCGCGGCGGTCGGGCCCTTGCGGTCCGCGCCCTGGACGGGCGAGACGCCCTCCGAGAGCGGCGTCCAGGCTTTGCGGCCATCCGGGGTCGCGCCCGTCACCGAGCCGAAGTAGACATGGCAGGTGGTCGGCAGCAGGTTGATGTGGTACTCGCCGCCGCGCAGGTTTTTGCGCCCGTCCACGGCGTTGAAATAAGCCTCGAACACGCGCAGCATCAGGTCGTCGGCGTAGTCGTCGTCATTGCCGTAGCGCGGGGTGCGGTTGAGCAGCATTTGGCGTTCGCGCTCGTGCCCGGCAAAATCGGCGGATAAAATCTCCAGCAGGGTGGACATCCCACTCCGCACATCTCCGGGGACTTTGCTCAGGGTTTTGTCCTCGAAAACGTGTTTCTTGATGGCCGACAACTCATCAGTTATCGTCCCCACGCCCACGCCCTGGATGTAGGTCGTGTTATACCGCGCCCCACCGCTGTGATAATCCTTGCCGCGCGCAATGCAGTCATCGGTCAACAGCGAAAGGAACGGCGCGGGCATGTATTTGGCGTACAGCCGCTCGATGGTGTTGTTGCCGCGCACCTTGATGTCGATAAAGTGCAGCATTTGGCGTTCGAAGGCGGTAAAGAGTTCGTCAAACGAGGCAAAACTGCGCGGGTCGCCGGTTTCGATTCCCAGCCTGGCCCCGGTTCGGGGGTCGGTACCATTATTCAGCGTCAACTCCAGCACTTTGGGCAGGTTGAAATAGCCGGTCAGGATGTAGGCTTCCTTGCCGAACGCGCCGACCTCCACGCAGCCCGACGAGCCGCCGCAGCGCGCGTCGGTCACGTTTTTGCCCATCCGCACCAACTCCTGCACAATCAGGTCGGAATTGAAAATCGAAGGCTGTCCAAACCCGGTGCGGATAATTTTGGCCGCCCGGCGCACGAAGCGGTCGGGGTTCTTTTTGCTGACCTGCACCGAGGCCGAGGGTTGGAGCAGGCGCAGGTCTTCGACCACATCCAACAGCAGGTACGAGACCTCGTTGACGCCATCCGAACCATCTGGGCGCAGGCCGCCAATGTTGATTTGCGCAAAATCGGTGTACGTCCCGCTCTCGGCGGCGGTCACGCCCACTTTGGGTGGCGCAGGCTGGTTGTTGAACTTAATCCAGAAGCAGTGTAAAAGCTCTTCGGCCTCGTCGCGCTTCTCAGCATCATAGAACGGCAAAAGGTGCTGGTCGAGCTTGCCGGGGCAGAAGGCGTCCCAGGTGTTCAATTCGGTGGTCACGCCCAGATGCACGAACCAGTAATATTGCAAGGCTTCATGGAAATCGGAAGGTTTACGGGCTGGGACATTGCAGCAGACCCGCGAAATTTTCTCCAGCTCAGCCTTTCTCTGCGGGTCCGACTCCGCTGAAGCCTGCTTCGCCGCCAAATCGGCATAGCGCTCCCCGAAGCGGATTAACGCCCCGGCGGCGATGTGCATTCCTTTGAGTTCTTCCTGCTTGTCGTAGGCTTCCGGGTCATGCAGGAAGTCGAGCGCAGCCAACTGCGCCTCGATTTTGGCCTGGAAATCGAGCATCCCCATCCGGTAAATCTTGTCATCGTGGACGGTGTGCCCCGGCGCGCGCTGCTCCATGAATTCGGTGAAAATCCCGGCTTCGTAGGCGGCCTTCCATTCATCGGTCATCTCGTTCAGGATGAGTTCGCGCATGGATTTCCCCCTCCAGTACGGGATGACGTTTTGTTCATACGCCAACCGTGTCTCAGGTTCGACATGGAAGGATGTCTTTTCGCGGGTGTCGAGGATGTCCAGGTCTTCCAGGCTATGACAGCACAACTCCGGGAAGGTCGGCGCGGTCTTGGGGGCCGGCCCCTTCTCGCCGACAATCAACTCGCCGGGGTAAATCTCGATATGCTTATGCTCCAAAATGTAAGCAAACGCCTTCGCCCGGCGCACCGGCTCGGACATCAGCCCGGTTTCCGACTGGTAAAACGCCGTCAGCAGTTCCGCCCGCTCGCTGGAGAGGGTTTCTTTGGCCTCAATGGACTTCTGGCGCAATATTTTGATACGTTCAGTAATTGGCATGGTTACTCCTTGCGTGTTACGTATTTCGTGTTCCGTTATATTTAAAAACGGAACACGAAATACGTTTAGTTATGCACTTTCACTCTAAAATTGAACCTGCTCATTACGCTCTCCGCCCGCTCCAAAGCATCCACAGACGGCGACTTCAACCCTTTCAATCTGTACTCCATCCCCAGCCCCTCATACTTGGCCTGGGCAATATCGTGATAACCCATCAACTCGACGCCTTCAAGTTGACCCAGCCCGGCCAGGAACTTTCCACTTTCGACTAAATTGACTTCATCGTCATTAATCCCCGGAATCAACGGTATCCGCACCACGCACTTCGCACCCACTGCACTTAACCGCCGTAAATTCTCCAAAATCGGCTCGTTTGGAACGCCCGTTACTTCCTTGTGGCGGATACTGTCCATCTGCTTCAAATCATACAAGAACAAATCTACATCCTGACGGATTTGCTCAAAAACGTTCCAGTTCGCAAACCCGCTCGTATCCACTACCGTATGAATTTCCTGCTTTCGACAGGCCTTGAGCAGCGCCGCGAGAAACCCCGGCTGCATCAGCGGCTCCCCGCCCGAAAACGTCACCCCGCCGCCGGATTCATCGTAAAACGGAATCTCCCGCTCCACCTGACTCATCACCTCGCCGACGGTCATCTCCCGCCCCGAAAACTCCCGCGCGCCGGAGTAGCAGGCGGAAATACAGGTTTGGCAGCGGGTGCATTTTGAACGGTCGGTAAAAATTCTTGGTACACGGAAAACACGGATTTCACGGAATAACACGGATTTTTTAACAAAGATTTCTCCGTGTTTATCCGCGTTTTCCGTGTCCTGGTTTTCTACCTCCATCGAAATTGCATTCTCCGGGCAAATATCCATACACGTTCCACAGCCCAGGCAGCGATTGGCGCGATAAAGCAACTCCGGCCTGAGCGACTGGCTCTCCGGGTTGTGACACCACAGGCACGCCAGCGGACAGCCGCTCAAAAAGACCGTTGTCCGAATGCCAGGGCCATCATTGATGGAGTATTTTTTGATGTCGAATATTATGCCGCTTTCCATAGATAAATCTTACCCCTGGCGGCAAAGGTTGTCAATAAAATATCCAAATTGTATATTTTGTAAATATTGTGATAGTATTTATGATGTCAGGGTATTATCGATTTGGCACACCGAAATCCGAGAAACTCATATGCGTTTATTGGCTCAAAATAAACACGCACCGATGCGCGAACGCCATTACTTTGATCGCGCCATCCTCCCCCACGTATGACACGGTATTGCCCCGAAGAAGGTCCTGAAGGGTTTTGTAGTGGAGATTCGCCATAAAACGCAGGAGAATACCAATCGCCGACCCATTCCCAAGCATTTCCTGCCATATCAAAAATGCCGTAAGGACTTTGTCCTTTTTCAAACGATCCAACTGGCGCTACATCAGGATATCCATCACTAAATTCAGAATTAGCTGATTCGTGAGCGCATGTTTCATCGCAAGAATTTAAGAACGTTCCATCAAATGTATTTCCCCATGGGTAAACCCTTTCATCAACACCTCGAGCAGCTTTTTCCCATTCAGCCTCGGTGGGTAAGCGCGCCCCTCTCCATTCACAGTAAGCTTTTGCCATATACCAATCTACAAAAATCACTGGATAATTAGAAAATTTCGAGTTCGTAAAATAATCATCATAAGCGGTTGAATTATATTGTTTGGGAGGCTGACACAGTCCGGCAGTTATACATTTTGTATACTGAGCGTTTGTAACCTCATATTTATCAATATAAAAACTATCCAAAAATATTTCATGCGTAGGAGTTTCGTCTTTAGCACCGATATTGCTGCCCATTTTAAATTTTCCTGCTGGAACAAGCTTCATCGGTATTGCAAAGTTATCGGTAATTTCACCAGCACTTGGAAAACTTGAAATGATTGGAGTTATTGAAGGAGTGATAGAAGCCGTTGGAGACCTATCAACACGCTGAGTAACTGTTTGTGTCATGATATTTGTTGTGGTTGGTGTAGATTGGCGCAAGAATGTCCATGCTATACCTACCAGTACAAAAAATGAGATGAAAAATATTCCAGCAATACTAGTCAACAAAACAGTGGTTTGAGTTTTCCTTTTTGTACTTTTATTTTGCGGTTTTCTGCTTAGTTTTGGATAACTACGTTGAAATTCGGATTCCCTTGGTTGGTTTTCGCGTTCTGAGTTTTCCTCGCTTTCATGATTAGTAGTGGTATTTGAGTAATCGTTCGGCTGAGAACCAGCAACAGATTTGGAAAAAATCCTAGCCTTGTCATACTCGGATCTTTTTGCTGGGTCTTTGAGCACAGAATAAGCTTCGTTGATTTCTTTTAGCCTTTCCTCAGCTTTATCTTTACTTTCAGGCGAACCAAATTTATCTGGATGCCATGCCTGAACTAAAAAACGATATTGCGCTTTTATTTGATCTTGGGTAGCATCATCAGGAATCTCTAAAATTTGATAAAAATCTTTCATGTGCCTGCCTCCAAACAAAGACCATTTTTCATCATAGCTTTGTGAAAGTAATTTTTTGGCTGAAGTGTCTTATTTTAACATCCCAAGCCAAAATACTGCGACACCTAATCCATCAGAAAACTCCACATTATCCGCACCCCAAAAAGGTTTTCCCATGCCCAAACCCCCTCACATCCCCAAGGCCCGCGCCAGCGACCAGGTCGAGAGTGAACTGCGCCGCCTGATTTTGACTCTCGAACTGGAACCAGGCCTCGCCATCAGCGAAGCGACGCTGATGAAGCGCTACGGCTGGGGCCGGACGCCGTTGCGCGAGGCCTTCCAGCGCCTGTCGGAGCAGGGCCTGCTCCAGACCATTCCCCAACACGGAGCGGTGGTCACTGCCCTCAGCCTGTTCGACTTTGTCGAGGTGATGGACGCGATGAGCCTGGTGATCGGCCCGGCAGCGGCCCTGGCCTGCAAACGCCTGACTGACGAGGAACTGAACCAGCTCGACGAGTTGGTTGCACTGGCCGATGTTGTTGCAAAAAACGGGGATTTTGAACAACTAACCGAATTGGATTACGAATTTCACAGCGTACTGGCCCAGGCGACCGGCAACCGCTACCTGAGCGATTACCTGCGCCGCCTGCACCAGATTGCCCGGCGTTTCAACTTCGCCGCCTGGAAGCGCGAGCGCAACGCGACGCCCTCGCTCGATGAACACCGTCAACTGGCGGCCATTTTCCGTGCCAGGGATGTCTCCGCCGCCAAAACCGCCATGTTCCAGCACATCGAATCGGCGCGGCAGCGGGTGCTGGGGACAATCCAGGTCGAGGAGTGAAAGGCGCAGGTGAGTGTCACCTTTTTTGAGCCAGTAAAAGCCATACCAGCCCGCCCAACCCCAAAACAACGGCCAAAATTACCCAGGCAAGCCACCAATTGCTGGTCGAGGCTGGCGCGGAGGGAACGGGAGATGCCTGAGCGGCGGGAGCCAGTGTCAGCGTGAAGGTTGGTCGGGGTGTGGGAGTTGGTGTCAGTGGGGCTGGCGTCAGTGTCGCGGTAGCGGGGGGCGTTACCAGCAATAGCAATTTTTGGTTCGGGCGGATAATCGAATCGTTGTTCAATCCATTCCAGAGCAGTAAACTGGCAAGCGGGATATCGTAGAGGCTGGCAATCCACGAGAGTGTCTGCCCGCTCTGGACGGTGTGATAATACTTGCCGTCGGACTCCGGAGTGAGGCGTTGGATGGCGCTCAGGGTGGGGCTGGGGGTGATGTTGCCGGGGTCAACGAGCAGTTTTTGCCCGATTTGGAGCGGCCAATCTTTTTGCAGGCCGTTGATGGATAGAATCCGGTCAACAGTGACTCCGTAGGCTTGCGCAATGGTGATGAGGGCTTGGTAAGCCTGCACTTCGTGGATAATCCGCCCATCGGCATCGGGTGTGCTGCGCGTAATCATGCCTTTCGGGGTTGGCGTGGCGTATCCGGCCGTATTCTTGCCGGGGATATAGAGTTTTTGCCCGGTTTTGAGCGGAATATTACGGGTCAGGTTGTTCCAGGTTTCCAAATCGGCAATTGTGATTTGGTAGGTAATCGCAATCGACCAAAAGGATTGCCCGGTCTGGACAACGTGATAAACGTTGCCATCGGCATCGGGTGTGGCGATTTTGACCGGGACGATGTACTGGGGAACATATCCTGGGCCAGTTCCTGAATCCGAGCTGGGTGTAGTTCCTGTTCCGGGCGTATAACTGCCGCAAGCCTGCCCGCTGGTGTAGGCGGCCTGTAAGACGTAGTAGATTTTGCCGTTGGCAGCGGTCGCCACTCCCGCGCCAACATGGCAATAGGCGGCGGTGACTGCCGGGCGCATGTGGTCGGGGTCGGCCCAAGCGGCCATAATCTGGTCGATGCCGATCGAGGTGCCGACGGCAAAGTTTTCGGTAGCCCAGACGGTCGCTCCGCCGCCGTAGCCAGCCGCGGCGATGCGTCCGCGCACATTGCCGATGTGCCACGACAGCTGTTGATCGGCCATGACCTGGGCGGTGTATTGGGCGACGGCGTTGATGATTGGGTCTTCGATGAGGGGCGGATTGCCATATGATACGCGCAGGGTGTTCATGGCGAGAATCAAATCATAGGCGCTGACTGCGTTTGCCGGGGCGGGTTGCGAGTGACCGGCGCGCGCGTTCTGGGCCGGCAGGAACCAACCGGTTCCCAAGACCAATAGCAGCAGCCAGGTGAAAAGGCGTTTAATGCGCATGGGGTAATTATAATCGTCTTGTTACGGCCTCCACCCCAGGAAAACCTGCAAGACCCGCAGGTTCATCTCGAACTCGGTATCGCGGTGATTGGTCAGTTCGATGTCAATCGAGGGAATGCTGCGCGTGTTGGCAGCCCAGTCGGTCAGGTTACCGGTGTAGTCGCAGCCGGTGTCGATGGGTGGCCAGGGGTAGGTGGTCACTTCGGATACCGCCTCGGCCAGGCGGATGGAAGGCGGGAAGTCGGGCCGTCCCCCGGCGAAAATGCCGAGTGCGGCGCTGTGATAACTGATGAGCGCCGCCGGTTTGACCTGGTCGATGAACCCAATCAAGGCCTGCACTTCCGGCTCCGACCCGGCATATTCGCCGCCGGTGATAGGCCGCCAAATCCAGCAGCCGTCGCGTTTCCAGTCGGCTTGCCAGTTGTAGGGCCAGTTGCGGTTCAAGTCCACGTTGTTGGCGTTGGCGCGCCCATCCACGCCGAGTTTGCGGGCGGAGCCATCCGGGTTCAGGTTTGGCAGGATGTAGAGGGTAGTATCCGCCGGGATGCGCTCCGGGTGGTCGCCGATGTAGGCAATCAGTTCGCGCGCCAGTTCGACGGTGTTATGCTCATAACCGCCGTGAATTCCGGCCACAATCAATTTGACCGACGGCCCATTGCCAAAGCGATACACCTCCAGCGGGCGTCCCTCCACCGATTTGCCAATCTCGCGCGCGTTCGCGGGGCGCACGGCCCAGGGGGTCAGGCTTGGCGCGGGCGAAGGGGTCGGCCAGGGCGTGATGGTTGCTCTTCGCGTAGGAGCCGGCCAGGGGGTGACGGTCGGTTTGGGGGTGCGGGTCGGATTTATTACCGGAACAAAGGCCTCAGCGGGGTCCGCTTCTGCGCGAGCCTGGGTCAGGTTGCTAAACCAGAACCAGCCTCCGGCCAGCATCAGGCACAAGAGCAGGTTTCCCAACCAAACCAGCGCCGCCAGCCCGTTCAGGCGTCTACCGCTCATCCATTCACCCGTTTGCGCAGCCAGTCGAGCGCGGAATTTGCGCCCCAGGCGGCGACATTTTTGGGATGCCCGCCGTAGCCGCGTTTTTCGCTGGATTGGGATTGGGGCGTGATGAGGACGAATTCGGCTTCTGACGCGCCGGTGGCCTTTGTGACCGTTAAACCGAGCGCGATGCCTGCCCCGGTCGCCTGCTGCTGGGCGGCGACCGCTTCGGCCAGCGATTGGCCTTCCCCCAGCGAGGGCAGGATTTGCCCGCCGAGGAAGGTTCCGTTATTTGCGCCGGAGAGCCGCCGCGAGAGTTCGCCGCCCGTGCCGATTTCGACTACGGTGAGCGTGTAGCCATGTGAAGCAAGTGCCGCCAGGACAACCGCTTCGAGCGTCTCGCCGTCCGCGCCGTAGATGGCGTCTCCCAGTTTTTCGCGGATGGCCGTTTCGACCTGGGTGATGAGCGCGTCGGTTTCGGCTTCGCTGGCGGCTTTGGCCGTGATGCGGATATCGACCACGCCATAGTGCGCCGCCAGTCCAACGGTAGGGTTGGCGAGCAGCTCGAATTCGCCGATTTGCTCATCGATGACGCTTTCGCCCATCCCGGCGGTATGCAGGATGCGGGCTTTGATGAGGCCGGTCAGGTGGTAGCGCGCCCGCAGGTAGGGGAAGACTTCGTGTTCGGCCAGGTATTCCATTTCGCGCGGCACGCCGGGCAGGGAGATGACGCATTTCGAGCCGCTTTCGACGATGAAGGACGGGGCTGTGCCGACCGGGTTCTTGATGGGGATGGCGCCTTTGGGAACGTAGGCCTGGCGCTTCTGGTTTTCGGTGGGGATGCGCCCGAAGCGCTGCATTCGCTCGACGATTTGCTCCCACAGTTCGGGCAGGTAGACCGTTTCGACGCCGAACGCCAGGGCGACGGCTTCGCGGGTCGGGTCATCGACGGTCGGGCCGAGGCCGCCGGTGGTGATGATAACGTCGGCGCGCTGGAGCGTCTCGCGGAGCACTTCGGCGATGCGGGCGGTGTTGTCGCCGATGGTGGAGGTGCGGAAGACATCCACGTTCAGGTTGCGCAGTTCGCGCGCCAGCCAGGCCGAGTTGGTGTCGACGATTTCGCCGAGCAGGATTTCTGTTCCAATGGTGATTATTTCAGCAGAGGGCATGTTCGATTTTCGATTTCGGATTTTGGATTTGTGATTGGTGGTTGGCGATTGGTAATTTGCTAACTTGTCTACCTGTTTCCTTGTTTACATCTACACCTTTCCCCGTTATTTTACCTTATCCAGTCCGATTTATACCTTGCGCAATGGTAAACGGCAGAATCGTGAAACTCGATATGCTTTTTTTATGACAAGATACGCTTGCCGGGGAGGGGGATTTGGTCTACACTTATCCTGTAGCGCGGAATTTATTCCGCCTTCCCAATCAGGTCAATCTTGCTCGTTCGGGACGGATGGAGAATCGCCGATGCGCGTGCGCGTGAAATTGATTGCCAATTACATGAAGTTGCTGCCGCCCGGCGCGCAGGGCAACACTATCGAACTGGATGCCCAACCCGGCGCGACGATTGGCGATGTGCTGGAACCGCTGGGCGTCCCTCTCGGCGAGGCCACAGTTTTGCTCTTGAACGGCTTGCAGGCCGAAGCGTATGCGCCGCTCTCGCAGGGCGACATGGTGACGGCCTTTTCCGCCATCGCAGGCGGCTGAACCGCATACTGATCACCGAATCTCGAATATCGAACCCCGAATAACAACCAAAAGGAGATAAACCTATGCACGGCTGGCACGGACGACTTTTGCGCGTGGATTTGACCAACCAGAAAGTTTCCATCGAAAGCATCGCCCCCAAAGTTCTCAAAGACTACATCGGCGGGCGCGGGCTGGCGATTCGCTACCTGTATGACGAGGTCGACCCGCAGGTGAACCCCTTCGCCCCGGAGAATAAACTCATTTTCACCACCGGCCCGCTGACGGCCACCACCGCCCCGACCGGCAACCGCTACATGGTCGTCTCCAAGTCGCCGCTGACGGGCGCGCTGGCGCACTCCAACTCCGGCGGCGATTTCCCGACCTGGATGAAGCGCACCGGATTCGATATGTACATCTTCGAGGGCAAAGCCGCCAGCCCGGTCTACGTTTGGGTGAACGAGGACCAGGTCGAAATCCGCCCGGCGGCCCATATTTGGGGCAAGGAAGTCCCAGAAACGACCGCTCTCCTGCTGGCAGAGACCACTCCCGAAGCGAAAGTCGCCTGCATTGGCCCGGCGGGTGAAAACCTGGCCCTGATGGCGGGCATCATGAACGACAAAGACCGCGCCGCGGCCCGCTCCGGCGTGGGCGCGGTGATGGGCAGCAAGAATCTCAAGGGCGTGGTGGCGATGGGCAAGAAAAACCCGGCCTTCTACGATGACGCCGGGATGCGCGCCTTGAGCGTTGAACTCTCAAAAGAAGTCGGCGCGGACGTGAAAAAAGGCTCGAACCTGCGCATTTACGGCACGGCCTACGTGCCGCAAGTGACCAACGCGCTCGGCATCCTGCCAACCCGCAATTTCCAAACCGGCGTGTTTGAAGGCGCCGACAAAATCGACGGCGTCGCGCTCAAGAATTCCTATCTTATCACCCACAAACCGTGTTACCGCTGCCCGATTTCATGCGGACGATTGACCGAAGTCCCTGGGGGCAAGTACGCAGGCAAGGGCGAAGGCCCGGAATACGAAACAATCGCCTCGCTCGGCACCGCCTGTGGTCTCGACAACCTGGCAGGGTTGCTCAAAGCCAATTATCGTTGCAACGAACTCGGCCTGGATACGATTTCGACCGGCCTGACCATCTCCGCCGCGATGGAAATGTACGAAAAAGGCATTCTCACCGACGAGCAGACCGGCATGCCCCTGCGCTTCGGCGACGCCGATGCGGTCATCGAGATGGTCAACCGGATTGGCTATCGTCAGGGCTTTGGGGATGTCCTGGCCGAAGGCAGTTACCGCCTCGGTGAGCGCTACGACCACCCTGAAATGTCCATTACCGCTCGCAAGCAGGAATTTCCCGGCTACGACCCGCGCGGCTCGCAGGGGATGGGCTTGCTGTATGCCACCTCGAACAAGGGCGCTTCGCACATGGAAGGTGATGTGGCTTACGAGGAAGTCTTCGGCGTGCCGGTCAAGGCCGACCCGCTCTCGACCGTCGGCAAGGCCGAACTGGTTGCCCGCTTCCAGGATGCCTTCGCGCTGATTGACTCGGGCGGGGTGTGCGTGTTCTTCGCCATCCGCTATGCCTTCACCAAAGAGATGATGGTCTGGCCCGACCGGCTCTCGCAGTTGCTCAACCTGACCACCGGCGCGAATTACACGCCCGACGAAGCCTTGCAGGCCGCCGAGCGCGTCTATACCCTCGAGCGGATGTTCCTGCTGAAAGCCGGTTCCGGGCCGGAGCAGGATACCCTTTCGCCGCGCCTGCTCAACGAGCCGCTGCCCGAAGGCCCCGCCAAAGGCCGCGTGGTTGATTTACACAAGATGTTGCCCGAATACTACGCCTTCCGCAACTGGCCGGGCGGCATCCCCGCCCCCGAAAAACTGGCTTCGCTGGGGTTGTAGGCCGCAGGCTTTTCTTTTGGCCTCATCGGTAATGAAATCGGACGCAGAGGGCGCGGAGAAAACTTGAAAAATCCACTCTCGTCCGTTCTCGTCCGCGTCCCAGAAAGTTATGGCCTTTTATCGATAAAGTCCTTTGGTTATCCGTCCTTCGACTGCGCTCGGCTATCGCCTCGCTCCGCTCAGGGCTGTGGTAGGGAAACAAAAAAACCGCAGGGAAAATCCCTGCGGTTTTTGGCTTGCTGCCAATAGCCTGGACACTGAAAACTGGGTACTGAATACTGTCACTCTATGCCCAAATAGGCGTGCTGCACGGTGGGATTAGCTTTCAGGTTGGCGGCGGTGTCTGTGATGACGATTTGCCCGGTCTGGAGCACGTAGCCGCGATGGGCAATGGAGAGCGCCATCAGGGCGTTTTGTTCCACGAGGAGGATGGTGGTGCCTTTTGCGTTCATCTGCTTGATGATGTCGAAAATCAATTCCACCAGCACCGGGGCCAAGCCCATCGAAGGCTCATCCAGCATAAGAATCTTTGGGTTGAGCATCAGGCCGCGCGCGGTGGCGAGCATCTGCTGTTCGCCGCCAGAGAGCGTGCCGCCCTTCTGGCTGATGCGTTCCTTCAGGCGCGGGAACAACTCGAAGGCGTAATCCATCCGGCGTTCCACTTCCACCGGGTCGTTGAGGGTGAAGGCGCCCATCTCCATGTTTTCTTTGACGGTTAGTTTCGGGAAAATCCCTCGTCCTTCGGGGACATGTCCCAACCCGGCCTGCACAATTTTGTGCGGGTCCATCTGCGAGATGTCCTTCCCGCCTAGCAGGATTTTGCCCGGTTTGGGGTGCAGCAGCCCGGAGATGGTGCGCAGGGTGGTGCTTTTCCCGGCCCCGTTGGCGCCAATCAGCGTCACGATTTCGCCTTCGTTGACTTCGAGGGAGATGCCTTTGAGCGCGTGGATGCGCCCGTAGTAACTATGGACGTTTTCCAGGGTGAGCAGGCTCATTTGACTTTCTCCTCGTGTTGGCTGGAGACGGTACCGCGCCCCAGGTAGGCTTCGATGACGCGCTGGTCGGAACGGATTTCGGCGGGGGTGCCTTCGGCAATCTTTTCGCCGTAGTCCATTACACTGATGCGCTCGGAGATGTTCATTACCACGCGCATGTCATGTTCGATCAACAGGACTGTGATTCCCTTTTCGTCGCGGATGCGGCGGAAGAGTTTGATTGCGTCTTCAGTTTCCAGCGGATTCATGC
>Ga0116204_1001374_pt1 | contig 13635 bp, 17 predicted proteins | sample LakKivwa52mmetaG_FD_94481 | JGI IMG/M metagenome (GOLD analysis project Ga0116204, IMG submission 94481) | Anoxic lake water microbial communities from Lake Kivu, Rwanda to study Microbial Dark Matter (Phase II) - Lake Kivu water 52m metaG | ecosystem: Environmental > Aquatic > Freshwater > Lake...
ATAGAGTTTCACAGGACATTCAAGTGCCAGTTTGAATCGTGATTTTGTGAGATACTTCATAGAAACAGTGTTTTTATCGTCAGGTCAATTATACTTCGCAAATATTAATCTACCTTTATATGTGTCTTATTAATGCTACTCACTTTCAGGGACTTGTGTTCCGGTTCCGGTCATGTTGTCAACTGACTTTGTCGATTCGTCGCCGAAGAGCTTCCTGACCATGTCTTCTGGCATTTCCATAAGCCTGGCCACGTCGACGCTGGTGACCGGTCCGGGTCCTTTTTGCTTCTGGTTCTCTTTGTAGGTTTCAGCGGCTTTCTCTTTCCTGGCTTCAATCACCGAGGGTTCTTCCTTTACGGGTTTCTTTTTCATGTTATTGCTTTTTCAGTTTTAGGCGTCAAACCAGTTTTCAGGGTTTTGTTGTTTATAAAGTTATTAAAAAATGCCCGGGAACAGCGGGTGCCTATTTTCAGCTGATTATGATTTCTTTAAACAGGCTTACCTGGCCTGTGACATCTCCCGGGAAACTGACACCCCTCAGTACCGGGATGAGTTCCTCAAGCATGGCCATCTCAATGTTGAATGTAAGGTTGTAGCCCCCGTCTTCGGCTTCATAATCGAGGTAGTCACGGGTGAATATATCCTTGCCGGCCAGGTACAAACCATCCTCGTTGGTAAAATGGTTTGCCCATGTCCAGGCTATAAAAATCATGGGCCTTAACTGCCGGCAGATATTGTCGGCATCGGATGGGGCTTCCATTATCTTGTCCTTTGGTCCTCCGGTCCAGACTTTCTCCATGCAATCAGAGAGTGTCGCTGCAGGCAGCCTGCCGAGGTCAAAATGGTTTAGGGCCTCAATCATTGCCGCTCTCTTCTTAAGTTCGGTATTCTTGTACCTGAAGTGCTTAGTCTTATTGATAAGGCTGGATTCGGGAATGAACTTCATGACATCACGTGCAAAGAATTCAGCCTTGGATATCAGTTCCGGTGTCACATCGGGTCCGTAAATCAGCTGGTCTACAACCAGCCTGGTTCCGTCCATACGCAACTGGGGAAAATGGCTGTGGTGCCCGACTTCTGACGGGAAGTCCTTTCCCCACTGAACCCTCCTGATATACCTGTCCCTGGGGGTTACATTCAGGTAGTGGTCGTATGCCTCAAGACCGAAGTGCATCGCCAAATCCTCTACTTTAAGAGTATACTGCCTTCCCCTGAACTCATAACTGAAAAGAGTACCGCCAAGGAGCCAGTCTTCAACAAGCTCCCTGAGATGAAAGAGTATGGGTAACCTGAAAAGGAACTCCCATACATCGTCCTTTGAGAATAGTCTTGACACCTCAGTCTCTGACATGCACCATGCAATTGCCCTTGTCGATGGCATCGGTTCACTGAAGTCGATTTGATATTTTACCGGTTTCCCGGTTACGTATTTTATGTTTAACTTGCTTCTCTCCATAACTTTACCAAACGTTTTAGTTAATACAGACTATGTGTTGACTGTTAATTGACGCAGCTCCTGATTCCGCCGGCCTCAAATGCCTCAGGACAATGCCTGCAGAATCCCGGGTAGATCGCTATCCTGATCATCCTGCGGATATCCCTCATCAGTTCTTTCCTGTCATCGCCCTGACACCATAATGTTGCCATGTTGCCGACCAGCACCTTTGCCCTGAAACAGGCCGCTGCTGATTTGCCACGGCCTGTTCTTTTGATGATGCAGAGGCAGGAATAGTCAGTTCCGTTTCTCCTGAATTCCATTACGGCGATGCTAATGGATTCGCGGGCTCCACGGCTGCCAGGTGTATCATTGCCGGTCTGGTTATCATTATTGCCGGATTGCTTCATTCAGTTTCCTCTTCTTTTTGGGACAGATTGATAATTATTTATATTGTTGCCTAAACATAGATTACAGGAAGTGAATCGAGGGCTTCATAATCGATGTCCTCCATGTTCCTCCTGTACTCTTCGAGGTCGAAATGGTTGTTGTCCCACAGTCTCCACATGCCCATATAGCCGGCGTTGCACATCAGGTGTGTGCAGGTTATTATCCTTTCATGGTCGATAAAATAGAGTCTGGCATGGAGGAAGAACTTTCTGAACCTGACATCGAGCAATCTGACTCTTTCGATTCTGCCTCCCTCGCGGTAATGATAATCGCAACCTATTGTGATGATGTCTCCGGTTGTACAGATGTTTCCTGTTTCGATGCGGAGGGATTTCCGGCCGATGGCCCTGAGCAGGCGCAACCTGAAATACTGAAGGTAGTTAATCCCCGATGGGTTAAATCTCTTTTTCAACATTGAGTACAACTTCTTTTTCTTTTCCCTATCAGGCCAGAACCTGGGATTGATATAGATTACTTTGCGTTTTTCCATAGTCTGTTATGTTTGTAGTTTGTTCTTCTCTTACTCCACCATATATTTCAGAACCGTTTCAAAAAAGAATACTCCCGAAGTTGCCAGGAGTGAGAATTCTCCCGGTTCCAGCCTGATGGTTGCACTGTAGATATCACCATCAGGTTTCATTCTGATAATCTGCCCCCCCGATTCATATGCCGGTGTGACGCCCTCTCCGGCAAGGACCTTAAACCTGATTACCTGTCCGGCTTTCAGCCTGCCAGACCACGGCATCGATACTACCCTGACGTCGTAACTTGTATTATACGATTCAGGAAGGGATGTCAGGGTGCCACCGAGGTATTCATTCAGGCACTGATTGCCGTTGAAGCCTATTTTGAAGAAGAGCCCTGATGCATATGGCATTCTCTGAAACTGTTGCCTGGTTATTGGTACAGGCAGCAACTGCAACCTTTCATCTGCCGGAAAGTGTGTGAAGATGAAGTCGGCCGGACTGACGTCAAACCAGAAGTCGTCGAACCTCTTTACCGATACGAGCCTGCCCCTCACAGCTGTACCATATCCTGCGGCCCATGTAGCATCAAAGAGCCTCAAACGGCCGTCGGCCATTACAATATTCCAGGCATGGTTTGTTCCGCTGATTGGCTGGCCCTCACGGTAGGAGATTCCCTTGGCGTAGCCTTTTACGGTATATGCCTCCAGGCCGGCGATGGAACACATACGCGTAAATAGCTCACTGTATCCCTGGCAGACGGAGACACGGTTCCTGAATACCCCTTCGGGGGATGTGTCGGAATACCGCCCCGTGTTATAACCTGCGTCGTCATATGAAACATGAGTTGCTATCCAGGTGAATATAAGCCTCGTCTTTTCCAGGTCGGTTGAAGCAGGTTTAATAAGCCAGTCTACCAGGGATTCAATTGATGCCTCTGCGTGCCGCGGTGTTGTCGTTGCATATTCATCGAGCACGGGGAATCGGTCTGATTTGGAGCCTGGTTTTGGCTCGATGATGTATTCTATCACATTATCATAGGCCTCAGGGATTGCTGAACCGTTTTTTCTGCCTGCATTACCATTGTCATAATTGTCTGCGGCCTTATGGTCTGGTGTGTTTTGCAGGGGAGGGGAAGTGGATGCAGGGATGTCAGGGCTTGTAGTGGAAGGGTGTTCTGTTACTCCTGTGCTAAGGTCACTATCGTTGCTTTGCATCCAGAGATTCAGATTCTCAGCTGCCCTGAGGTCATTGGCAATTGAGGTAACCTTCTCAACGGTTCCGGATAATATATCCGTTACATTGACATCTCTCTCAACGAGGTACTTGCAGGTTAATGCTGCAAGCACCGCCAGGATAATAAGGTTTATGAGTTTCTTCATATTCAGTTATTATGTTGGTTACAAGTGAGTCATAATTTCAATCAACACGCTGCAAATCTATGCCTTGTCGTTGCAGCCTTTCTGCAATTTCATTTCAGCATAAAAAAAACTTTGTCGCCATAAGCAAGCATTAATGAAATGCCGGTCTTCCTGATGAGAATGCATGCGAATGCCACGAGGAACAGTGTTCTCACAATCCTTCTGTCTGACAAGAGCTTGATGTAGCCTGCAGTCCTTCCAATAAGATAAGCGAGCTTTGTTATTCCTGTTGCACTACATGCTGTATCCCTTTCAGTCCTGAGCAGCAGGTGGCCCAGGTTTATTTTAATTTCTGTCTCTTCCGGCTTTAATCTCTTCATTTTGTATAATATATAGTGTGGTGACTGGATGCCTTTCATCCATTTATACGAAAGGGTAGTGACACATAGTGTCATACTTAAAAAAAAGGCCTAAATTTGGGGTAAGTGGTCAGACCATTTATTAAATGCCATACGATAATGAATGAACAGACAACGCTTGTGAATGCACTGGAGATGCTTGTCATTCTGGGCCAGCAATACGGCAGGAGTATCAAGGAGTTATCGCATCACTTTGGTTTTACAGAACGGACAGTCAGGAGGTATATACGCTCATTCAGGGAGGTGGGCTATGCAGTCGTGAACAGCAGGGGCAGGTACTATCTCGACAGAGGAATGACAATCAGGAAGATTGGATTCAACCCAGCTGACCTTATATATCTAACCGGAGATGAGGCCCGTGTGCTTAAGGCAGCGGTTCAATCAGTAAATGCTGCAACGTCAGTTAGGGATAGCCTGACAAGGAGGCTTCATGCCCTCTATGATGATGAACGGCTTTTATGGACGGCGACAAGCGAGGAGGAGATTGAGACTGTAATGGTGCTTTTTGAAGCCATCAGATCGAAGCGACAGGTTAAGATTATGGAATACACCCATTCTTCGGCAAACCGGGGGTTGAGGTCGCTGCTTGCCGAACCACTGGGTTTTGCATTTAACTATTCACGGGTATGGGCTTATGTGCATCACTACCGCAGGAACATGGTGCTTCGCCTCTCAGGCATGGCAGGGGTTAAGGCTACGGACAATCCCTTCAAGCATGAAGAGAGGCACATGATAGGCAAGACAGATCCTTTCAGGGGGTATGGATTTGAAACGAAGAGGGTAGAGATAGAGATGGGACCGAGGGCATATGGGCTCATGACCGATGAGTTTCCACAAACAAGGCGACTGACCCGCCAGATTGATGCAGATACGTACATTTTGAAGACCGAGGTATGCAACTACAGGGAGATAGGGCGTTTCCTGCTCGGATTACCCGAGAGCATCTACCGAATAGAGCCGGAAGATCTCAGGCAGTATGTTGCTGAAATGCACGGAGTGGGATATGATCCCGGCCACAAACCGGTTCATGCCAAGGAACATCTCGCCAGGACCTGTTCGTGGGAGTTTTGAGTCTAAGTTACTGGTTTATGCAATTCACAGCCAGTCATACCATACAGACTGATCTATATAAGGTACTCCCAATCTTCTGCATACGGCCATTGTATGACCTGTTCCTCCTGATCCGGGTTTACCAGGGTCATCCCAGAAGATTGCAAAATCAGCCCCGCGAATCAGCCCTGTTCCTGTAACCTTTACTGTATCCCTTAACAGGTAAGCAGCTTTCATTGAGACATGGCCTCTGTTTCCGGCAAGATAGCCATCAATCAGACGATCACCTGTTTTGCTCTGCCTTGTCTGATAGACAACCTCCGGCTCATTTGCGATATCTATCGAATCAAGATCAATAATATTCTTCGCCAGGCTCTCCTTATTCCGATGTCCCTTGTAAGGAGTTATCACCTGTAACCTCGACAGATCAACCTTGCTTACCCCCAATGAAAAAAGATAATCTGCCCCTTTTGCATTTCCGCTTCTGAACAGAATGTGTTCCGTCCTTTCCGCAAGTAATGTTCCAAGTTGAGTCAGTTTACAACTGTCGGCTGACGGAATCTCCCTTTTACCTTCGAGCAGGACAACGGATCCTTCAAAATCATAATCTGAAATGAAATCCTTTAAAGTCATGGGGCACTATTCAAGTTTAAAAAAATACTTTATGTAATGGTCTATCTTCATTTGAATGATTCAGAACGACCGCTAATCCGATAGAACTACATCTTCAGAGGCCGTTGATATGGGTGTTCAGGATGAACACGTTGTTTCAGTCCGGTTATCAGTTCGTACTTCTCGTTTTCCTGTTTTTCCAGAATGAAGATATCGCAATTGGCAGGATTCTTTAATTCTTCAAACTCCTCCACGCTCCAATGGAACCATCTCATAAGGAAAATCCTGATGGCCATGCCGTGTGTTACGATAATAACATTTTCAGGGTAGTCAGGTTTCTCAAAATCGCGGTGCAGGGTGCCAAAAAAGTCACTCACCCTGTCGTAGACATCAGCACCCGATTCACCATCGGGGAACCTGTAATAGAAAGTACTGAATGAATCCCTCTGCTCCTCATAAATATCAGTTTCCACCTTATGTCGCAGGTGTCCCCATTCCTGTTCCCTGAGCCTTGGTTCCTCCCTGAATCTGTATTGGTCGGGAGAAAAACTTTTCGCGATTTGTTCCGCGGTGGACCTTGTCCTCCACAGGGGAGAGATATAGAAGAATACGGTTTCATCCTTAATTATGTACTTCAGTTTTATGCCGGCCGCAAAGGCCTGGTCAACGCCCTCGGGTGTTAGCTCAAGGGCATAATCGGGTATTTCGCTGTGGAGTTCAGGCATGACATTGCCCTGTGACTGACCATGACGGACAAGAAAGATTCTCTTAGGTTTCATCAGTTTTACGTTGTATTAAAATTATAATTGAGATTCAATGAAGCAGCAGATTACCAATTTTCAGGGTGATTTTTCACTGTTTATCCATGGATGATTTCAATAAGTTCATCAAGAATGTCGGGGAAGAGCCTTATGACTTGTTGGTACTCTATGGTTTCTATGTCATACACCTTTTTTATCTTTTCCACAGGGGTGTCACTGGTTTCTCCAAAAAACTCCCTGCAATACTCTTCAAAGGGAAATGGCTCAAACTTCTGGAGGCTATCCAGCACGGCTGCAGTCAGTTCATCCGCCGATAGCAATTCATTTTCGCCATCAGGAAATATAGAGTACTTATTGCGCAAGACAAGAAATGATTTTCTGCCTCTGGATATCCGGATCTTTAAGAAAGGCATTTCCTTGTCCAGCAAGGGATGTTTCTGATTGAAAACATCAAATATGCTTACTTTAATATTATGCTTTCTGGCAAAATTAGCGAGATCAATTTCTTCCTTAAACATAAAGGGTTAGATTGGTTATTTCTTCGTAAGTTTTTAAATTTAGTGAAAAAAATGGAATTTAACGATTCTTGACAGGCAAGGAGCCGGTTTTTATTAACTTAGGTGCTGTAAATCGACCGGGAGATGACAGAAAAGGTTCGTTTAAAAGGGACAATTTCCAATGCAAGAAACGGGTGGGTCAATATTACGGCTGACGACGGCGACTGGTACGGGTTCAAATCGAAAAAAGAGTTTAAGGAGGGCGACAGAGTCTCATTTGATGTTGCACAAACAAGTGCGAATTTTGACCTCGCCCTTATGGGAGGGCCCATTCATTGCACTAACGTAAAGCCAATAAAGGGCTGAAGGATGAGTGCAGAAGAATTGAAGAAGCTGGAACCCGGAAGCGGGACGGTGAATATTTTCGTTGTGTCAAAAACCTCAAAATCCAATTCTTCTCGCTGATCCGAATCCGTTGTCTTCACGGCAGATCTCTTCCATGATATTGAAGAGTTACTCATTTCTTTTCAGGGCTTTCATCATAAGCGCCTGGCGCACCCTGACATCTATGTCGCCTCCGGTCAGGGTGAATTTTTCAGCCAGCAGTCATTTACATCCGATACAGAAAAAGCAATAAAATGGTATAGCATGGCAATTTCAATTGACAGGGATAATATTAATGCATATCTGGCAAGAGGTAAAGCCAGAGGCTTAGTGAAGATTTGAGAAAGAAGGCTTTACAGGATTTTGATAAGGCAGCTGAACTTAATGCCCGAAATGAGGATGCTTATGACTGGATTGCCAGGGTTGGTTACCCAAGCAGCTCAAAAACATTTACACAAAATTATTTCCACCTCCTAACAATAACTGCTTTGTACTATTGTCTAACTACTCCATCTAATGATTACATAAGTTTTTTTTATGCCGAGGGTTTGCATCCTTTGTTGCTGTATGCTTTATCTCTATTCATGGAGTAGCCAAACTCCCTTTTGCCGGGTTTCTCCCTCATCTTCTGCAGTGAGTCCTTTCTGGTGAGCTCTTCCAGCCTGTTCCGATAAAAAGAGGGTGGTTCTTCCCTCAGGCCTGCGGCGATGCCGGAATGGCCATAAGCTGCCTCAACCATTTTGATGATCTCCTCCTTTCTGAGCGACCGGTTTGATACAAGATAACTGCCCATTGACACCAGGAGGCTGAAATGTTCGCTGAGTGTGCTTTCCGCCAGGGCAAGTGCATCGGCAATGACCCTTTTGGCATGGTCGTTTAACGAGTTGTCGGTGTCGTATATGAAGTATCGCGTAACTGAATCCTGGTTGTTAAAGGCGACCGGCAGGGAGCCCATGCCGCAGCTCTTGAGCAGGCTGCAGACCATCTGTGTAGCCTGGGAGATGTCAGATGAGGCTCCGGTTGTAAGATTGTCCTCGCCAAAGACCAGCTTCTCGGCGGCATAGCCGCCAAGGAGCATTGCGATCCTGGAAGTTATCTCCCTGCGGGCTATGAACTCCGGGCTATTGCGGGAGAAGATGAATCCCTTGTTGTCGGGGCGGGTTGATACCGAGCAGACTATCTCGGGGACGATCTTAAGCAGGGCAACTGATATGATTGCATGACCGCTCTCGTGAACAGCCGTGACAGCCTGCACGTCATCATTGGTAGGCTCCCTGAGGTTCTCTAGTGAGAGAGCAACCTTTTCCGCAAACTCATCCAGGCATCTTTTGCCCCTGCAGAGCCTGAATCTGAGCATCTCTCTATCGCGGGAGATTTCGACCGACCTGGTAAGAGGAGACTCGTTGAGAATCCTGAAGAGTATCTTCGGGAACTGCGCGCTGACTATATTCCTGATGGTTGAGATCAATGGCCTGGTACCCTGCGTGGGGAAGACACCCTCATCATAAAGGAGTTTTTTGACTGAGCTGTCAAAGGAGACTCTTACTCCGGTTGTTTTGCTGAAGTCGTTTGCAAGCTTACCGAGTTCGAGATCGATGATTCTGCGGTAGGCATCGCTATCGAGAGCAGGATAGATAATGTGGTTGTTTCCAAGCCTGGCTATCTGCTCGCTCCGGAAGCGGTTTCTGAGAGCCTCCTTGATTACCGGCAGGGATATCTTCAATGACTCTGCGTGGAAGTCGTCGGCATCGATGTCGGTGTCGAAGTTTCCTGCCATTTCGTATGCTTCGTCGAGGTTCCCTATAATGAACACGATCGATCTGGAGCAGTCAAGATGCTTTGATGCCAGTCCGTTCTTTATTGTTTTATTAAGAAAAGCTATGGTCTCCGATCCGTTCATCGTGAGCAGAGCCTGGGCGACATCTGACAGAAGAGGGTATGTTTCACGGCAATGGTCGTGAATTACATCGTGGTAGTACCTTGGCACAAACAGCGACTCTGATTTCCTGGTCTTGCTGCCGGTACCATAGCTGAATGCTGTTTCTGAATCGATGTAATTTGTCTCACGCCGGTAGATATCTTCTCCTCCCACTACCTTGCCATTCTCAACTATAACGCCTATCTGCAGCAGCCTGTTAAGGCGAATGGCGAGACCTGAGAGCTCGCTGATGCGCATGTGGAAGTTGTTTACCGGTATTTTGCCGCTGTCGAGAAGGTCCCAGATGAACTGATGGCGGGTTGCTTTCTCGGTCTTGTCTTCCCTGATACTGCGCACATACTGGAACTCGTCGAGCAGTATGGCGATGTCGGTTTCGGTGCGGTTGTCGAAGATATCAAGCAGTGTTGACCTTATATCCCATTCATTTTCGCTGAGGTTGAAGCGGTAGAACCTCTTGTGCAATCCGATGAGTTCCATCAGCCTGGTGACCAGGGATGTCTTTCCAACGCCGGTCAGACCCCACAGGTTGATAATCACGGGCCGGTTCTGGAGTTCCGGAAAGAAGTACCAGTATCCGAACGACTCGATGAGGTCGTCGATGGGCTTGTCGATTCCGATGAACTCCTTGCGGAGCTGCAGCTTTGCCTTCTCGAGGGCTGCCTTCTTTTCTTCGAGAGTTACTCTGGCGTCGGGGGTGATGCTTTTCATATCATTGTGTTATTGGTTCCTGCCTTAAAAAGATTATTTTTAAGAATAATTTTTCTGCAAGGTTAGGAGTTGAATTTGCAGCCAATCTGCATTTTGAAAAAAAGAGAATATGCCCAGCAATAAGGATGCACTTATAAGATACAGGGTAATCAACAGGTGCCTGATAGAGAAGCGGTATGTTACCCGTTCGCAGCTCAGGGAGGCTTGTGAGAGGGCTTTGGATATCAGTCCGATAGGGGAGAGGACCATTGACGCCGACATAAATGCGATGCGGAATGACGCCCGGCTGGGTTATTTTGCCCCGATAAAGATGGATCGCCGGAGGGGGGTGTATTACTATGAGGATCCAAATTATTCCATTGACAAGATACCCCTGAGGGAAGAGGAGATAGATTCGATTATGGTTGCGGCAAGGTTGCTGGAGCAGTACGGGGAGGTTGAGGTGTTCAGGCGGTTCGGGGAGTCGGCCAGGAAGATAAGGGAGACGGTAAGGGTGTACAGGTCGAATATGGACAGTTTTGAGTCGCTGGGCTCACGCATCGAATTTGAACGGGCCGAGTGGCTGAGGGGGAGTGAGTTTCTGGAGCCTCTGATTGATGCCGTGCGCAACAATGTCGTCCAGCGCATATCGTACAAGTCTTTTACTTCCGATGAGGTGACCTTTCATGAGCTTCATCCGTACCTGTTGAAGGAGTATCGCAACCGGTGGTATGTTGTAGGGTATAATGGTCGTTACGGCGATATCAGGACATACTGCCTGGACAGGATCGTAAGTCGTGAGGATGATTATGCGGTGAGGTTTGTTGATACGGGCTTTGATGCCGTTGAATATTACAGGAATGTGATTGGGGTGAGTGTTCTTAACAGGAAGCCTGAAAAGATTGTGCTGGAGTTCTCGGAAAGGCAGGCTCAGTATGTGATCACCCAGCCCCTTCATGGCAGCCAGGAGCGAATTGACGCTGATGAGGGGATTTTCTGGTTCAGATACTACCTGGTTCCCAACTTTGAGTTCTATGCAGCCATACTGTCGTACGGCGATGAGGTGAAGGTATTGAAGCCGGCATCAGTAAGAAAGCAGCTTTTAAAGATTCTGGAAGAGACAATCAGGAGATATGCCGATAAATAGAAATGCCTTAATAAGGTACAGGACCATAAACCAGCTTCTAAGCACCGGAAGGTGGTACACTATCTATGAGTTGCTTGATGCCTGCAACGAAGCTTTGCGTGATTTTTGCGGTGGAGACACATCAGTTTCTGAAAGGACGATTCGTGATGATATACGGGTTATGCGAAGTGATATTTTGGGTTTCAGGGCTCCGATAGGAGTTAAGGACGGCCTCTATTATTATTCCAATAGAAACTATTCCCTGCAGAATGTTTTAATAACTGATCAGGGCCTGATTGAAGAATTGTTAGGGTTATTTCAGGACCTGAAGCAAAACAAGATTGACCTTGCCAGGATAGATGAGATGATGAAGCAGCTTGGCGATACCTTGTCAAGAGCCAGAAGCTTCAAAGACATTCATCACAAGGATGTGAAATGGTCCAGGTTGGATAATATGCCGGAGGGGCTTATGCAATACATCACCATGCCGAAGGAAACCATAAACTGGTTAACCTGGGGAGAGGCACTGAAGTTCTTTTAGTTACTGAATGCGGCTCTCTCCGTTTTCAGGCAAGCTTGCACAATTGAACAGGTTTTTGATTTTCTCTTCTGACGCAAATGATTTTTTCCGTTGCAGATAGACTGCAACTGTGTGGATTATCATTGCAGTGATGTTGAATAAAAGTTGAGAGAAAGTGGCACTCTTGGAAGCGCGATATAATTTGATAACATTTAGAGATATTTGGAAGATGGTTATAGGGAGGGATATTGATTTCATAAAATTGGGAAGAGTAATAATAGAGAAAATCTATCTTAATATTAACCTAAATTTGAGCAGATATGGATTGTATATCAAGGCCTGGAAAATTTACGGAAACATCGGATCCTGTTGACGATTTAATACCTTGGTTAAGGTATAATATAAATGAAATCCTTGAGAAAGATGACAATTGTCTGAACTGCTGTAAAGGAGAAATGACTTTTTTAGATAATAAAACCAAGCTGCTAATAACAATTGTCAAAGGTAATTTAGCACTAAGATCAAGCATGAATAAAGAGATAAAGGAGAAATTCAAAGTCTCAGAAATTGTTTGGGCAGTAGGAGATGGAACAACAATCACAATTCTGGATGAGCTTGATTCTGACACTATCTATTTGAGAATTAGAAGCTTCTATGAGGAAATGCTTAGAAAAGAGGGAGATATGGATCCTAAGAAAGTAAAGAAAAGCGAAGATTACATTAGAAGACTTTCCGGTAAGCCATCATGGGAACGGAAAATCGATTTATGTTCTGAAGTACTAACTGGCATTTTGGAATACGCTTATAGTTACAAAGATAGCTATGGGGTTACTATGGGAGATTATGCAAAGCAGTTACAGAAACAACAGGTTGTTGGGTAAAAGGCCTTTCTAGATTGTCAACAACACAAAGAACAACACTATTTTTTGTTCTATTGATAAGGCTCTCTCTATTCTGAGGAAATATAGAAGTACTACACCAGTATTATTAGTTATTCTGAAAAACTATTTTCCGTTGCAGATAGACTGCAACTGTGTGGATTATCATTGCAGTGATGTTTAATTAAAAACCTGAAATCATGAGCGATACATCTGATCCAAAAACTGAATCCGCCGGCTCGCAGGACGAGCGAGGCTCCCTTACATCTTCAGGCCTTTACCTGAAGAAAATGGAAAACGGATATTACAAGGCATTCTCTGAAGACGGCAAGGAGATTACAGGGGTAAACCTCCCGATTAATATATGCCTGATGGCCCAGAGAGGCAAGCTGCCGGCATTTGTAAGAATCTGTCCATCACTCGAGGATATCGAGCTGGAGCCATCATTGAAGATCCTGCGGGACCAGTATCTCGCTGGTATCTGATTAATTACTCAATGACACATGACATTTTTTGCCACGGTTTTGCTTGGAGATATGCTTTTTTTTGCTATATTTATGTGACAATTCCTGAAATTCTAAGTACGATAACCAATAATACTCAATTATATGAGCAAGTTTTATTGTGAATATTGCGGAACATCAGCTTCATCGGTATCATCCCTGACAGGATCAAGTTGCTCAAGGCACCCCGATGGTTCCGAAAAGGGCCGTCATAAATTATACGAGGGATCCGAAAAGACTCAGTATACATGCAAATATTGCGGAACCAAAGCATCGACTATTTCCTCTCTTTCCGGTTCAAGTTGCTCCAGGCACCCCAACGGAAGTGGCAAGGGCAGGCATGCACCTGCATTATAGTACCATAACTCTTCTGTGACGGGCTAGGGATAATAATTATTCCCACCCTGTCAGCTCAGCCTGAAAGGCATACACAAATTTTCAATTTATCTGAAAGTAAAATCTTTAGCTAAACCTGCATTTGCGGGACAAATCTGCAGTACCATATATAAGGAGAACTTTGCATAAATGAAAAACATTGAGGAGAGCTTA
>Ga0116204_1001377_pt1 | contig 13622 bp, 12 predicted proteins | sample LakKivwa52mmetaG_FD_94481 | JGI IMG/M metagenome (GOLD analysis project Ga0116204, IMG submission 94481) | Anoxic lake water microbial communities from Lake Kivu, Rwanda to study Microbial Dark Matter (Phase II) - Lake Kivu water 52m metaG | ecosystem: Environmental > Aquatic > Freshwater > Lake...
CTGAATGAAGCAAAAAGATAAAAAGAAACTGCTGAGGGACAGGAGCCGGATGAGTTCCTGTCCCATTCCGGACAACGATATGCTGGAAGATGAGCAGAGCTCTGCCCAGTATAAGTTCAAGCGCACCGGTGAAAAAAGCAATGAGAAGCTGAAGAGCAATCTCTCCCTCCGGCAGGGAAGAATACTTGAAATCAAAAGTAATTATAACTATGTTGTAGGGCTATCCCCCAAGCCAGTGACTGGAGCTGATGACATCTCAGAAACAACCGTAATCGATCAGGCAGATAGCAGGATATCCTGCACACTGGGTGGTCGCACAAAACAATATTTGATGGGCACCAGAGCGTTAGCAGCAGTCGGGGATTTTGTTGAGGTCGATAGTTCCAGCGCTCCGCATTATCGCATCGAGAATATTTTGCCCCGCAAAAATGCCCTTTCCAGGTTCGGCACCGGTAAGTTCCAACAGGAGATCATTATAGCTGCCAATCTGGACCAAGTGATCATCACTGCGTCATGGAGACAACCCATGCTGAAACCCGGATTGATAGACAGATACATTTGCATAGCAAATATCTATGATATCGAGCCGGTGATTTGCATAACCAAGGCTGATCTTTGTGATCAGGATCTGGAGGGGGATGCACTGTCTTTGGAACTGGATTCCCGATCGGGGTCGGGAATGACGGAGGTAGTGGATTCCCGATCGGGGTCGGGAATGACGGAGGTAGTGGATTCCCGATCGGAGTCTGGAATGACGGAGGTAGTGGATTCCCGATCGGAGTCGGGAATGACGGAGGAAAATTCTGACCCACAGGAACTTCTTGAGGATATCTCGGAGCGACATGAACTTGAAACATTGATAAACTATTACACCCAATGTGGATATAAGACGATCCTCTGTTCAGTTGTCACGGGGGAGGGGATGGAAGACCTGCGTGAGCAACTCAGGGACAGGGAATCGGTTTTTTCGGGTCAGTCCGGTACCGGGAAAAGCTCTTTGATCAACTATCTTGAGCCGGAACTTGAACTTGCTACGGCCGAGGTTAGCTCATTCAACGACAAAGGAAAGCACACCACAACGCAGGCGATTTTGATCCCTTGGTCTTTTGGTGGTTATTTGGTGGACACTCCGGGGATCAAGACTGTGAACTTGCACGCTGCACACAAGGAGCTTATTCCAAGGGTCTTTCCGGGGTTTTCGGACTTGTATCCCAAGTGCTATTTCAGGACCTGCACCCATACTCACGAGGAAAATTGTGCCATCAAACAGGCGGTCGAAAATGACCAGATCCCAATTGAGCGTTATGATTCCTATATCAGGATCATGGAGTCCCTTTAGGCGGGAATCATGAAGCACTTTGCCATACTGATGCATCCACATTTTACCGGGCAACAGAGCATTTTTCATTTACTTGGGAAGTTGCAGGCAGAACACAATGTTCAGCTGTTTTGCACACCGGAACAAAGACAGTATTTTCCGAAAGCCATTGATATAATAGAGTATGATGAAGAATCAGAATCCCATCCGGGAATGTCTTCTGTTCCCAAGCCACAGCTCGATTGCATTTTGGTTTTTGGGGGTGATGGATCGATCCTTCGGGCAAAGCACCTGGCACTCAGCACCGGTGCTCCGATTCTGGGGATCAATCTTGGTTATCTGGGTTTTTTATCCGAGAGCACCCTGACCGATTTTGGCAAATCCATCAAGACCATCATTCAGAGTAAGTATAAGCTACTTTCCAGGATGCTTTTGACCTGTTCATTAAAGCGGAAAGGGAAGATCATTTTTCAGGATTTGGCTCTGAACGACGCCGTGATCTATAAAGCAGAAACCCCAAAACTTATAAACGTGCGCATCTATAACCAGGGAAGATTTGTGCTTTCCACCCGTTGTGATGGAGTGATAGCGTCCACCCCAACCGGTTCAACGGCCTATTCTCTATCAGCCGGAGGCCCGATCCTGGCACCTCAAATGAAGGCTATGATCATCAGCCCCTTATGTCCGCACCTGCTTTCCATCAGGCCGATGGTCTTTGGCGCAGAGGAGAAGATCTGCCTGAGGGTAAGTCAGTTGGAGGCGCATGCCTGGCTTCAGATCGATGGTGTGAATTCCTGTCAATTGGCCGAAGGGGATGAGGTTTTGGTCTCTGCTGCCAAAAAAAGTGTTTCTTTTATCAAACTTTCAAACCGCACTTTCTATAAGATCCTGCGGAACAAGCTCCACCTGGGGAAGTAGTGCTGACAGAACTATATATCAGCAATTACCTGTTTATTTCTGAACTTCGGATCCCATTTGAAACAGGACTTACTGTCATTACGGGAGAGACCGGAGCAGGAAAGTCCGTGCTTGTAGGTGCTATCTCGTTGATCTTTGGAGATATGGCAGGCAATCCGGAGTTTCTGGAAAAAGACAAAGCAATCTATCTGGAAGCCAGCTTCGATTTGCAGAAAATCACTCCGGAACTTGCTGATGTCCTTTCGGATACGACTTTTGAGGGTGATAATGAACTGGTGCTGGCCAGATCGATCAGTCCAACTCAGAAATCGTCCTATTTCATAAATGGAAGAAAGACCACCCAAAACACGCTGAAACAGCTAAAACCCCATCTAATTGACTTTCATCATCAACGGGATCAACAGAAACTGCTGAATAATGATTTTCAGCTCCAAATCCTTGATATCTATGCCGCAGCAACCGATGCTGTGAACGAGTTCCGTAATATATTCAAGAATTTGCGGCATGATCTCAAACAGCTTGCTGTGCTCAAGGACAAAGATCGCAAAAATATCCAGTTGCGAGAGCTTTATGAGTTTCAGGATAAGGAGATACGCAAGGCAAGGATCAATCCGGACGAAGATATCCATCTCCAGCAAGAATATGTCTATTTAAGCAGAGCGCAGGAGATATCAGACACCTCCAGCAATCTGTACCATACTCTATTCTCTGGAGAGAGTTCCACCTTTGACCAAATCAATCAGGCATTTGGCCAGCTTGATAAGTTCGCCGGTTTAAGTGAACAAATCACCGAGACCCTATCCGGTTTAACAGAGGCCGCAGCAGCTTTGGAGACCGCTTCCATCAACCTCAGAGACATCAGTGAGAACATTGCACAGGACTCATCCCGTTTAAGCGATATCCAGGCACGGCTGGATCTATTAAATCAATTGATGCACAAACACAGGGTAAGCTCCGCAGCAGAGCTAATTACCTATCATAAGAAGATACAAAACTTTCTGGATGAGTTTTCATCCCTGGAGACAGAAATCCAGGAACTTGAAATGAAGATCACGGCGGATTTCGAGCTCGCTGACCATAAGGCAGACAAAATCAGCGAAACAAGACAGCAAGCGGCTATCAAGCTGTGTGCATATTTGAGGGAAAGCGTCCGCATTTTATCCATCCCGGATGCCCAGTTTCAAATTCGGATTGACAAAAAGACCGATTGCAAAAAAGTATTGTCTGATTTTATAAAATGTTGTTCCGAGACCGGATTGGATGAGGTTGAATACTTGTTCTCCGCCAATCCCGGATCAGGATTGAAACCGCTGAAAGCAGTTGTATCGGGTGGTGAACTATCCCGCATACTGCTGGCGATCAAGAAAGTTCTGGTGATGGACATCGCGCCCCGGTTGATTATCCTGGATGAAATTGATACCGGGATAGGTGGAAAGACCGCTGACTATATGGCTGATTTTATCCGGCAGCTTTCGGAAAAACACCAGATACTGTGTATCACACATCTGGCTTCCATCGCTGCCGCGGCCAAAGAGCATTTCTGTATAACAAAAACGAGCTCTTCCGGAAAGACCGAGCTTGGCATAAGCCGGCTTGGAGAACCTGAAAGAACAGCGGAACTGGCAAGAATGCTTTCGGGAGATGTGACAGAACTCTCCCTCAAACATGCGGAAGAATTGATAAATAAAGGAATAAAGAGAGGAAACAGTGGATAAGAAAAACAGAAGCAGAGTACGTTCAGTGGCAGTCTTCACTGTGTTTTTGGCAGTGGCTGCTACCATTTTCCAGTTTACCAAAAGCAACAGAGGACATGTCAAACCGTCTGACTTTAAAGAAAGCAAAGAGAAATTTGAAGACAACCGTGGCAGTTACATGAACTCTGCTGCACTGTCCCTAAGCACAACAGACATGAACAAAGCAAAGACTGCTTTGCGTTCATTGCGGAGCTATCATATTGGCGATCTCGTACCCACATCGGAAAAGGCAAATGGAATCTCCTATATCTACACTTTCAAACTGAGCGATTATGACCAGATTGTGAAGATCATAAATGAAGATAAGGCGATGCAATTGGTGGACAGCAATTCCAAGCCTGGCAACGTACCAGCCGATGAGGAAGAGCTAAAATTGCGCCTCGAAGGTTATAAAAGACAGCGCATCGCACTGCTCCAGAAAGAAAACCCAACGACAGACATTCACGAACAGGTTGCCAAACTGAATGGTGAAATTGAGAAAACCACAGCCGACATCAATAAACTTAAAAGCATGGACCAGATCCTGGTGCTGATCACAACAACCCAACAGCAGAAGTCACAGTCACCTTTATCGATTGTCAGAACTGTCGGACTGGATTTCCTGAGGAATCTTGGCTTTTTGTTTGTCGGAGTCGTCATTGTTTATTACGGAACAAAGCTTCTTATGTATCTACTTTCAATCATGGGGATCAAGGGTCTTGGCATGTCTGGTATCAACTATGGTGGTTCCTATAATTATGGTGGATTCAAGAATTATGCTGAGCGTTATAACTATGGTTATGGTCGCCGTCGCAAAACCAAAAGGGTTTACAAGGAAAAGGAACAAGAAAACGAACCCAAGGAATAATCTGATAACTAACTGATTTATCCATCCAAAGGAGGATATAATGGACGCTTGGATGATTTGGATCCTGATCGGTATCGTGTTTATGATTGCCGAGATCTTTGATCCGGCTTTCTTCTTTATCTCGCTTGGAGTTGGTGCCCTGTTGACAGGACTGATCATGCTCTCCGGCTTTGCCAAGGGAATGATCTGGCTGCAGATAATCACCTTCGCCATCATCAGCTTCATCGCTTTTCTCTTTACCCGCAAAATTGCAAAGCGGTTTTACAAGGGGGCGGAAGTTGATACCAACGTCTTTGCCCTCAAAGGCAAAAGCGGACACCTCACCAAAGCAATACCTGCTGATGGCAGAGGGCATGTGAAGATCGAGGGCGAAGAGTGGTCGGCGATCTCTTCCGATGGAAAGGAAATCGAAGCAGGTGCCAAGGTAACTGTGATCGGAATCGATGGCAACAAACTTATCGTTGAGAAGATATAGCTAATCTGGCATATGAAACAAACAGCAACCCCACAACCACTGGTCTCTGTGGTTGTGGCGAACTATAATAACGGCAAATATCTAAACGCCTGCCTGCAGAGTTTGAAAAATCAGAGCTTTGAGGATTTTGATATGCACTTGATTGATGTGTTCTCTTTTACACGTAAACATCAGGAGATCTAACAATATCATCATTTTGCCATCCAGTGCTTCGGAATAAATTGATGTATTCTTCGGAAAATCTGTGATATCCAAACCTATCCTTAACTATATTGAATGATTGATTGGACAATTCCATGAGATATTTTCTATCTGCTTCCAAAGAAATGATATATTTCCCAATCTCATTAACAATTTCATCTTCCTTGAGTGTATTAACCAGGAAGCCATTCTTTCCATGTTCTACGGCCTCACAAACCCCTCCTACATTTGTTGATATTATTGATAAACCACATGCCATCGCTTCTAGGATTACCAGAGGAAGTCCCTCACGATAGGATGTTAAAACCAGTACATGCATATCCGATATCATCTTATAGATCTCTAACCTGTTGAGTATCTCGCCAAAGTTAGTACTATGAACACAGTCAGCATCCTTAAAGTCTCCAATACAAAAAAACCTAATTTTTGTACTTTGGCACTTTACTTTCTGAGCTACTTGCTCAAAAAGATAAAAGCGTTTCTCACGGGAATTCCTACCGATAAAAACTACCTTCAATTCTGATGAATAATCCTTCTTGGGCATTTGAGGATTGAGGGTAACAGCGTTGTAGATAAGTTTGTATCTTTCAAAGTACTTAACATCAATGTTATTTTCAGTGTATAATCTTTTAAACTCTCCCATTCCATGCTTAGAGATAAACACCCTTGTATCAATAAGTTTCGTTAAACTAATTCTTCTTTGTTCTTGGCGCACATCCTTCTTACCCCACAAAGCATGAATTAACTCGATTCTATGTGCCCTTTTTAACAAAGGTAACAAATCATAAAAAAAACCGCTTAATGCACCAAACACAATAGCTTTCTGGTGCCTGTTTATAAGGGATGCCCAATAGCCCAGCAAAAAATTCTTAAGTACAAACTTGTTTGCACTGTTCAGATGACGCATCGGTTCGAGGAACATTTTTCCACATTCTTGCAAAGCAGGTAAGTGTGACGTGTTTCTTGACTTTCTGGTGATAATTATCCAGGGGGAACAGCTTTTAAACACCCTCACAATATCTACATGTACTTGTTCTGCTCCCCCAGTATGGTAGTGAGGAAATATAAAAAATATTCGCGAGTTATTAGTTTGTCGCTTAACTATATCAAGCAATTGCCCCATCGCCAAAAAAGGAACGGATAACACTTTTTCAATTTTGTTCATCGATATATCCAACTCATGTTTATTATTAACGCTACAAGCTCGCCATCTTTTAAAACATCTATATACCTAAGCGGTAAATCATAGACATATATTCAATTATCTGCAATTCGACAATGTGAAACAATGATTGATAATTAAGAATGAAGCGTAGCACTTAACTTATTCCAATTTTTCCAAGCATTCAGCTATCCCATTATCATTATGGGGCAATAGAAGTTGCCGGTATTTCCTTGCAAACTCCTCATAGGAGAAGTGATCTTTGGCATAGCCATATCCAGCCCGGCTAAGTTCCTGAAGTTCGTTCCGCCATTCATAGAAATGAGTTAGCTTACCAATGAACTCCTGAATGATTTCTTCTTCCTCAGTTGATTTGATCAGGACACCGCTTTTTCCATCCTCAAAGGCCTCAGAGACACCTCCCACATTGGTGGCAAGAACAGCTAGGCCACAAGCCTGTGCCTCAGGAATTACCAAAGGCAGACCTTCAGTGCTGGAACACAGAAGCAGGATGTGGAAATCGTGCAGTGCACTGTATAGCTGATCCCTAATGAAGATTTCCCCCAGAGAGTGCACCCATTTGGTACTTTCAAAATTCCCAATGCTGTAAAAGGAATAATGCAAATTCAGCGCTGAACACCTCTGAGCGATCTGGTCATAGATATGAAACCGCTTTTCCCTGGCATTACGCCCAACAAAAACCACTTTCAAAGAATGCTCAAAATCCTTTTCTGAGTATCGGTCCGGGATAGAAATCGCATTGTAGATTTTTACGAGGCAATCCTTATATTCCTCAGAAACATTGTTTTCCCGGTATAACCTCAAAACATTATCCACTCCATTTTGAGTAATCAAAACCCTGTGGTCGATCAGAGGAGTTGCTCGCATCCAGCGCAAATGGCTGATACCCAGAACATTGTGCAAAAGGTCACACTTTATCGCTGTCTTTAAGGTAAGAACCAACTCATAAAAGAATGCACAATTGGAACTGAACACAACCGCCCGGTGATGCCTGTTGATCAGAGAGCTTAAGTAGCCATAAAGATAGTATTTTACAAAGAACTTATTCTGATTGTTGATGATTCTGGAAAAGTCCAGCAAATAGCCAAACTGCTTCATGCTGTCGTGGTGGGTTTTGTTTCTGGATTTCTTGGTGATGATGATCCAGGGCTGACGATCACGAAATGCACTGATGATATCGACATGAACCTGTTCGGCTCCTCCGGTATGATAAAAAGGGAAAAAAAAGAATATTCCGCCTGGATTTGTACGCTTTTTTATTCTATCTGCCATAACACCAACTATATAGATAGGAGTACCCAGAAACCGTTCAAACTTATTCATACAAAATCTCGATATCTGGTCTTGGCTGCTTCACTCCGTTCTCACAAGAGAAGTTATTCTTCGTGATCAGTTTCTTTCTGGTATTGGAGTATTCTTGATTTACCCTTTGTGCTGAAAAGTGAAAGGGTTCATGATGTAGATGGAGGGGAATTTCTTTCAAACAGAAGTTAAAACCAACTTTCCCAAATGCATATAACCTTCTGCCAAGGTCATCGTCTTCATTTCCCCAACCAATGTATTTTTCATCGAAACCGTTGACTGCATAAAAATCATCTCTAAATATGGCCAGTACCCCACTTCTAAGCTTAGCACCTCTTTTTTTTAGTTTGAGATAACGGCATAAAATATAATAGAAATAATCTTTACGGTATTGGCTTCTTACCTTCTTAATCTGTATTTGGTTAAGGTATTGTCTGTATCCATTTGATAGTATGGCTTCGTTTGTAAGCATGTTTGATTGTTTTGCAGTAAGCCGGATTGGATAACCGCTTAAAAAGATGTCTCTCCTCATCACTCTTTCAATTTCTGATATATATCCATTGCTGATTACGATATCCTGATCAATAAAAACCAAAATGTCACATTCAGCAAGCATTGCTCCATTGTTCCTTGCCCTGGCTGCTCGGAAACCCTTGTGAGTTTGTCGTACCAATTTGATGGGTATTTTAGTTTGAGATATCGTATTGTTTAAGAGAAAGACGATGTCCTCATCCGAGCCATCATCTGATAGTATTATCTCATCAGGTAACCTGTCCTGCTTGATAACAGATTTCAAGCATTTTTCCAAGAGGGCCAACCGATTGTAAACAGGTATAATCAAACTTATCGTCATCAGACCATCCTGCCCAATTGCCAATGCTGTTTAAGTTTATGTATCAATTGTACACAGTTTTGGAATGTAGTTAGAGTCAACCGATATGGACTTGTGTGAGTCGAAATTGAGCCTCCATGGCATGAATGTACTTCATTGAGATTTCCATTTATTTGAATAGGAGCTACGCGGTGATTATGATCAATACCAATATTTAATTGATTATTACACAACAAGTACCGAGCGCTTATGTCTCCATAGTGCGCTCCGATGTGGATCACGCCACTGATCCTGAGCTTGTAAAGCGATATCAGTTCTCCCAGCTTGATTAGCATTGTTTCTCCCGGGTGGATGGTCTTTATATCCGAATCTGTTTCGGGATGTTTAAACATCCCATAAAACAAGCTCTCTCCAGCTATGTTTTTGTCAAGCAACAATTCAATCATCCAAGTTCTTGAATATAGCCATACCTAAGAACTGATTGTCGATACCATTAGCTGAAGCTGTGGCGAGTTTGCACTTGACATAGCTTCAGTTTGGGTTATTATTAGGTGACTTAGCTAGTTTCGGGTTTGCTATTTGATCCTTAGAAAAGTTACTGCTATACTGCCACTTTTGCTATAAAACACGGGCCTGCCTTCCGGAACAAAGACATTGTGGCTTGAGGGGTGAATGAGGTATGCCGTTTTGCAGGCCTTGATCTGTTTCCTGATATTTGAGTAGAATTGCTTAAGAGAATTTGTCTCCAACCGATGGTTCCAGGGGGGATTGAATACCAGAGTCTTGTCCCTCAGGATGTCCTTGCTTATGGCAAAGAAATCCTGGGTTTGGAACCTGATGGCATTGTCCACACCTGCCTTTTGGGCATTGTTGATTGCGGTCTGGATTGCTTCTTCCGAAACGTCAGAGGCAAAAAAGGATCTTTTGCCATTGTCCAGCAGATGATTGGAAATTCCAGATTGATCCACCTTATCTTTTTCCCGTTGCAGCATTTCAGATTGGTATGCACTCCAACGCTCGAAAGAAAAACTTCGGAACTTATCCCAGGTAATGCGCTTGGCCAATAATGCTGCCTCAACCGGAATAGTCCCTGAGCCACACATTGAGTCAAAGATCACTGCCTCCGGATCATCTTCATACAGGGCAGAAAGCATTGCACTGGCAAGAGTTTCCCTTAGGGGTGCATCTTCAGTAAATTTGCCATAACCCCGTTTATGAAGATGAATACCACTGCTATCCAGCTTGACCTGAACCCGGTTTTTGACGATGTGGATGATCAAAAGCTGGGTCTCATCATCCGAGACGGTGCGACGCAGCTCAATTTGCTTTCCATACAGCTCTGAAAGGGTTGTTAAACATCTGTTCGCAACTGCCTGCTCATGATACAAGGTAGAGCGGAAGGAAAAGACCCGGATACAGAAGACAGGACTGCTGCCCAAGGGATGGAACTCAAAGAAAGGCAATGCCTTGAGGCCAAGATCCAAAGTCCGGAAGTTATCGGCAAAGAACTCTCCCATCTTTAGCAAAATCCGGCTGGCTGTCCTTAAGGATATGTTCAGCCGGATGATGGTGCTCAAATGTCCAAAGCAGGAGATAAGTCCCTTTTCCTGGATGCTGTTTTCCACTCCGAGGGCAGTTGTTTCAGCCGCGCAAAAGGGTTCAAGTCCAGGCTGAACTACTATCTCCAGTTGGTATGGTCTCATGCTTAAGTTACTCTCAAGGAAAGATATCCGGTGATAGGGCTTTTACTAAGGCCGATCTATTGGTGAGCAATTATTCAGCTATGTAGGCAGCAATGAGTTTCAAGGTGTTTTCCACGCCCTGGGTATGAGTTCTCTCATAACCATGGGAGGCAAAGACACCGGGACCGATCAAACCGTGCTTGATATCATATCCCGCACTGAGAGCACCTTCGACATCGGATCCATAGAAAGGATAGATATCGACGGCATAATTCAGGTTCTTCTCTTTGGCGAGGCGGATGAGTTCCGTGGTTACCTGATAATCATAGGGTCCACCGGAGTCCTTGGCACAGATGCTAACCTTGTATTCATCGGTCTCGAGGTCATCTCCAACGGCTCCCATATCGACTGAGATCATTTCTGTTGTGTCGCTTGGGATACCCGAGGTTGCACCATGGCCAACTTCTTCATACATGGTAAATAGCAAGGTCACTTTCCTTTTCAGGACCAGTTCCTTATCCTTCACCATGGCAGCCAGACCCAGCAGGATTCCTGCGCTGGCTTTGTCATCCAGATGCCGGCTTTTGATGAATCCGCTTTCGGTGTGGACCGCTCTGGGATCGAGCGAGATAAAATCCCCCACAGAAATTCCCAGTTTCTGGGTATCTTCCTTGCTTTTAACCACTTCATCCAGAACCACTTCCATCGTGCTGTCATCACGCTTGCTGCTGCCGGAATCCCGGTACACATGAGCAGCCGGGCCATTGATATAGACGGTTCCGGAATAGGTTTTTCCATCCCGGGTGTGGATAGTGACGTTCTCGTTCTCAATGTTGTTTTCCGGGTAGCCACCGATCTTGGTAAAACGCAGACGGCCATTACCTTTGATAGCTCTTACCATCGCTCCAAGGGTATCAACGTGGGCTGCCAGCACCAAGTGCTCACCCTCCCCACCCAAACAAACCAGCACCGAACCCTTGTTCGAAAGATAGGGCTCAAAACCCAAAGTGCGGAGTTCCTTTAACAAATATTCCTGTGCCACGGCTGTGAAACCAGATGGGCTGGGAATCCGGCATAAATTCATGATCTGGGAAACTGAGTATTGAGTATAATCCATGATAGCTCCTTTGAATATTCCTTGTATTCTTTCCATTTTGTATTTAACACATTTTTTGTCAATTGCGTTTTGTTATTACCAATTGTGTTTCTCAGCATCAACCAGATAACTGAGCAATTTGGTGCACAAACCCAGGTTGAGGTTTAGCAGGTGAAAGGACTTACCTGTCGGTGTGCTGTGGATTTCCCAGTTAGTGAGGCCATCATAGATGCGCACTGCGATATCGTGCTCAGATTCATCCATGAAGAGTTGTAGCGATTTGAGCTTTCCTACCTTCCCTGCTTTTACTTCGATTGGGATCATCCGTCCTTGCCAGATGATCACAAAATCCACTTCAGCACTGGAGTTACGGGCATTTCGCACCCAGGTGCCAAGCTTGAAACCTTGAGATGTTGCAATCGAAAGTAGCTGCTGACCCACCAAGTGCTCCATTGCCACTCCTTTGTAGATAGAGTGCAGTCCTTGAGCTGTGAAATACTGGTCGTGGATATTTGCTTTAATATTCACAAAACCAGTATCAAGAAAAAGCAGTTTTGGCCGCTTACCGAGTTTTGGCAAAGATGGCAATTGAGTCGATGTGAATGGATGGACGAGCTTTACCAAAGTCGACTGCTCCAGAAGTGTGAAAGCATTTTTCACGGTCTGAGCTCTAAAATCCGAATCCCCAAAGTGTTCGAAACTGATAAGTTTGGTTGCCTGAGTGGGTGCTGTGTCGATTAGATGCCTGAGAACACTTGCCTGATCTGCATTTACAGCATATTTAACTGCATCATCCTGATAGGTTTGCATGATGTTGTCCAGAATCCTGCGAACCTCCATGATATTACGTGTCTCCAACCAAACCCGGATTACTTCTGGCATTCCTCCCACCAGAGCATAATTCATAAATTGTTCTCTCAAAACCGGATATGCCCAATTTGGAAATGGAACTTCTCCCATCAGGGATAGAAGCTTATCCTGTCCGGCGGCCTCAAGATACTCCTCAAAATTACAGGGAGACATCCAGAGATACTCAACTCTTCCCACAGGAACTTCCAGGCGATTTCGTCTCAAATAAACATCAAGAAGTGAACCCGCTGCAACGACATACAACTCTGGCATCTTTTCATAAAAATACCTCAGAGATAGCAAGGCCTCAGAAGAATGCTGGATCTCGTCAATAAACAGCAGCACAGGTCCATTCTGAGGATGAATATCCTTTCTAAGCAGGATAAGATTGTAGAGCGAATGCACATCTGTGCCATCGACAAAAATAGCCCGATCCTCCGGCTCTTCGAGATTTAACTCGATGAAACTATCAAATTCCTGCCCAAACATGCGCATAGCAGTGGTCTTGCCTACTTGCCTGGCTCCACGCAACACCAGGGACTTCCGATATGGACTCTTTGCCCACTGCTGCAACTCTGAAATAATCTGGCGTTTGAACATTTCTATCTCCTGATCTTCAATCGGTTCAAACAAAATACTATAGCGATTCTTGTCAAGGTTATTTTCGCTATCAACTCATCCAATAACAAGGTAATTTGGGGTTCATACTCATCGAAAAGCAAGGTTAATTTGGGATGATACACATCGAAATGCAAGATTGTTATGAGAATATGACTGTCTTTACCCAAAGATTATGGATGCAGATTTCGGGTACAGATAGAAAAAGCTCTGCTACAATCCGTGTATTTTTACTGCATCAGTAAAAATATCCTTACTGCATAATCTATTGACAGTTTATACCATTCCAGGAAAATGGTTCTTCGTATAACTGTATATAGTGTTAAGGCTTTAGGAAGAACTGCCAGCAGCATGGGTTATTTGAAAGATCTCTGTGCTGCCGATAGAAATTTCACATGAAAGATACAAAACAAAAGATAGATATCAAGGAGATTTACATGAAACCAAACGGATGCCGCTATGGAACTCACCGGGTTGTCGAGCCCCAGGGAGTGCTTCCCCAACCCGCACGAGTGCTGAACAACGACATGAGCGAGATTTGGGATAA
>Ga0116204_1001378_pt1 | contig 13619 bp, 9 predicted proteins | sample LakKivwa52mmetaG_FD_94481 | JGI IMG/M metagenome (GOLD analysis project Ga0116204, IMG submission 94481) | Anoxic lake water microbial communities from Lake Kivu, Rwanda to study Microbial Dark Matter (Phase II) - Lake Kivu water 52m metaG | ecosystem: Environmental > Aquatic > Freshwater > Lake ...
GCTTGTGTGGAACGACCCACGGAGCGCCAGCAAGGGTGTCGTTCAACTTTACATAAGGGTTCGTCGATGCGTTGAGGAATGTGCTCCCACAGAACGCAACAATCTCGCCCGGGCGATTGATGCTGGACTGGGACAAGGCCGTCACGCTCCCCGCGTTGGTGCCGCTCGTGCCGCCTTGGGTCTGCGTGGCGTTTGCGAATGTCAGGCGCGGAGTGCTGTTGATCCAGCGCCACCATCCCCCGAGGTAATAGGCGTTGTATCCGAACGCAGGCTGCAGTTCCGTGCCCGCTCCATCCATGTTTGCGCCTACGGACGCGAGACACTCGGGCAGATCTTGAACCTGCTCCGTCTCCAACGCGAGCGCGGTATCGAGATCCTCGGCGATGTCGAGCCGCCAGCCAAGGATCGCGTCGTAGTTGTAATCAAGGAACGGAGCGAGGCGCCACGGGTACGCCTGGCAGAGTTCGGGTGCAAGTTCCTGGCCGCGCTTGTTTCGAAAACGCACTTGCCACGATGCGCTGTCTTGCGGTCCAGTCTGGACTCCGACATCACCCATGCACTGCTCGAGATAGCCGGGAAGGAGGCGATCCTCGTACTGATTGCTGTACATCTGCCAAGCCAGAAGTACCTGCTTCAGTCGATTGGCTTCCTTGGTCTGTTTGCCCGATGCAATCGCGGCTCGCAGACCGCCAATCAGAAGGCCGAGGAGCAGCCCAATGATGGAGATCACGACGAGGAGTTCGACGATGGTGAATGCGCGTCCACTCTGCGCGCGGGTGATTCGGTTGGTCTTGGCGAGTCTCGTCATGCGCTCATCTCCTTGCAATGTCATTGCAATGCGATTCGTACGCCACTCAGAACTGGTTCGATCAACTTCGACCAATCGTCACTTGCTCGACTTGGCCTGCGGCGATCTTGGCGTGTCCACTGCCAAGTTCGCCGATCGGGGCAGGAGGGAGGATCTCCACACGCTTTTCGCCAAGTTTGGCTTCGCCAGCCTTGACTCGCGCCTCAAACTCCTTCACTTCCTTCAGCAGGCGGGGAAGGATCTCACTCTCCTCGACGTTTGCAACGCGTTCACCCTGCACATAGATGATGCCTCGGCGGTCGCCCGCAAAGACGGCAACATCGGCACCCTCCGCCTCGCCAGGACCGTTCACGATGCAGCCCATCACTGCAACCTTGATCGGTAGTTGGATCTCCGGCATCAGGGTGCGCTCGACTTCCTTGACAAGGGTGAACAGATCGACCTGAATGCGCCCGCAGGTGGGGCAGGCGATGAGGTCGACGCCCTTGCGTTCGCGCTTGCCGAGGCAGTAGAGCATCTCCAGAGCGTCCTTGACCTCATCGATGTGGTCGCTCGCATATGAGATGCGCACCGTATCACCGATCCCGTTGGCAATCAGGCTGCCAAGAGCAACGACACTGCGGATGGCACCGCTGTCCTTCGTGCCTGCGTGCGTGACACCGAGGTGCAGCGGGTATTCGAAGCGAGCCGCGATCTCCGTGTAGATGTCAATGACGAGCGCTGCGTCCATGCTCTTCGCGCTGATCACGATGTCGTGGAAGTCCCGCTCGCGGAAGATGTCGACATACTCCTCGAGCTTCGCGATCATCAGCGCAAGCAAATGTCCCGAACGGTGGCCGGCGAAGTACTTGCCGAGTTCCTCCATCCGCCGCTGCTTGTCCTTGCGCTCGATGATCGATCCCTCGTTCACGCCGATGCGGATTGGAATGCGGCGCTCCTTGCACGCATCGATCACCTTGTTGACCTGATCTCGGTCGTTGATGTTGCCGGGGTTCAGCCGAATCTTGTGGATGCCGGCCTCGACAGCTTCGAGCGCGCGCTGATAGTGGAAGTGCACATCGGCGACAATCGGGACACGGACCTGCTTGAGAATCTCCTTCAGCGCTTCCGTGTCCTTCCGCTCCGGCACGGCTACTCGAACGACATCAGCACCCGCTGCGCGGTAACGCTCGATCTCCGCAACACATGCGTCGATATCGTGGGTGTAGCCAGCGGTCATGGTCTGCACGCGGATGGGAGCGCCGCCGCCGATTGTCACGCGTCCCACATGGTCATCGCCGATGGTCACTTGCCGAGTTTGCCTGCGATCCTGCATGCCCCGAGTGTAGCGGCGACGATGCCGAAATCGCGCGCCACGCCATGGACGCACGGATTACTCTCCACGGCGATGAACATGTCCCAGACAAGCGTCGCTTCAGCTTCGGCACCGATCGTGTATCTGCGGTCGCGCCTCTCGATCATGATGCTGCTGCAGTACGCGACATGGGGCGCATGGCTGCCCGTGCTGTACGCCTACCTCAGTGGGCACTTGAAGTTCACGGGCGCACAGGTGGGCTACTGCTTTTCGGCCGGAGCGATCGGTGCGGTGCTCGGTCCATTCATCGCCGGACAACTTGCTGATCGAACCTTCGCCACGCAGAAGATCTTGGGTGTCAGTCACCTTGTTGGGGCGCTGCTCGTTTACCTCATGGGCATGACGAGTGACTTCAACACATTCCTCGGGCTGTCTGCTCTGTATGGATTCGTCTACGCGCCAACGATGGCGCTCACCAACTCACTGGCATTCGCGCATCTGCCCAACCGCGATCAGGACTTCGGACCTGTGAGGCTGTGGGGAACGCTCGGGTGGATCGCAGTCGGCATCACCGTGGGCCAGATCCTCTTTCGCATGCATACGCCGACGAGCGGATCACCCGAGGAGATCGCCGCCGCGCAGAACGCAGGCCGTGCGGTGGCGTTTCAAGTGAGTGCGGCGATTGGAGTCCTGATGGGGCTCTACTGCTTCACGCTTCCCCACACGCCGCCCACCAAGGATGCGAAGCAAAACACCGCTTGGCTGGAGGCGTTTGGCGAGATCATGCGACAGCCGCTCCTGCTCCTGTTCCTTGTGGCAGTGCCCGTGAGTGTGATTCATCAGTTCTATTTCGTGCAGGCGGATGGTTTCATCAGTGGCGTGCAGGCCAAGGTGGGGGAAAAGACATGGTTCGACAACACCATCAGCCAGGTCTTTGGCGTCGGCGGTGGACTGATGACCATTGGGCAGATGACGGAGATTCTTGTCCTCGCCGCAATGCCGATTCTCACGAAGTTCCTCTCGCGGAAGCAGCTTCTGCTGATCGGGCTTGCCGCGTACGCGGCTCGCATGGCGCTCTGGGCGTACGCGCCATCGCTTCCGTTCGTCATCGCCGGCATTGCGCTGCACGGACTGTGTTTCGGGTGCTTCATCTTCGTGGCGTTCATGATCGTGGATGAACACACCACCACGGATGTGCGCGCCACCGCACAGAATCTTTTCAATCTGGTGATTGTCGGTGTCGGGACGATCGTGGGCAGCATCTTCGCTGCGAACATCGTGGGGGGCTGGGCCTCGCAGGGCGGGGCGATGGACTACCTCAAACTGTTCAGCGTTCCGATGTGGATGGCGCTCGGCTGTTTCGGACTGGTGCTGCTTGCATATCCAGGCAAGAAGCCAGCCACAGACTGAGCGCGCGTACGACCGCGCGATTCGGAGCTCTCAAGCAACCGCGCTGCGCGTGCTGTTCTCTCGCTCAAAGTCTGGGTGCACTTTCAATTGCGCTTCGCCGCTCGGTACTAGGAGCGTTACCACGGGCGTACCATCGGCGATCGATTCACCCGACATCGTTGTGATCTCGAACTTCGGCTGGCTTGCTTCGTGCAGCACAAGCGCCTTCTCGAGTGACTTTTGCTTCTTCTCGTCAATCTTTGTCCAGCTTTCCCGCCCTCGGCATTTGGGGAATGCGCTGCAGCCGAGCCACGGACCGCGCTTGCCTGTGCGCAGATTCATCGCGGTGCCGCACTTGGGGCAGGGGAGATCGGTCAGGTATGGCTTGGGTGATGGGAACCTCACGCACCCCTTCCGATCAATGTTCAGTATGAACTTGGTCTGGGGGTTGCTGCTCGTCAGGAAATCGCCGAAGCGGCCCGTGCGAAGCACCATCTGCGCGCCATCCAAAGGGCACTTGATGTCAACACGCTCTGGCAGGAGCGGCTTGCCCTGTCTGTTGACTGGAGCCGCATAGACGCACGCAGACTCTTCCTTTGGTTTACGGGCCTTGCCAGTCTTGGTCGGCGGCTGCTTGACAAGCACCTTTTCGCGGAAGCCACTGCAGGAGAGGAAACGCCCCGTCTTGCCGAGCCGATACTCGCAGCGACGCCCGCACAAGGGGCATGCATAGGGGGATGGATCTGACTCGGCTTTCACATGAGCTAACTGCATCAGCCCGCCGACGACCGATTCAAAGGGCTCGTAGAACTGCCTCAGCATGGCGTGCCACTCGACCTTGCCTTCGGCGATCTCGTCGAACTCTTCCTCGATACGGCGCGTGTAGCCGACATCCATGAAGCCGTCCTTGAAGGGCTGTTCGAGGAATGTGCACACGGCCATTCCAATGTCTGTCGCGTGGAACGACCGACTGACTTGCTCGACATACTTTCGCTCCTCGATCGTGCCGATGATCGATGCGTAGGTGGATGGCCGCCCAATGCCTTGCTTCTCCAGTTCGCGGACAAGGCTTGCTTCGCTGAAACGCCCTGGCGGTGAAGTGAACTTCTGTGTTGGCGAAAGCCAGAATGGCGCCATCTCCTGACCCTCCTTGAGCGGAGGGAGTTCTTGATCATCGCCATCGCCGCGAATCCCGGTTGCCGTGTAGCCGTTGAACACCTCCACGCGCCCCGTTGCCTTGAAGACAGCGCCCGTTGTCTTGTCACTCCGTTCAAGCAGGACGGCCGTCGACTCGTACTGCGCGTCCGTCATCTGACAGGCGACAAATCGCTGCCAGATGAGGTTGTACAGCCGCCACTGATCATCCGAAAGTGCGCCGCGCAGACTCTCTGGCGTGCGAAGCACGCTCGTCGGGCGAATCGCTTCATGCGCTTCTTGTGCGCTCTTGTTGCTCGAGCCATAGAAGCGAGGCTTTTCGGGCAGATACTTCGCTCCGTAGTGCTTCCCGATGAACGCACGCACTGCACCGAGCGCTTCACCACTCAGGTTGGTGCTGTCCGTTCGCATATAGGTGATGAGACCGACGCTGCCCTCGCCGGGAACATTGACGCCCATGTACAGCTGCTGCGCCGTGCTCATGGTTCGCTTCGCCGCGAAGCTGAGTGCGTAACTGGCGCTCGACTGCAGCGTGCTTGTGATGAAGGGGGCCTTCGGTCGACTGCTCGTGGCACTCTTCTCGATGCTTCGAACCTTGTAACGGACTCCAGCGCCGATGCTGCCGCGAACGACTCGCTGCCAGCGTGCAAATCCGACTGGCTCATCCTCGCCGCGCAGGTCCGTCGTCGGTGCCTTCGGCGCGATGATGATGCTCACAGTTTCAAGTCCGACGGCTTCCGCCACGGACTTCACCCGAGCCACAAGTGCCTCCCCTGGGTCGAACCAGTTTGCGGGCTGTGGAATCGGTGTCTTGGTTGACTTGTCCTCGTCCACCTTGCGGAGAACCCACGCCGGCACTTCGACTGCACACTTCGAACTCCCGAAATCAGCCAGGTCCTCATACTTTGGAACCTCGCGGCGAAGGTCAAGGGGTTTGCCACCCACCTGCACAAGTTCGCATTCGATGCCGCTGCGCTCCGCGAGCCAGTGAGCCTGTTCCTTGACAGTCGGCCCCTTGCCGCGCTCGTCGCGCTGGGCAAGGAAGGCGTCCCACGCCATCGAGAGTGCCTGGCCGCGCGCCTTGTCTGGCGTCATTGCCGCTTCGACCTTCCAGTACTCATCGGGTTGAAAGCCGCGGATCTCCCGCTCGCGATCCACGATCAGCTTTAGCGCGACACTCTGCACGCGCCCAGCGCTCAGTCCGCCGGCAACCTTCTTCCAGAGAACCGGGCTGACCATGTAGCCCACGATGCGGTCGAGAATGCGGCGTGCCTGCTGTGCGTTCACCCGGTCCAGATCGATAGGTCGTGGCTCCTGAAAGGCCTTGAGAATCGCGGACTTCGTGATCTCGTCGAATTCAACACGCTTTGCCTTGCGTGGATCCACATCGAGCAGCTCGGCGAGATGCCATGCGATCGCCTCACCCTCACGGTCAAGATCAGTCGCGAACCAGATGGTGCTGGCGATCTTCGCCATCTTCCGCAGATTCGCGACCTGCGACTTGCGATCGTCATCCACGACATAGGTGGGATTGAAGTCATCGTCCAGATCAACGCCAGGGACGGGCTGCTTGCTGCCTTTGGGTGCTTTGGCAGGAAGGTCCCTGATGTGTCCGATCGACGCCTCCACCCTGAACCCCGGCCCGAGGTACTTGGTGATGGTCTTGGCCTTGGCAGGACTCTCAACGATGACCAGTTGATCGCCCGCGCTGAACTTTGGAGCGGTGCGGGACGGTGTGTTCTTTCGCGATGATGTGGAAATTTTTGCCATGAAGGGGCGGCATCATGCAGCGCGAAAAATGAAAGTCAAGCGGAGACCCATCGGCTGAGCAGCGGACTGTCCGCCACTGAATTTCATAAAAACCCTGTTCTCGCTGCGGAAATCACGAGATCTCCCGTCCGAGAACATTCTCGAAAAAAATTTCTGCTCCAGCCTCGTCGAGGAGGTCGGTCGACCAGATGGAGTTTGGAATCTGTCGGAATCGACGAAGCCATGTGCGTTGTTGCCGCGCAAGTCGTCGTGTTTTCTGCTTTGTGTCCTCGATCGCATCCTCAAGTCGCCGCTGTCCGCGCAGATGCAAGGAGAGTTCTCGGTAGCCAACGGCCTCTGCCGCCTGCACCCCGAGTGGGCCGCGTGCGAGGAGCGCGCGCACCTCCTCCAAGAGCCCCGCGTCCATCATGTGAACGACCCTCGCATTGATGGCGCGGGCATTTGCTGCATTGTCAGGCAGCAGTCCGATGCATCGCCAAGCACTTGGAAGCACATGTGGCTTCGCATGCCACTGCTGCTGATGCTCCGAGAGTGGGCGGCCCGTCAGCGCGTGCACCTCAAGCGCACGGATCAACCGCCGAGCATCGTTGCGGTGGATCCGCGCAGCGGCCGCGGGATCGACCTGCTCCAACTGCGCATGCAAAGCGTCCGGTTCGAGCGTCTGCAGTCGCGCGCGGAGTTCGGGATCCGCTGGCGGACCTTCGAAGAGTCCCGACAGCAGCGCCTGCACATACAGGTTGGTGCCGCCAACAATGATGGCAACTTTGCCGCTCGTGGCGAATGCGGCGAGCAGTTCGCGGGCGGCGCTCAGCCAGTTCTCGACGGTGAACCCTGATGCGTGGGGATCTGCGATGTCGAGAAGGTGGTGGGGGATCTCCGCGCGAAGCGCGCTCGAAGGCTTCGCCGTACCGATGTCCATGCCGCGGTAGATCTGCATGGAATCGGCACTGACGATCTCTGCGCCCTCCATGCGTCGCGCAGCGGCCAACGCGAGTGCGCTCTTGCCGCTCGCGGTCGGTCCAACAATAAGAATGACTCGTGTGGGATCCACGGGGAGTGGTTGTACCCTCTTCTCGATGTCACTCTCGAGGATCGACCAAACGACTGTGGCCGGCAAGCGCGTGTTCATTCGTGCGGACTTCAACGTTCCTCAGGAGGATGACGGACGGATCACCGATGACCGCCGAATCCGCCTCACCATTCCCACGATCGAATCCGTGCTGAAGCGCGGCGGCAGCGTGATTCTTGCATCGCACCTTGGTCGCCCCGAGGGCAAGGGGCATGAGGCGGCTTTCTCAATGGCGCCCATTGCCGCGCGACTGCGAGAGTTGTCGCCGCTCCTCGCCGAGCTGCGGCTCGTTGGCCTGCGGTGCACGGACGGGGAGGCAGCCGACGCCGCGCGCACGCTGAAGGCGGGAGAGGTTCTGCTGCTGGAGAACCTGCGCTTTGAGAAGGGCGAGAAAAAAGGCGATGCGGCACTCGCCGCGAACCTGGAGGCGATCGCCGATGTGTACTGCAACGATGCCTTTGGTGCATCACATCGCACCGATGCTTCCATGCACGCGCTGCCGCTGGCGTTTCGCGCGGCCCGCAAGCCGACCGTGGCTGGACTGCTGCTGGACCGAGAGATTCGCTTCTTGCAAGGCGTTTTGGAAAAACCCGAGCGACCATTCGTGGCAATCATCGGCGGCGCGAAGGTTTCGGACAAGTTGGCTGCACTTCGCAACCTGATCGGACGGGTCGACTCGATTCTTGTTGGTGGCGCCATGGCGTACACCTTCTTGAAGGCGCAGGGTGTCGCGGTTGGGCGGTCGCGCGTTCAAGATGACATGCTCGGGCAGGCTCTGGAGATTCTCCAACTCGCGGCGGGCGGCCGCACGCGGATCGAGTTGCCAACAGACCATGTGTGCGGCGCGGAACTGAAGGAGGGTGTGGCAACGCGCGTCGCTGTCGGTGCAATCGCCGCGGACCAGATGGGGCTCGATATCGGTCCAGCAACTGCGGCGCACTACGCGCAGGTGGTGGCGGCGGCTCGCACCATCCTTTGGAATGGTCCGCTCGGGGCGTTCGAATGGAAGCCCTTCGATGCGGGAACTTCAACTGTTGCTGCCGCTGTGGTTCGCGCGACCATGGCGGGTGCCACCAGCGTGGCCGGTGGAGGCGATACCGCTGCTGCGGTCGAGGCTGGCGGGCATGCGTCTGGGTTCAGCCACATCTCCACGGGTGGAGGTGCCTCGCTGGAGATGCTCGAAGGCAAGTCATTCGAGTGTCTTGAAGCCATCGATCGGCAAACCGAGCCAAGCTATAGTTAGAGAACCCAGTGACCCGAGGCACCCACATGATCCGAACCACATCCATCTTGGCTCTCACGCTCATCGCCACACTTGGTCTCGCGCCCATTGGTCCGCAAGATCAAAGGAAACTCGCCGTTGGTGATGCGACCCCAGCACTCGACGGTCTTGACTTCGTTCAGGGCAGCATCGAGGACATGTCAGCGTCGGGCACGAAGGTTCTGGTTGTTGAGTTCTGGGCCACATGGTGTGGTCCTTGCCTGCAATCCATTCCGCACATCAACGAGATGTACCAGTCCTACAAGGATCAGGGACTCGTGGTGGTGGGCGTCAGTGATGAGAAGCGTTCAAAGGTTGAGCCCTTCGTCAAGAAGCGCGGCTCTGAAATGTCCTACCCCGTGGCAATCGATGCAGAGAAGAAGGTCAATGACGCCTTCATGGCTGCATCGGGGCAAAAGGGAATCCCGTGCGCCTTTGTGACGACCGTGCAGTCGGGGCAGACAACGGGCAAGGTGGTCTACATCGGGCACCCTATGGCGCCTGAGTTCGAGACGGCGGTGCGCTTGTCACTCACGGGACGCTATGACCCGGTGCTGACCAAGAAGGGACAGCCGCTCATCGATGCGGCACGCCGTGCGATTGCGACGAAAAACTACAAGGATGGATACAAGCGCTTCGATGAGGTGATCGCTCTTGACCCTGCGATCTTCGCTCCGATCGCGATCGAGAAGTACGACGTGATGCTGAATGTGGAGGGCAACGAAGCGGGGGCGAAGGCGTACGCCGCGGAACTCCTCAAGGGGCTCGTTGCGCTGGGCGATGCGCCAGCACTTCGGGATCTTGCAACCGAGCTTTCCTCGGACCCCGCGAACAAGAGTTATGACTACGACCTTGCCATGCAGGCGGCAGAGGCGATGCTGAAGATCGCCGGCAAGAATGACCCGACGGCGCTCGCGACCGTCGCCGGTGTCGAGTATGCGCGCGGTGATTTCGCCAAGGCAGTCGACTCGCAGAAGAAGGCCTACCGCATCGCAAGCCCGAGTCGGAAGGCTGCGTTCAAAGCGACGCTCGACGCCTACGAACTGGCGCTCAAGAAGGGTGCCAAGGTGAAGGTGCCTGAGACCGCGCAGATGTCGGGTGGAGCAACGGCAGGTCCTGCTGAAACGGTGCCGGCGAAGCCCTGATCGTGCGTACGCAGCGCGGCGCGAAGAGAGGCGATGCGGCAGGGACATCGATATGTCCTTTCCGAGGACCGCTCGCAGCGGCGCTCGTTGGGCCATCGATCCTCTCGGCTGACTTCACTCGCCTCGGTGCGGAGGTTCGTGATGTCGTGCGCAGCGGCGCCGATTACATCCATGTCGACATCATGGATGGGCACTTCGTGCCGAATCTCTCGATGGGACCGGCGATGTGCGCCGCGGTGCGGCGCGCTGCGCCGCGAGTGTGGATTGATGTGCACCTGATGATCGGAAATCCGCGCGACTTCATCGATCCGTTTGTGCGTGCCGGAGCGAACAACATCACTTTTCACTTCGAGGTGGAACGAAAGCCGCGCGAACTGCTGCGGCGCATCAAGGAGGCGGGTCTGACGGCCGGCATTGCCATCAAACCGAAGACGCCATGGGCCGCGCTCGTACCCCTCTTGGATGAGGCGGATCTCTTTCTCGTCATGAGTGTCGAGCCAGGCTTCGGTGGGCAGGCATTCATGCGATCATCGCTTCCGAAAGTCCGCGCTATCCGCAAGCGGTGTGGACCGCTGCGCCGCGTTGAGATGGATGGTGGCATCTCAGTCGATACCGCGGCCGCATGCAGGGACGCCGGATGCGACACGCTTGTAGCGGGTGCGCATGTCTTCGGTGCAACGAACAGGCGGGCGGCGATCGCGTCGATCCGAGGTGATCGCGCTGTTCGGGGTCGATAGGATGACGCAAATGGCTCAGCCGACATGGGATGTGGCAGCGGCTCCCGCCACCAAGCGCGCGGTGCCCGACGGACTTTGGATGCAGTGCCCCGCGTGCAGCGAAACGCTCTTTCGCAAGGCGGTTGAGCAGAATCTCATGGTCTGCCCAAAGTGCGACTATCACATGCGGATCGGCGGCAAGCAGCGCGTCGAGCAGCTGCTCGATCTGGGCACCTTTGAACCGCTTCAGGCTGATCTTGCCCCATCGGATCTTCTGAAGTTTGTGGACTTGAAGCCCTACCCGGAGCGACTTGAGCAGGCGCAGCGCGCCACCGGTTCTCTCGATGGCGCACAAGTGGGACAAGGCTTCATCAAAGGAAGGCGCGTGGTGCTCGCGGTACTGGACTTCAACTTTCTCGCCGGCTCTATGGGCTCGGTGGTCGGCGAGAAGGTGACTTGTGCTGTCGAGGCTGCGCTTGCTGAGCGACTGCCGCTGATCGTGGTCAGTTGCTCGGGCGGTGCACGCATGCAAGAGTCGGGGTTCTCGCTGATGCAAATGGCAAAGACAAGCGCGGCGCTTGCACGACTCGATAGTGCGGGCGGGCTTTTCATCTCGGTGCTGACCGACCCGACCACGGGCGGAGTGACGGCGAGTTTCGCGATGCTTGGCGATGTGATCTTTGCCGAACCCAAGGCGCTCATCGGATTTGCCGGGCCGCGCGTTGTGCGGCAGACGATTCGGCAGGAGTTGCCGGAGGGTTTCCAGACCAGCGAGTTCCTGCTCGATGCAGGCTTCGTTGATCGAATCGTCCACCGAGCGAATCTGCGCAGTGAGATCAGCCGCATCATCGATTACTCGGGCAACTGACGTGAACGCCCCAACATCGATTGGGGCGGGCACGCTTGTTCCTTCGACACCCCTCGCGCTGCTCTTTTGCGTGTTGACGCCGCTCTGTCTAGGGCTCGCGTTTCCGCCACTTTCGTTCTGGCCGATGGCCCTGATCATCCCGCTCGGATGGGCGCTGCTTGCAAGCAGCGATCGGCTGCCGCATCACATGTGGTGGGCGCTCTATGCGAGTGCGCTCGCGATCTGGTTGTGGCTGCACCGCTGGATGATCGATGTCACGGTGGCTGGATATCCCGTGCTCTGCGGATATCTCGCGCTGTATGCGGTCGCGGGGGTTTGGATCATGAGGCGAACGCGGCACGGCTTCATCGGGCGACACCTTCCGCGTGCGATCCGCCTTCCTGCCGTTCTCATCACCTTGGAGTGGTTGCAGGGCAACGTGATCTTTCATGGCTACCCGTGGTATGCGTTTGCGCAGCCTCTGGTGGACTTTCCACTCTTGGCGCAGGTGGCCGATATCGGCGGTGTTCCGCTCGTGACCCTGTTGGTCTCTGGAACGGTGGGCGTGTTCGTGGATCTGATCTGTCTGCGGCGAGGCACGCCGGATCCGACCCTTCGGCGACATGTGTTGCAGGGTGGTATTGCGGTCGCAATTGCTTGGGTCGGCGCACTCGCATATGGAGCACACCGACTCTCGGAGTGGGATGCCATTCAGCGCACCGAATCCTCTGGCTCGCAGCTGCGTGTCGCAGTGCTGCAAACCAATGTGCCGACAAGCAACAAAATGCGATGGAGCAGACAGCAGCAAGAGGAGGATGCCGAAGCGTTCGCGAAAGCAACCATCGAACTCGTGGAGTCATCGCGTGGTGGCGGGAACATTGACTTTGTTGTTTGGCCTGAAACGATGCTGCCGGGGTTTGGGCTCGAGTCCACGACCTTGCAGAAGTTGATGGAAGGTCAGTGGTGGCCAGGTGACAGGTTTGCCGCGCTCGCGAAAGAAGTTTCGAGACGCATTGATGCGCCTCTCGTCGTTGGCAGTCCTGTGTACATCGGGCTTCGTGAAAATGGTGATCGCTGGGCGTGGAGCGAGCACTTCAACAGCGCGTACCTCGTGGACGGCGAGCCACCCTATCAGCGCTACGACAAGATTCACTTGACTCCCTTTGGCGAGACCATGCCGTATGTTTCCAACTGGAAGTGGCTTGAAGAGCGGCTGCTTGCCATTGGTGCGACTGGCATGCAGTTCGATCTCGATGCGGCGTCGGTGCCGCGCCGACTCACGATGCGGCGTCGCGGCCAGACCGCGGTGAACGCGGATGGGAGCCTTGTCGAGCTCGCTACCCCCATCTGCTTTGAGGACACAATGGCGGAGGTCGTGCGTCGGATTACGCATGATGATGTCGGTCAGAAGAAGGCCAAGCTGCTTGTGAACCTCTCCAATGACGGGTGGTTTGGCGAGTGTGATTCGGGTCGGCAGACACATGATCTGCTTGCGCGCTGGCGTTGTATTGAAAATCGCCTGCCCATGGTGCGCGCTGCGAACACGGGACTCTCGCGGGCTTTCGACAGCGGGGGAGCGCCGATTGCGGGAGCGGAGGTTGCGCCGCGCACTGCAGGTGGGTTCGTCACGGTACTGCAGTTGGATGATCGGCAGTCGATCTATGGTCACATGGGCGATGTACTCTCCCCCGCGATGGCGTTGTTGCTCGCAATCATCGTGGTGCCAAGTCGTCGGAGCATGAGGGGAGTTTCGATTTTGGCACTTGCGGTCGGTGGGCTGTTTGTCGCGGGTTGCAGCGAGGAGTCGCAGCCGCGCGCAGTGTTCAGCGGTACAGGGTGGTCATCGCGTGGTGTTGACGGGCAAACCGGAGAGTCACCCGTCAACCCAGACTCTGGTCGGGCATCTCGTATGGCGAGCGCGCCCTCCACTTCAGCTTCGGCCGCTCCCGTGGAGCACGCACCTCAGCCCATTGACGCCGCCATCAGTGGAACGACCGAGTCGATGCCGATACAGGAGCCAATCGCGCCCGTTGTGCGAGTGGCGGAGCCGACGCCTGCGCCGGCATCGTCCGTTGAGCCCGCCACCACCGGAGCGCCCGCAGCGGAAGTCCCTTCGCCAACGCCGCCTCCCGCGCCAGCGGCGGCGGAAGTCCCTTCGCCAACAC
>Ga0116204_1001381_pt1 | contig 13613 bp, 11 predicted proteins | sample LakKivwa52mmetaG_FD_94481 | JGI IMG/M metagenome (GOLD analysis project Ga0116204, IMG submission 94481) | Anoxic lake water microbial communities from Lake Kivu, Rwanda to study Microbial Dark Matter (Phase II) - Lake Kivu water 52m metaG | ecosystem: Environmental > Aquatic > Freshwater > Lake...
ATATTCAATACAGACAGCATATCACGGCAAAGTCCGGCCACCACGGAGGCTCGAACCACAAGAAAGGCGCCCGGGGCGCGGATACTGTGGTGCTCGTTCCTCCCGGTACGCTCATAAGGGATTTCGGTACAGGCCTTGTGCTGCGCGACCTGGTAAATCCGGGAGATCTCGCCATAGTAGCTAAAGGCGGGATAGGCGGACATGGCAATTCAAGGGGCAGGGAGTCCGCAAAAGGAGCCCCGGGAAACGAGAAAGAGGTAAAATTAGAGCTCAAGTTGATGGCGGATGTCGGGATAGTCGGATACCCGAACGCCGGAAAATCGACGCTCATATCGAAGGTATCGAGCGCACGGCCGAAGATCGCCGATTATCCATTTACCACGAAGGAGCCGGTGCTTGGAGTAGTAAGGATATATGAAGGCGGCGACATCGTTGTGGCCGATATCCCGGGCCTGATAGAAGGGGCGCATAAAGGCCGGGGGCTGGGGCATAAGTTCCTAAAGCATATCGAGCGGACCAAGCTGCTGATCCATCTTATAGATATATCTGGTAGAGACGGACGCGAGCCGTATTTGGATTATACGAAGCTTAACGAGGAACTTAGGCTATATAACGATGAGCTGGGGGCCAAATCGCAAGTTGTGGTTCTCAACAAGATAGATGCTCCGGGATCAGAAAAAGCCGTATCGGCCTTTCGTAAACGTTACGGCCGGAAAAAGCTATTTTTGATATCCGCCATAACCGGAGAAGGAATAAGGCCGCTTTTGGACGAGGTGTATAAAAAATGCAAAAATACAAAAGGGTAGTGGTTAAAGTAGGGACTAAGGTCATAACCTCGAAGGACCGGTCGCTTGATCTGGGAATGATATCGGATCTCGCCGCGCAGATATCTTCCGCCATGGACGGGGGCGTCGAGACCATACTCGTGACTTCAGGGGCAATAGGCGCCGGCATGTCCATACTGGGCCTGAAGAAGAGGCCTGCCGATCTTTCATACCTGCAGGCCACCGCGGCGATAGGCCAGAGCCACCTGATGCATTTATACAGCGGCTATTTCCGCGCCCGGGGTTATAATACAGGGCAGATATTGCTTACTCAGGAGGATTTTAACAGCCGGACCAGGTTTCTGAACATAAAACACACCATCAATACTCTTTTGCGCCACAAGGCGATACCTGTAATAAACGAGAACGATACCGTAGCCACGGACGAGATAAGGTGCGGTGATAATGACAGGCTTTCGAGCCTCGTTGCGGACCTGTCCGGCGCGGATTTATTAGTGCTATTAAGCGATGTGGACGGCCTTCTTGACGAAAGCGGCAGGGTGATAAGGTTTGTAGGAAATATCGACCATAAGATAACCAGGCTCGGCGGGAGGAGCCATTGCGACCTCGGCACCGGCGGTATGGCAACGAAGCTGAAGGCTGCCGGTCTTGCGGCCCGGTCAGGCATATCATGCGTGATCGCAAACGGCAGGGAGAAGAACATTATAAAAAGGACGCTGTGCGGGGAATCTCCGGGCACCGTATTCGGAATAACTAAGGGCTCGGGAGACGATAAGAACGCCAGAAAGCGGTGGATAGCTTATTCCTCGAGGTCGAAGGGCAAAGTATTTGTCGACGACGGGGCCGCCTCCGCCGTAAAAAAGAACGACAGGAGCCTTTTGGCGTCGGGCATAACAGCGGTATCGGGGAAGTTCGAAACAGGAGACACTGTTTCCGTCATCGATAAAGAAGGCCGTGAAATAGCCAAAGGCATATCCAATTATTCGTCAGAGGATATAAAGAAGGTAAAGGGCCTGAAGACCGCGGAATTCGCGCATGCCCTCGGCAGGGCCGCGGCCGGTTCCGAAGAAATCATCCATAAAGACAACCTGGCGGTATTATAAAATTAAGGATCAAACAGCAAAGGTCAAAAATGAGCATTAAAATTAAAAAATTATGCGAAAAAGCCAAGGCCGCTTCGCGGAAACTCGCGCTCGTAGATACGCGCGTTAAAGATAACGCTATTAAGAGGATGGCGAACGCTCTCCTTAAGAAGAAGGCGCTAATAATTAAAGCCAATCTGAAAGACCTTAGATCCGCGGAGGCTAAAGGGCTGTCCTCCGCTTTAATGGATAGATTGACTCTATCAAGCGACAGGATAAACGCGATGGCCGGATCCTTGCGTGAAATAGCCGCCATGAAAGACCCTGTCGGGGAAGTCATAGAGACTACGCGAAGGCCAAACGGCTTGCTCATAAAAAAAGTGAGCGTTCCGATAGGCGCGATACTTGTAATATACGAGTCCAGGCCCAACGTGACAAGCGACTGTGTAGGCCTATGTTTAAAGTCCGGCAATTCCGTAATATTGCGCGGGGGCAAGGAAGCGATAAACTCCAACATCGCCATATTCAGGACCTTAAACGCCGAATCTAAGAGATGCGGAATACCAGACGGCGCAATATCGATAGTCAGGGATACGGATCGCTTAGTAGTAAATAGCCTTCTAAAAGAAAACTCTCTTATAGATCTTGTAATACCGAGGGGCGGAGAATCCCTCATCAGGGAAGTGACCGCCAGTTCGCGGATACCCGTTATAAAACATTATAAGGGCGTATGCCATACATATGTGGATGCCTCCGCGGATCTGGGCATGGCAGGCGATATATGCTTTAACGCCAAGGTCCAGAGGCCCGGAGTTTGTAACGCCATGGAGACGCTCCTTGTGTCGGAGGATATTGCCGGGGATTTTCTACCTCCGATGATAGCGCGCCTCCGCCGCGCCGGGGTCGAGATAAGGGGATGCCCTAAGACCATACAGATAGCCGGCTCCGCGGCAAAGAAAGCTACCGAATGTGATTGGTACACGGAGCATCTAGGTCTTATCTTGTCCGTGAGGGTAGTCAAGGGGGTCGATGAGGCCATAGAGCATATCATGAAATACGGATCATACCATTCCGATACGATAGTGACGAAAGATAAAGCCAGCGCCGGCAAGTTCCTCGCGCGGGTCGACTCGGCATGTGTTTACGTTAACGCGTCGACTAGGTTTACCGACGGATCGGAGTTCGGCAAAGGGGCCGAGATCGGCGTGTCTACAGACAAGATACATGCCAGGGGGCCCATGGGCATAAAGGAATTGACATCTTATAAGTACATCATTTACGGAAATGGGCAGGTGAGGAAGTAGAATACGATAAATCACAAATCGCAAACTACAAATCACAAACAATATACAATTACCAAATTATCAAAATCAAGAACGGTAAAATTTTTTAAACATTGTGATTTTGGAAATTGTGGTTTATTTGTAATTTGTTATTTGTGATTTGGGATTTACAACCTTACGAGGTGTTGAATGCGAACAGGGATACTTGGGGGGACTTTCAACCCGATACATATAGGCCATCTGATACTGGCCGAAGAAGCGTTTTCGAAGCTTAAACTGGATAAGGTCATATTCATACCCACATATCTGCCTCCGCATAAGGATGTGGAAGGTAAGATAAAGCCGAAAGACCGACTGAGGATGGTTGAACTGGCCGTTGAGGATAATCCCTCCTTTGAGTGTTCCAGCCTTGAGATCGATTCAAGAAAGACGTCATACTCGATAGACACGCTCAAAGCGCTCAAGAAGAAGGCGGGCGAGGACAACCAATTATATATGATAACCGGGTCGGATCTCCTAAAGGACCTTTTCTCATGGAAGGACGTGAACGAGATATTCAGGATGTCAAAATTCATCGTAGCCAACCGCCCCGGCTATCCTGTGGAGGATGTGCCGGACGGAGTTGAGACGGTGGTCATAACTCCGATAGAGGTATCATCGGAGGATATACGAAGGCGCCTTAAAGAAGGAAGGTCCATAAGATACCTTGTGCCGGAGAAGGTGAGGCAGTATATCGTCGCCAAAGGGCTGTATAAGTAAAATAAAAAATTAAAGATAAAAAATTAAAAATACATATTAAAAATTCAAAAATATATTTGTATTTTTAATTTGTGTTTTTGGTATTTGATTTTTAGTATTTAATTTTCCTTTCGGCCCTTGACCGGCGGGTATTTATGGTGTATAATCTTGGAAATTCAACCAATACAATGAAGGGGGTGAGATAGATGGCAGAAGTAGGATATTGCGTGAAGTGCAAAGCTAAGAAAGAGATGAAAGATACTCAGAAGGTCACTATGAAGAACGGGCGTCACGCCATGAAGGGCAAATGTGTCACCTGCACCACTGGGATGTATAAGATAATGAAATAGAGGAGCTCTTAATATAATAGCGAAGACTAAAGCGCTGGCGATCGCCGGCGCTTGTGCCGATAAAAAGGCGCTCGACATCGTCGTCATGAATATGAGGAAGATGTCGGGCGTTTCGGATTATTTCGTAATAGCGAGCGGAACATCAGTAACTCATACGCGCGCCATAGCCGACCACATAGCTCATGTTGTAAAGGCTAAGAGAGGCAAGGTGTGGCGTATCGAGGGCCTCTCTGACGCGTCCTGGATCCTATTGGACTGCAGCGACGTAGTGGCGCACATATTCCTTACGGATACAAGGCGTTTTTATGACCTCGAAAATCTATGGAAAAAAGCCCCGAAAGAACGTTTTAAAGATAAAGTTAAGCCTGATACCGGGCTGAAGTCGAAAGCCGGGGTCAGACCCAGGCCGGTTTTCCGCAAGGGCGCAAAGAAGACTGCCGGACGGCGCAAGAAATCCTAGAATATTATGCAATATGGCGAAGTCGAAAAAGAGATAACCTCTTTATTAGAGAGGTCAGTAAAATTCGCATTTGCGAGCCGGTCCCTCGACATACCTTCTTCCGAAAAACTTAAAATAGAGCTGGAGATCCCCAGAGACAGGTCCCATGGGGATCTCTCCGCGAACATAGCCATGAAATTATGTTCGGTCTTCAAAGCTTCGCCGATCGATCTGGCCAACCTCATAGTTTCCGGTATAACGAAAGAGCTCGCTGTATCTAAAGGCCCCATAGGCAAGGTCGAAGCCAAGCATCCCGGATTTATAAATTTTTTCCTGAGTCCGGGATACCTTATGCAGGTGCTTCTGGACATAAAGAAGAGCGGCGGTAATTACGGCCGGTCTAAGGCAGGAAGGCTTTCGCGTCTTCAGGTGGAATTCGTCAGCGCCAATCCCACAGGGCCGCTTACGATAGCTCATGGAAGACAGGCGGCAATAGGCGATAGCCTCGCAAATATACTTGAATTTACGGGTTATAAAGTAACTCGCGAGTATTATCTGAACGACGAAGGCACGCAGATGGATATCCTGGGGCGGTCGGTCCAGGCCAGGTACCGCGGCCTTCTTGGCATGGAGGAGAAGTTTCCCGAGGACGGATACAAGGGCGCCTATGTCTACGATATAGCAAAAGATTTCCGGAAGAAGTATGGGAAAAGGTTTGCCGAGCATACGGATATAAAACCTTTCCGTGAGTTCGGGCTTAATTGGCTTTTGAAGGACATAAGAGGCGATCTTAGATCCTTCGGCGTAAAGTTCGATGTCTGGTACAGCCAGAAGAGGCTGCGATCTTCCGGCAAGGTCGGCAGGGCAATAGGCCTCCTGAGGGAGAAGGGGCACATATTCGAAGAGGACGGGGCGACATGGTTTCGTTCCACTACGTTCGGGGACGATAAGGACAGGGTGGTGATAAAATCGGACGGCTCGAATACGTATCTTGCGCCGGACATCGCGTATCATCTTGAGAAGTACAGGCGTGGTTTCGAACATATAATCGATATATGGGGCCCTGACCATCACGGCTACATTCCGAGGATGAAAGCCGCCATACAGGCTCTCGGTTTTCCGAAAGATTCCATAGACGTACTGATAGTGCAGCTTGCCACGCTCTACAGGGGCGGGGCGGTAGTATCGATGTCGACCAGGGCCGGCGAGTTCATAACCCTGCGCGAGGTTATGGGGGAAGTCGGTAAGGATGTCGCAAGATTCTGTTTTATCATGCGCAGGCTTTCGAGCCATCTCGATTTTGATCTGGACGTGGTCAAGAAAGAATCTATGGAGAATCCGGTTTATTACATACAGTACGCGCATGCCAGGATATGGTCTATACTCGAAAAGGGCAAGTCCGCGCCGAAGAGCGCAACTTTTGATCCCAGGTTATTGAGTTCGCCGGAAGAGACGGCTCTTCTGCGTGTACTGAGCCAGTTCCCCGCCGCGGTCGCTCTCGGCGCGAAGACCCTCGAGCCGTACACCGTCCTGCAGTATCTCGAGGACCTGGCCGGGCTATTCCACTCTTTCTACAATAAGCACAGGGTAGTCAGCGATGATCCCCGCCTCACCAGGGCAAGGCTCGTCCTTGTTGACGGCGTCAGGACGGTGCTCGCCAACGGCCTGCGCCTGCTTGGAGTGTCATTACCGAAAAAGATGTGATGTTCGACTCGATAAAGGTCTATCCGAACGAAGAGATAGATGTCGAGAGCCTTAAAAAACGGCTCGTGGAATACGGATACCGCGCCGCCGGGCAAGTCGCCGAGGAAGGTGACTTCTCAAGCCTCGGGGACACCCTCACAATATATCCGGTAACTTTTGAGTACCCGTTAAGAATAGAATTTCTGCACTCCAAGGTCGAGCGGATAAGGTCGATCGACCCTATAACCTATGACCCTCTGCAGGATCATAGCGTTGCCATAATACTCCCGATAAGAGGAATAGCCAGAAAGAGGATACGCCGTAGGGAAGCCGAGGCCGCCGAAGTATCCCCGATCGATAATTTCGTCGATATAGAATCCGGCGACTATGTGGTTCACGCCGACCACGGTATAGGCAGATATCTCGGGGTCGAACGCATAAAGGCCGATAAGACCCACGAGGAGCACCTTGTCATAGAGTACGCCGATAAGGACAGGCTTTTCGTCCCGTTCGCGGACCTGGATAAGATACAGAAGTATCTCGGCTTTGAGAAGAGGCTCCCCAGGCTTCACAAGCTGGGTTCGAAACTGTGGAAGGCCGCCAAGGAAAAGGCAAAGAAAGGCGTATACAGGATAGCCGTGGAATTGTTGGAGTTACAGGCAAAGCGACGGGCTCTGAAGGGGCACGCTTTTAGTCCGGACACCGAATGGCAGGCGGGCTTAGAAGAGAGCTTCAAGTACGTCGAGACCCCCGATCAGTCCAAAGCGGTTATCGAAGTTAAAAAGGATATGGAGTCGCCCAGGCCTATGGACCGTCTTTTGTGCGGCGATGTCGGGTACGGAAAGACGGAAGTCGCGATAAGGGCGGCCTTCAAAGCGGCCATGGACAATAAACAGGTGGCTATATTGGTCCCCACCACAATACTTGCGGAACAGCATTACAACACTTTTTCTTCCCGTATGAAGGATTTCCCGATAAGGGTGGAAATGTTGTCGCGCTTCAGGACGGACGCCGAACAGTCGCGCATAATAAAAGGCGTCAGTGACGGATCGGTCGATATAATAATCGGAACGCACCGGCTCTTGTCCGGTGATATGGCCTTTAAGGATCTCGGGCTTCTCATAATCGATGAGGAACAGCGGTTCGGGGTAAAGCATAAGGAACATCTGAAGAAGATGCGCTTCTCGGTCGACATATTAACATTGACCGCGACCCCGATACCCAGGACTTTATATCTCGCTCTCATGGGAGGCCGCGACATATCGGTGATAAATACGCCCCCTTCGGAACGTCTTCCGGTAGAGACGAAAGTGACGCATTACAACGAAGATCTCATACGAGATGCTATATTACGGGAAAAACGCCGTGGCGGACAGGTATTCTTTGTCCATAACAGGATAGCCGGGATAAGCAAGATCGCCGAGCGAGTCAGGGCGCTCGTCCCGGGGGTTTCGGTGGTCGCAGCGCACGGCAGGATGCCGGAGAAACAGCTAGAAGATACGATGATAAAGTTCATAGACGGCGAGATAGACTGCCTCGTATCGACTACAATAATAGAGTCCGGTATAGACATACCGAACGCCAACACCATCATAATAAACAGGGCCGACGCCTTCGGGCTGTCCGAGCTTTACCAGCTTCGCGGCAGGGTCGGCCGGTTTACGCGCGCGGCCTACGCGTACCTTCTCGTGCCTAAGAGCATGGTCTTAAGCTCCGAATCCGAGAGGCGCCTTACCGCGATAAAGAATTTCCAGGAGCTTGGCAGCGGTTTCAAGCTCGCCATGGAGGACCTGCAGATACGCGGCGCCGGTAACCTTCTCGGGACAGAGCAGCACGGCTACATCAACGCCGTCGGATTCGACATGTACTGCCGTCTCCTCAAATCTGCAATCGACGGCCTTAAGGAAGTTAAATAGCCTTTGAATTCCAAGGGGGGAAACGTAGTTTCCCCCTTCTGGCGTGGCGCGGGCTGATTCTCAGGCTGATTCTAACCTGATTATTCTAATCAGGTTAGAATCTGCTACTTAGTCCGGTCATGTAAGCGTAGCAAGGAAATTTTTCGCTCATCATTAAAGAGTTGGGCGTTGCTTCAGTGGCCCCGCCTGAAGCGACTGTTGCGACTTGAAGATGCAATTGGTCTATGATATAATACCGGCAATATGATAAGAGCGACACGAGTTCTCATGGTTTTGGCGGTCTTCGCCTCCTGCATCGGCCTTTATGGTTGCGGGAATGGCGATAGGGACGATAAGAAAGTGATCGCTACGGTCTCGAATCGAGCCATCACGGTCAAGGCCTTCAAGGCCCGTATAGACCGGCTTCCTGCATACTACCAGAGGATCGTAAGAAGTAATCTTAAGCGGTACCTGGATGAGACTATCATGGAGATGCTTCTCTACGAGGATGCTCTCCGCAAGGGGCTCGACAAGGATAAAGAGGTCAAGGAGATCCTGATTGAGGCCAGGAAGAAGATACTCGTCTCGAAGCTAGTGGCCGGTGAGGTAGATGAGAAGGCCAAGGTTTCCGAGGAGGATATGCTGAAATATTACGGCGAGCATAAGGACGAATTTAAGACGCCCGAGATGTGGAGGGCGTCGCATATACTTGTAACAAGTGAATCAGAAGCAAAATCGATAGCCGACGAATTGTCCAAAGGCGCGGACTTTGGGGATCTTGCGAAAAAATACTCGATAGACGCTACCGCTTCCCGCGGGGGCGATATAGGCTTTTTCAGGGCCGGGCAGCTGGTGCCGGAATTCGAGAAGGCATGCCTCAAGCTTAATATAGGCCAGACCGGCGATATATTGCATACGCAGTTCGGCTACCATATCATAAAACTTACTGACAAGCGGGATGCCGGCGGGCAAAGCTACGACGAAGCTAGGCGCGCGATAGAGGGCGAGCTCAGCCGTAAAAAGAAAGCCGTTCTATTTGACGAAATGGTAAATAAGCTGAAAAGCCTTTACAGCGTGAACATAAATAAAAGCACATTCGAATCTTTCGAAACCGAAGAGAAAACGAAGGACGGTATAATTAAATGAAGAAGCTGGCGGCCGCCGTTATTATGTTCTGCGCCCTCTTATCATGCCGTTCTTCCGGCGCGGAAGTGGTGGATAAGATAGAGATCATAGTCAACGACGAAATGATAACACGGCGGGAGATAGACAGGCTCCTGTTCCCGATATACCAGAGATATAAGACCATGTATGACGGCCAGGACCTTATATCAAAAACATCCGAAGCGCGGGCGAAGGTGATAGAGCAGCTGATAGAGGACAAGCTCATATACAGTGAAACGAAAAAATACAAGATAGAGATTGACGATAAAGATATAGAGGAGAAGATACAGGCCGCTATGAGTAAGGTGGGAGGTAAAGAGGAATTCGAAAAAGCCCTGGCCGAGCAGCAGATAACCATAAAAGAACTCCGCGCGCGCTACAAAGAGCAGGCCGCGTCGCGACGCCTGATAGAACAGAAAGTAGGAGTCAAAGTGACCATGACTCCATTGGAGGTCGAAAATTATTATCGAGAGCACATGGACCAGTTTACGCAGCCGGAAGAGGTGCTTCTGAGGAATATATTGATCAAGTTGGGAGGCAACCCCGCCAAAGCCGCGAATCTGGCCAGGGATATATCAAAGCGGCTTAAGGAAGGGTGCGATTTCGGCGGGCTGGCCAAGATATATTCGCAGGGACCCGCGGCGGAGGATGGCGGCCTTATAGGATATGTGAAACGGGGGGATATGATGCCCGAGATAGACGGCGTAATATTCAAGCTTAAAGAAGGCGAGATCTCAGACATAATACAGACCGCGATGGGATATCACATATTCAAAGTCGAGGAGAAGCGCGCGGGTAAAGTCGTTTCGCTTAAAGAGGCCAGGCGGTATGTCGAAGAAGCCCTATTTATGGAGAAGATGAACCACAAGACAAAGGCCTGGGTGCAAGGCCTCAAGAAGAATGCATACATCGAGATCAGGTAAACCCAGGGTCATAATCACGACGGGCGATCCGTCCGGCATAGGCCCCGAGATCACGCGGAAAGCGCTGGCAAGCCCTAAGATCACAAGGCTTGCCGATTTTTTGGTAATAGGCGATACGAAGACCTCGTTAAAACTACGCAAGTCGCCGGATATTTGCGGTAAGTTGTCCGTGCAGTATCTTGACAGGGCGCTTGGTGTAATAGCCAAAGGCGAGGCCGACTGCCTGGTAACCGCCCCTATAAATAAAGCTAACGTACGCGCGGGCGGTCTTAAGGATTTCGAAGGGCATACCGAATATCTGGCCGGCGAGACCCTCACTAAAGATTACGCGATGATGTTCGTCGGCAAGAGTATGAAGATAACGCTCGTGACCAGGCATATCGCTCTCCAGGATGCGCCGGCCAAGCTGACATTCGATAAGATATACAGGGCTATTTGCTTGACTCACCGCTGCCTTTCAGGCCACTTTCATTTAAGGGATCCGAAGATCGCCGTAGCGGGCTTGAATCCGCACGCCGGAGAGGGCGGCATATTCGGAAAAGAGGAGGCCGCGGTAATATCTCCGGCGATAAGGAAGGCGTCTCTGACATGCGGCAAGGTTTTCGGGCCCTTTTCCCCCGACGCGGTATTCATCGATGCTCTGCATGGAAAGTACGATGCCGTGGTGGCCATGTATCACGATCAGGGGCTGATACCGTTCAAATTGCTGTATTTTAAAGACGGGGTGAATATGACTGTAGGCTTGCCGTTCGTCAGGACATCGCCTGACCACGGCACCGCTTTTGACATAGCCGGTAAGGGGATAGCGGATCCGTCGTCGATGATAGAAGCGATCAGGCTGGCCGTCCGGCTCGCCCACCACTCCTAGTATGCACACCAGGACAGAATTAAAGAAGGTATTCGAAGAGTACGGTTTTGCGCCTTTAAAACGTTTCGGCGAGAATTATCTGATAGATAAGAATATCAAGGATAAGATAATCCGCGAAGCCGGGATATCGAAAGCCGATACAGTGCTTGAGATAGGCCCCGGGCTCGGCGCCCTCACCATGGATCTGGCCGCATCGGGCGCGCGGGTATTCGCGGTGGAAAAAGACCCGAAGGCGTTCCGGATACTGCAGGAGCTTGTATTCGGAAAATATCCGGATCTTCGCCTATATAATGGCGACATTCTTGAATTCGACCTTAAGAAGAACCTGAACTCCGGGAGCATAAAAGTTTTAGGAAACCTGCCTTATTACGTCACCACGCCGATCATCGAATATATAATCCAAAACGGCAGCAGCATCGACTCCGCGCTCATAGTTGTACAGAAAGAAGTCGCCGGACGCCTGTCGGCGAAACCTGGCTCTAAAGACTACAGCTCTATCAGCTGTTTTGTGCAGTACTACGCATTGCCGGAGTATCTCTATACGATAAAGCGCGCGTCGTTTTATCCTGTTCCGGAAGTCGATTCCAGCCTCATCAGGCTTTCGATGCGCACACAGCCGCCCGTGAAGGTGAGGGACGAGGGGGCGTTCTTTAAAATAATCCGCGGCAGCTTCAACCAGCGCCGCAAGTCGATCATAAACTCCCTCTCCCGCGAAGCCGTGCTCGGCACCGCGAAGTCGGACTTGAACGAAGTCCTGAAGAGGGCAGGAGTAGACCCATCGTCCCGCCCGGAGGACTTAAGCCTCGCTCAATTCGCCTCGATAAGCAACGCTCTATAGACTCGCATTTCCAAGGGGGAAACGTAGTTTTCCCCTTCTGGCGTGGCGCAGGCTTATTCTCAGGATGATTCTAACCTGATTAGAATAATCAGGTTAGAATACGAGGAAATTTTTCGCCCATCATTACAGTCCCGCCGCATGCCTAATGCGGCTGGACGACAAGCGCCAAGGCGGGGGAGCGGAAGCAAACAGCCAATCGATAAGTGTGAAAAATTTCTAGCGGAGCGAGCTCTGGCAGGATCCAAAAAGTTTGGCTGGATTCAGCTTTCGAAAATTTTTGTTGACAAGTTTGCGCGATTCCGTATAATGGTCATTTGTTAGCACTCAACATAGAGGAGTGCTAAAACATTGTAAAATAAAGGGAGGTGCGTGTATGAAGATTCAACCGTTGGCCGACAGGATAATGGTGAAGGTCCTCGAAGCCAAAGAAGTTACGAAGGGCGGTATAGTTCTTCCTGATTCGGCTAAGGAGAAACCGCAGGAAGCGGAAGTCATGGCGGTCGGTAAGGGCAAGGTATCGGAGGAGGGCAAGACTATAGCCCCCGAGGTCAAAGTGGGCGACAAGGTATTATTCGGAAAATATTCCGGCACCGAGATAATGGTGGATGGCAAGGAGTACCTGATATTAAAAGAGGAAGATATCCTCGCGATAGTAAAATAAGGAAAGGGGTCTGGAAAAATGGCAAAACAAATATTATACAGCGAAGAAGCCCGCAGGGCGATATTGAGGGGCGTCGAGCAGCTCGCTAAGGCGGTGAAGGTGACGCTCGGCCCCAAGGGCCGCAACGTTGTATTGGATAAGAAGTTCGGCGCGCCCACGATAACTAAGGACGGTGTGACCGTAGCAAAGGAGATAGAGCTTAAGGACCCGTATGAGAACATGGGCGCCGAGCTCGTAAAAGAGGTAGCTTCGAAGACCTCCGACATAGCCGGTGACGGCACAACGACGGCTACTGTGCTTGCCGAGGTAATATTCAGGGAAGGCATGAAGAACGTTACCGCAGGGTCCAACCCCATGGCCTTAAAGCGCGGAATCGAGAAGGCGGTAGAGAAGGTCGTAGAGGACTTAAAGAAACTGGCGAAGCCCATCAATGCCAAGGACAAGAAAGAAGTCACGCAGGTCGCCACGATCGCCGCCAACGGTGACCGTGAAATAGGCGAGCTTATAGCCGAGGCGATGACGAAGGTCGGGAAAGACGGCGTCATCACTGTAGAAGAAGGCAAGGCTTCGAAGACGGAGCTTGAGCTCGTCGATGGTATGGAATTCGACCAGGGATATCTCTCCCCGTACTTCGTTACGGATGCGGAGAAGATGGAATGTTCGCTGGACGATCCGTATATACTGGTACACGAGAAGAAGATATCCAGCATGAAGGATATCCTGCCGCTCCTGGAAAAAGTAGCGCGCGCAGGCAAGCCGCTCATGATAATATCGGAAGAGGCGGAAGGCGAAGTGCTCGCCACGCTGGTAGTGAACAAGATGCGCGGCACGCTGTCATGCGCGGCGGTCAAAGCTCCGGGATACGGGGACAGGCGCAAGGCGATGCTCGAGGATATAGCGATAC
>Ga0116204_1001382_pt1 | contig 13612 bp, 12 predicted proteins | sample LakKivwa52mmetaG_FD_94481 | JGI IMG/M metagenome (GOLD analysis project Ga0116204, IMG submission 94481) | Anoxic lake water microbial communities from Lake Kivu, Rwanda to study Microbial Dark Matter (Phase II) - Lake Kivu water 52m metaG | ecosystem: Environmental > Aquatic > Freshwater > Lake...
CCGCCGGGGCTTTCACCGTCCTGCCCCTGGAAGAACTGGTGGTGCTATTGGGCGGAAAATTGCCCCAGTTCCCCTTTTCTCGTATCGGAGTCCTACCTTGACCGCCTTATCTCAATTTGTCTGTTCTGGCTCTCGATTGGCTTGTGTGAATCAAAACGCGGATGCCTGGCCGGAAGGCCGGGGAAATCCGCGTCCTGAAAAATTCTTGCCGCTCTACTTCAGCGTGGATGGATATGCATCAGGCGGGTAATTTGCGCCTGGGCTGCGTTGAAATCGCCCACTTCGCCGCCAAAACCGGTGGCGAAGCGTTCTGCGTCCGATTTTGCGCTGAAGGCCAGCGCGGAGGGGTTGCAGCAAGGCGCGACGGCGCTGCCCAACACGTACCAGGCCTGGGCGGCGTTGAGCAGCGCGCCGTAGAGAAAGTCAACTGTCATGGCCTGTCGCGCGTCGGCCCCTGCTGGGGAATGTGGGGCAAGCAGGTTTGCGAGGGCGAGCAATCCGCAGTGAGCGCAGCAGGCAGTACGGCGCATCCCATTGGATTGTTCGATGTGAAATACCAGGCGGAGGTTGACAGGCCGCTGGCAGTGCAGGCAGTGGTCGGCGGATGGTTCTGCTCGCGTCAGGCCGCCGGGTGTTTTGCGCGCCGCGCCAATGTGAATGAGGGCCTGCATTTCCCGGTAGGTGGTGGCCTGCGAGATTCCGGCGGCCTGTCGAATTTCGGCGACGGTCAAATCGCCTTTTTGGGTGAGCAATTCCAGGATTTTTCGCTGCCTGGGTGATGGATTTTTCATCTTTACGGCCTCATCGGGGATGATAAAATTACCTATAATTCGATAATTTTATCAGATTTTCTCAAAACTCGCTTTTCGGTCAAGGAGGAACCATGAAAAAGACACTGTTCGGTTTTGTTTTATTTGCGGTTTTGTTGGCGGCTTGCGCTTCGGGCGAACCCATGCACGATATGGGAATGCAGCATGACGAAAGCGCGGGTATGCAGATGGATGACAAACCTGCCATGAGCGCTGGCGGCCTGGAAATTTACGGCCCCAAGGCAATGGCGGGCAAGATAGGTCAGACAACTGGCGGTTTCCTGACCATCAAGAACACCGGCGCGGCAGCGGACCGCTTGTTGAGCGCATCGTGCGGCGCGGCGATGATGACCCAGGTGCATGAAACCGTGATGGATGGAGATGTGATGAAAATGCGCGAGGTGGAGGCCATCGAAATCCCTGCCGGGGGTATGGTGGAATTGAAGCATGGCGGCTATCACATTATGCTTATGGACTTGAAACAGGATGTGAAGGCTGGCGAAACGACAGCCTGTACGTTAAAATTCGAGAACGCTGGTGAAGTGACGGTCGAATTGAAGGTGATGAGTCGGTAGGCCGAGATTGGAACGTATGAATCGTCAAAATTTGTTCTTTGTTGTCCTGGTCGTGTTGCTGATTGTTGGGATTGCCATCTTCCAACTGACTATGCCGCCCACCCTGCGAGGAACGGTCATCGAGCCTCCCAAGCCGATGCCGAATTTCACCTTGCAATCGGCAAATGGCCCGGTCTCGTTGAGCGATTTTCGCGGCAAGATTGTGGTGCTGTATTTTGGCTACACATCCTGCCCCGATGTTTGCCCAACGACGCTGGCCAGCCTGCGCCAGGCGCTGAATGACCTGGGCGAAAAAGCGGACGAGGTGCAGTTGGTTTTCGTGGCGGTCGACTGGCAAAAAGACACGCCGGAGCGGGTCGCCTCGTACCTGGACGCTTTCCATCCCGATTTTGTGGGGTTGAGCGGCACGCAGGAACAAATCGACGCGGTGACGAAAGACTTTTTCATTTTCTACCAGATTAACCCGCCCGATGAGAACGGGTATTACACGGTTGACCATACCGCCACCATGCAAGTACTCGACCGCGAGGGGCGGCTGATGCTGACCTGGCCCTATGGCCTGACGGCGGATGAACTGCTGGATGATTTGAAGGTGCTGGTGAGGAAGTAAGAAACAGTTCATTGAGCAGGGCAGTGGTTTTCCGACCGTATACTTGCACCGCGCTGCGTTTGGTGCAGTGCAGGTGTCGAAACCGGTGCTTCCGGGTCTCGATACGCCGGAAAAATCACCGGCTACTCGACCCTCAGTCAACAACATGAATCAAAACCCGCCCAACAGGTACGTTCCAGGTTGGGCGGGTTTTGATTCAAAAATCAGTGTTTACGGCGCGATGGGATAGCCCAGGTCGCGCCAGGTTGTCAGGCCGCCGTCCATGCTGGTGACGTTGGTGTAACCGGCCTGCTTGAGGATATCGCGGCCTTCGTCGGAGCGGTTGCCAGAGCGGCAGACGACGACAATCGGTTTATCTTTAGGCACGGAAATTTCTCCAACGCGCGAGGCGAGCTGCCCCAGCGGGATGAGGGTAGTGTTGGGGGCGTGGTATTCGTCCCACTCATCTTGTTCGCGCACATCGAGGAAGAAGGCTTCGCCCTGCTGGTAGAGGGAGTAGGCATCTTGGGTGCTGATGGTGGCGGCCAGGCTGCCAGAGCCGCCATTGGCCCCGATGATGAGCATGACAACCACCAGCGCGGCGATTCCTAAAATGCCCAATTGGGCCGCCGGGCGGCGCAAGAAACCACCGAGTGAGTTGTTCTGGTATTCACGGCGGCGGGCTGTGGCGCGGGATGTGGATTTTTTAGACATGGAAACCTCGTTTGAGATGATTTGTTTATTTGGATGCCGAAATGGTTAAAAAGTTGCGCTTATCATTTACCGCTTGCGGTCGTTTCCTCGCGCGGGTCGGCCCCGGCGTAAATCAGGCCGTCTTCGCCGATGTGAATCGCGCCGACTGCGCCGAAGTCTTTATCCAGCGGGTATTTTTCATCCACTTCGACGGCGTAGCCCAGTGCTTTGAGCGATTCGCCCACCTGGGCTGCCAGCGGCGGCTCGAGGCGCAGGCCGCTGACGGTGTATTCGTGCGGGGCAAATGATGAAGGGGCGCTGATGCTGTAGAAACGCGGCGCGCTGACGGCTTGCTGCACGTCCATGCCGAAAACGGCCATGTTCAGGAAGACCTGTACCAGGGCCTGGGCCTGCATGTCGCCGCCGGGGGTGCTGTAGGACATGAAGTATTGGCCGTCTTTGAACACAATCACGGCATGGGGCGTGATGCGCGGGCGTTTGCCTGGCTGGAGCGCGCCAACGTGATTGGGGTCGAGGCGGAACTGGTTCATGCGGTCACCCAGGTTCAGGCCGGTGCCGGGCACCATCGGACTTTTCGGAAAATCGGAGGGAGTGATGACGACCGAGTTGCCGAATTTATCGAGGACGACCACCTGGGAAGTGTCCTGCCCGGGGTGCGCACCCGCTAAAATAGCGGACGCCAGGCTGGTGAGCGGAGTCTCTGGTTGCGCGGAGGATGGCGCGAAGCCGGGAATCTGCCCGGCGGGCGGGAGATTGCCAAAGGCGCGTTCCGTCATTAATTTTCGGCGTTCGACGGCATATTCTTTCGAGAGCAGGGTTTCGAGCGGGACGTTGACAAAGGCCGAATCGGCTACGTAAGCCTCGCGGTCGGCAAAGACCAGTTCGATGGCCTGCGTGACGGTGTGGATGTACTGCGGGGAGTTGTGTCCCATGTTTTGCAGGTCGAGGCCTTCGATGATTTGCAGCACCATCGGCTCGACCACGCCCTGCGACCAGGTTCCGTTGCCATAGAAGGTGTAGGCGCCGTAACTGCCGCTGACGGGCGTCTCCCAGCCGCCGGTGTAGGTGGCGAGGTCGTCGTAGGTCATCAGGCCGCCCTGTTTTTTGTGCATGGCGTCGATGGCCTGGGCGATGGGGCCTTTATAGAAGTAATCGCGCACGGCCTGGTAGCCCTGCTGGGGCGTTCCGCCCGCTTCGAGGACGGTCTTCTCGGCGTTGGCGAGGGCTTCGAGGCTGTTTGCCAGGTCGGGGAATTTCATCCGGTCGTGCAGATGGATGGGACGCCAATATTCGCCTTGCAGGTAGACACGGGCGGTTTCGGGCATGATGATGCTGAAGCCAATCCGTTCCAGGGCAGAGAATTCGAGATTGCGGTACATGATGGCGTGAATGGGGAAGCCTTCGCGCGCAATCTGGATGGCCGGGGCGGCCAGTTCGCCAAAGGACATGGTTCCGCACTCGGTCAGCAGGGCGACGATGACATCCGGCGAGGCCGGGACGAGTTGGGCCCAAATGTTGAAATCGGGGACAGTTTCGTAACCGGCGGCCCTGAATTTTTCGAGGGTGGCGGCCTGGGGCGCTTTGCCTGCGCCGATGTAGGACTTGACCTGCTGCGTTTGGGCATTGTAATAGAGCATGGGCGCGACGCCGGGGAAGGAGGATGCTTCGCCATGCGTGACGTTGAGGGTCAGGAGCGCGGCGACTGCTGCATCGCAGGCGGTGCCGCCTTTCTCCAATACGGCCAAACCGGCCTGGGTGCTCCAGGGAGTGCCGGTGACGATGGCGTATTCCTGGCCGACGAAGAGCGGTTTTTGCGTGCCGGTCAGGTCGGTATAGTCCATCAGGTCGCGCGGGCCTTTGGGAAGCAGGGCATAGACGATGAGGGCGAGGACGACCAACCCCAGCAGGCCGAGGCCAATCCATTTGAGGATGCGAAACAAGGTTTGCACGTTGAACTCCTGGACGATGTTGTTATCGCACCATTGTACGCTGGAAAAACGAAATCGTCCGCCTGAGTTTTACGGACGATTTCGTTTCTCATCAAGATAATGATGTTCGGGCTGCTCAGTTCATCCTGGCAAGGTTGTATTTTTCAATCAAGGCTTTTGTGCTGCGGTCGGTTTCGCGGTGGATGTGTTCGGTCTCCTGCGAAACAATTTCCACTCCAGCCAGGCCGGACATATATTCGCGGGCAGCGGCCAATAGGATAGAAACAGATTTTCCCAGGTCATCCAGTTTGACATCGCCGGTAACGTTGATTTCCTGTTCCAGTACGCGCACCATTAATTTCTGTTGTTTGGCAACCTGGTTGACCCGGTCACTCAAGCCTGCCGCCCGGCGCGAACCCTCATACTGCGCGGCCAGGCCTGCCAGCATTCTATAATGGATGTTGAAATAAGTGATGAGCAGGTTTTCGCTGTCTTCTCCCGCTACGCCGCTGAGGTAGAAAATATTTTCCACGAGGGCGCGTTCTTCATTGGTTAGCCCCGCCCCGGCCACGCCTTCTGTCACAACCTGGACAACCAGGTCCATGCCGTTATAGCGCCTTTGCTGGTCTGATGATGCAATCGCTGTAATCCAGGCATTGTGCCCGGCGCGGAAATAGGATGGCTCCATCGCATATTTTTTCACGTTGCCTTGCTTGCGCAATTGGCGTTTGAAATCCTGGTAAACCGATTCTGGAATCCCAAGGACCTTGTGCAGCGGCGTACCGGCAGTGACAATCGAATCGGGCAGCCTCATCACATAGCGAAAATTGATGCTGGTCTTAATGACATTATCTTGCTCATCGGTAAACACGAGCGCGCTTGCATTTGGGGAAATCGCATTCCTGGATGCAACCGGCCTGGGCGGCGCAACTTGGAACGCCAGAACGGTATCATACATGAACAGACCGAAAGCGGCAAAGCCATACCAGGCATAGTGGGAAAAATTGGCGAAGGACAGGGGAAATCCCATACCCAGGTTGCTCGGGAACTGAATCACCGCCTCGCCCAGGAACTTTACCCCAAGCGCAACGGCGAAATACTTCCACGGACCGCCAAACTTTCCCCACTGGGCCAGGATGATGCTCCCCAGCAGGAACAGTAAACCCAGGTCGGCCAGCGCGTATAGCAAACCGGCAATGCCCCCACCCACGCTCGGCGCGCCCCCCATTAAGAGCGGAACTAACAGGGCCGCAACCACATATACCAAACCCAGGCCCGCGCCGCCCCATAACACCTGTCGCTGTTGCCTAGTCAACGGTATCTCAAGATCGATATACCGAAGGTAAAGCCCGTAAAACATGGGCAGGTATCCAAGCACCCATAACCAGTTCAGTACCGAAAAGCGCGGCGCAGGCGAGACAAAAAACACCATCATGCGAACGGCTTCCATCAGCGTCCACAGCCCAATCCCCATCGAAAGCGCCATCCAGAGCAAATTGGCGCGAGGCGCATCTTTCAACCGCTCATAGATGCGCAGCGCAAGCACCAAAACTGTGACAGCCGCCGCCAGGGCCACGACACTGTTCAATCCCTGCACAAACCGGTTCCCGCCCATGCGAAGCAGGTTGATTACCAAAACGATAACGCCAACTGCCGCCGTCGAGTAGGCCACTGCCAGGAAACGGTCACTATACAGGAAAATTTCCCTGATTTCTGCGGGCGTTTTTTGTTCGAGGGTGGAATCGTTCATTGATCGAATGCCTTTGATTCAATTTTATGTTATTTTTGAAGAAAATCGTTAACCTAATATTATTGTAATCCGCGCCTGTTTTGACTGAATGTGAATATCCTTACAAAAAAAGCCGGTTCCCGCTGACGAGAAACCGGCCCGGATTTTTAGGCATATCCCCTGGGCGCCTTGCCCGCCCAAGGCTGCGCCCTTTCCAATTGCCCGGCCATGCGCAAGAGCGTCGCTTCGTCGCCGAACCGGCCCACAAAGTGCATCCCCACCGGCAGACCGCCCTCCGTCCAATACAGCGGCACCGACATGGCTGGCTGTCCGGTCACGTTAAAGACCGGCGTCCAGGGGATAAACTCAAAGGTCGCCGCTGCCAGGGGCTTGATGATGCCCATCAGTTTCAACAGGCTACCGCCATCGAAGCTGCCAATTAGCTTGATCAGGGCCTGTTCCCCCGCCGCAGGCTGCAAGGCGCCAATAGGAACCGGCAACTGCGAAAGGGTCGGCGTCAGCAGCAAGTCGTAGCCGGTAAAGAAGCGCGACACCTCGCGCGCCGCGGCCTGCAAATAACGCGCCGCGCTGGTGTATTCCTCGGCGCTCAAAGCCTTGCCCAGCATTCCCAACCCAAAACTGGCCGGGTCGAAATCGTTGACCGAGACCTTTTTCCCGGCTGCGCGGGCAGCTTCTTCAATATCCGCGCGCAGTTCCGCCGCCAGGATTTTGACAAACTCCAGCGAAAAAGCCTCACCATCTACCGGCGGGGCGGCTTCGATAACATCATGCCCCAATTCTTTTAATAATTGAAGGGTGGATTCGAGCGCTTGCAGCACTTCGGGCGCGACCTTTTTCCCGAGCAGCGGCCGCCCCGTGAAAGCGATTTTCAACCGCCCCGGAGCCTGTATGACCGTTTCGATGAACGGAGTCTCGACTGGTGGCGCGTAATATGGCGCGCCCACATCCGCACCCTGGGTGGCATCGAGCATGGCTGCCGAATCGCGCACCGAGCGGGTTAACACATGTTCGATGGCGAACCCGTGCCAGGCTTCTCCCAGCACCGGGCCAGTCGGTGTGCGCCCGCGCGTCGGCTTTAGCCCGAACAAACCACAGGCTGATGCCGGAATCCGGATCGACCCGCCGCCATCTCCTCCCGATGCCAGCGGCACCATCCGCGCAGCCACCGCGGCAGCCGAGCCGCCGCTCGACCCGCCCGGGGTGCGGGACGTGTCCCAAGGGTTGCGGGTCGGGCCGAAAGTGAGCGGCTCGGTGTACGGGGTCAGGCCAAACTCGGGCGTGTTGGTTTTGCCCAGGATGACGACCCCGGCCTTTTTCCAACGCCGCACCAGTTCGGAATCTTGCCTGGCGGGGATATTTTTCCAGAGCTTGTTGCCGCTGCTGGTTGGCGCCCCTGCCACCGTGCCCAGCAAATCTTTGAGCAGGAACGGCACACCCGTAAACGGGCCTTGGCGCAATGGGCCTTTGACGGTATCCCTGGCAGATTCGTACATCTTGTAGATGACGGCATTCAGCGCCGGGTTATGCTCTTCGATGCGCTCAATGGCCGCTTCCACCAATTCGGCGGGGGTCAGTTCCTTTTTGCGCACCAGTTCGGCCAGGCCGAGTCCATCATAATTAGCATATTCAGGAAATGTGTTCATCACTGCGCTCCTTTTGGAATGGGTCGATTTTATCGCTTTTAATACAGAATGCGCAAAGTTTCTGGCCCCACGCGCCGCCCGGCAGGTAGACCTGCCGGACGGCGCATCAGTTCAAGCCAAACAAGCGGCGCATAACAGCCGGCCAATCTGCCATCGCAAGCGGGGTGATACCGTTTTCGGCCAGCACACGCCGCAGGCCAGACTCGAGCGCGCCCGAGGCCCGCAAAACGCCCAAAACCTGCTCATTGACATCATCAGCGGCGATGCGATTAATCGAGACCTTGCCGCACTCCTCGCACACATGGACGAGCATCAACTCGCCGTCGCCGGGGCGGGCATACTTACGGATGGAGTGCTTCAGGGTCAGCGCCACCGGTTTCATGCGCGCTTTGCAGGCTGAGAGCCGGTCGCCCGCCTCGAACAGGTCGAGGTGACGAGACGACAGGCAATAGGGGCAGTGATTGCGGTTGTGGACGCCCGAAATCGCCGTCTCCGCCGAGACGAAGTTGTGACAATACAGGCAAACGAAATTGCCGAAAGTGTTACGCATTCCGTTGGAACGGGTGTAAATGCGCTGGGTGGTAAAACGGGTGTTCATGGTTGTTCATCTCTTAACTTCAAATAACTCTGGTAACGATACGGGCTGATTTCGCCAGCGTTGACCGCGCGGCGGATGGCGCAGCCCGGCTCCTGGTCGTGACTGCAATCCAGCCCAAACTTGCACACGCCCACAAAGGGCCGCATTTCGGGGAAGAACAACGCCAGGTCAGCCGAGTCCACGTCCCACAGGCCAAACTCGCGGATGCCGGGCGTGTCGATAATCGCGCCGCCCACCGCCAGCGGGAACATCTCCAGGTGGGTGGTGGTGTGACGGCCTTTGCCGGTCAAGCGGCTGGTCTGCTGGACTTTTACTCCCAGCCCCGGCTCGAGCGCATTCAGCAGGGAACTTTTACCTACACCCGATTTGCCGACGAAGACGGAGAGACGGTTGGCTAGCGCCGCGCGAAGTTCCTCCAGCCCCAGGCCGGTTTCCGCGCTGGTAACGATGACTTCGTACCCGATGGCGCGGTATTCCGTTGCAACTGACATAATCTCGGCTGATTCGGGTTTGCCATCCACCAGGTCGAACTTGGTAATAACCACCAGCGCCGGGATTTCGGCAGATTCGGCAGAGACGAGATAGCGGTCGAGCAGGTTCCAGGCCGGTTTGGGGTTGGCCGCCGCAAAGACCGGAATAACCTGGTCAACATTCGCAGCGATGACCTGTTCATGGGCATACGAATCGGGCATCGGTTTGGCAGCGCGACGCATCAATTGGCTGCGGCGCGGCAAGACTTCCACAATCTGACCTGATTCGTTCCAGCGCACAACATCGCCAATGGCAACCGGGTCGCCGTTCGATGCGCGTTTCAGGCGCGCAGAAAGCGCGCAGACCAGGCTGTTTCCGTCCGCCTGGATGTGGTAAATATTGGTCAACTTTTTAGTGACGAACCCGGTATTGGGTTCAGTAATACGAAAAGCGTTCAAGGGTACACTTCCTGCTACAAATAAAAAAACCAGCCACGTGAGATTACCCGTGGCTGGCGGCGTCGTTCCCTGGCAGGTACAAAACCTGGCAGGTTTCCCCAAACCTGAGCGACTTGCAGACCGCCCGGCAGGGGAATCAAAAAGCCACGGGCATGAACGCACCCGTGGCCGTGATTTCAGGAAGTGAATCCCGTTAAAGCGGCAGGCGCGCCCATGTCTGGACTTGAACAACAACCGATGCGAATTTATTTGACATAAAGCGCGCTCCTTTCCTTAAGGGTAGATTAACAACGGGCTGAATATACCACCGGTGTCCGAATTGTGTCAAGGAATTTGTTTCCCCAATTCTATTCTAAACAATGTCACTTGATTGCAACGAATTACTCGAAAAACAAGTTGCTTTTTAAGGCTAAAAAGTGTATGATGGAATCAGTAAAATTAATTTTCAATTAATAAAGGAGGCATCCTGCTTATTCACTTCAATTAAATATCCCGGAAGGCCCTGACGGCTTCCCGGGAAACGGTGTTAAGCCGTTGGATGTGCTGACACTGGTTACATATTTTTTATCGTAGGCATTTGAAATTTGGGGAAATTTTTTTTCTTATTCAACGGCTTTTAACTGTTGTGACACAACGTCACAGAGGTTTGTCAAGAATAAGCCAATGCTGGATAGCCAGCAATAGATCTGCCATTCCTTTACTATTCCATCATCCATTTCACACAACTGACAAACAAAGCCATCTCTGTGAATTTGTCGCGACAAGATTCAGGTGAAAACCGTGGAGGTTGTCATGTCTCAAGTCGACAAAAGCGAGGGAGATGAGCACAGCAATTCCGACCAACCCGCTGAACCAGACTCAACGGTTCGTTTGGATTCACAGACAGGCATCACAAACCCTGACAACGGCAAGCTGTCGACATGGATTGGTCTTGTGGTGGGGCTGCTGGGAGGATGTTGCATTATTCTGCTCGTGATTGGTTTCTTCATGAGCAGGTTGGGATTTCCGGGTATCACTGGACTTTTTCCAACCGCCACACCCAACCCGATTCCGGGCATTGACATCCCGGTTATCGTCAATGGATTGGATGTTCAGATAACCAGTGCGCGATTCGAAGAATCTTACAAGGCAATGGACAGGACATTTCGCGTTTCAAAAACGGGAGAAATTTTATTAGTGGTCAAAGGTTTTTGTCTCACTTCCGATATGGGAAAAACAAAAAATTGGAAAGTAACAATCACCGACGAATTAGGGAATTCCAAGCCCAGCAGTATTACCGTGACTTCCACGAAAGATGAGCGACTTGAACTGACTTGGGTTTTTGTAGTGTCCAAAAACTCAAATACGTTCACGCTTCACCTACCAGGAGGCCAAATAATAGACTTGTCAACCATCTTCAACAAATAAATTGTACATCGGCAAATATGCCGGGAGGAGGATTCGGAAATGGCAACAAAATCGAAAGGGCTATGGTTCGGCTGTGGCATTCCGGCTGCAGTCTTGGCGTTGACAGTGCTATGCGTTGGAGCGTATTTTGGGATTGGGCTGGTCCTGTCCAACAGCATCAACAACGGTTATGCCGAAGGGAACTGTGAACCTTCCCTGAAACATGCCGAGACGCTTGAAACAGTGTATCCCCTTGCAATTGCGCCCTTTGCAGAGCAAGCATTGAAAAATGCAGAAGAATGCAGCCTATATACCCAGGCAGTCAGCTATGCAGAAGCGGGGGAGCATGAACAAGCCTACGAGGGATATAAAGACTACACCAAAACCTATGCCGATGGGAAGTTCACCGAATTGGCCACAGAAGGCGCAGCGCAGTCCCTACTGCAATGGGGCCAGCAAGATTTAGCGAACAAGCAATACGAAAAAGCCATTCAAACATTTACCCGGCTGCTGAAGGAATATCCTAAAAGTCAAGCGGCCTCTGTTGCTAACCAGACCTTGCCTGATGTGCAACTGGACTGGGCTAAGGAAGCGTGGCGGAACAAAGAATACGCCAATGCAATTTCTCGCCTGGAATACTTGAAAAAGCAGTATTCAAAAAGCACAGCGGCTGGTAAAGTAGATGCGCTGCTTGCCCAAATTTTTGTTGAGTGGGGCGAAACGTACTGGCGCAGCAAAGACTACAAAAATGCTGTTACTCAAATATCATATGCCAAAACCAAATATCCAAAAGAAGAGTATGGAGCAAAGGCCAGCGAATTGTTGCCCAAGGTGTACCTGGAATGGGGCCAAGAGCTGCACGGCCAGAAAAAATTCGCCGAGGCTGCTGAAAAGCTCAACTTATCCTTGAAAATGTCAGGGTCTTCAGGCAACGAATCGGATCAGGCGCGGGAATGTTTGTGTTCACTGCACAAGGATTGGTCAGTTTCCCTTTTGGGCCAAAAAAAATTCCAGGATGCGGTCAGCCATTATGAAATCGCATCCGGTTTTACAAAGGATGCCACAGAAAAATCGGAATTAGCGGATTCTGTCGCTTCTGTCTACCTGGACTGGGCACAGGAACTGCGCGCCAAGCAGCAATACATCGAGGCCCTTGAGAAAATCAAATTGGCTGAAAAGGCATCGAAAAGCGCGACGATAGCTGACCAGGCACAACAATCCAATGCCGACACAATTATTGCTTTTTCCAATTCCAGCGGCAGTCAGGCAAAACAGGAGATGACCGCCGCCGTTGGCCTGGTCTGCCAGGGGAAAACGGTCACCTTGCCTATTTTTGCGCTTGACCCGGAAACAAAAAAGTTCTTCAGCGCAAACAACCTGCCAGCTGAGTTAACCGCCAAAACGCCTGGAACGTTACATTATGTGGTTTGCTTGACCACGTCTGAGAGGAAGATTCAAACCTGTCCATATCGAAACCTTAAAACTGGCACGCGTCACTATATTGAGCGGAATCTCACAGAATGGCAGGTCAAAGTGTTCGATGTTTTGACCGGCAAATTGTTATCACAAAACACGTTTACCGGGCCATATCCCAAGGCTTGTCCCCGCACTGAATATTTTTCAGCGTACCAGACGACCAAAAAATATATCGGGGATAAACCCGAAATCAAAGCACTGCATGACTGGCTGCTCAAGTTGAAATTACCCTGAGTGGCTTGGAGATTAGAAGCAGAATACAAAACAGAACCCCATTTGCCGTGTCACTAACCCGCACGCCAACAGCCACCCCTAACCCCACTGCAACGCCCACGCCAATGGTAATGGGCAGTCTTGTCGATGTTTCAACAGGAGACCCATTGGCCTATGCCCGTGTAACACTTTGCAAAGTTCTGGAAAACGGCACAGAATGTATCATCGATACAAGTCTCGTGGACTTTACTGATAAAGATGGCTCTTTTGAAATTCCTGCGCCGCCAGGCGAGTATGCGTTGGTTTACAATATATCGGGATCCAAACAGCCAAAATGGGATGGGAAAAAGTTAAATTATACGCCACCGGAACTTAAGGGATTTGGCGGGCAGACTCTGATGCAGATACTTTTATTGAGTTTATCTGATGGAAAGAGCATCCCCAAAGGCGATGTAGACGGCTGTTTTTTTCAAATATTAACTGATAATGGAGTAATTTATTCAGGTTACTTTTATTACAAACCGCTGGACATTGCCCTGGTTTTGTATCACAATAAATTGGTTTCTGTGAAAGTAAATGATGGCCCTGCAAAAATAAACCTTGCAGTGTGGAACCTGAGCGGAAAGGTGAGTTGCGACAAATTTAACCCATATCGATAATCTCCTATCCAAAGCCTTTTTACCTTGCGCAGGATATGAGATGACTTTTTCTCACCGAAATCGCCCCAGCAGACTCTGCTGGGGCGATGATATCGCTTAATTACATTTCTAAATCTTCAGGAAATCATCACCTGTTTTTTCCCTCGATTTTCGCCCAACTGTCTTTCAGCGTTACGGTGCGATTAAAGACCGGTTTGCCGGGCGTGCTATCGGGGTCAATGCAGAAGTAGCCGGTGCGCTCGAACTGGATGCGTTCTCCGACCGGGGATTCGGCCAGGGATGGTTCTACGAAGCAGTTGGGCAGCACTTCGAGCGAGTTGGGGTTGATGATGGACTCCAACTC
>Ga0116204_1001384_pt1 | contig 13607 bp, 6 predicted proteins | sample LakKivwa52mmetaG_FD_94481 | JGI IMG/M metagenome (GOLD analysis project Ga0116204, IMG submission 94481) | Anoxic lake water microbial communities from Lake Kivu, Rwanda to study Microbial Dark Matter (Phase II) - Lake Kivu water 52m metaG | ecosystem: Environmental > Aquatic > Freshwater > Lake ...
ATGAAAAAAGTGGATTTGCACTGCCACTCCAGCTATTCGGAACATCCAACCGAATGGTTCCTGCAAAAGCTCGGTGCCAAGGAGTCCTACACCGATCCCTTCTATATATATAACGAGGCCCGCAGGAATAAAATGGACTACGTAACCATCACAGACCACAATAAGATAGATGGGGCATTGCTGCTCAAGGAAAAGTATCCGGAAAGCGTTATCGTTGGAGTGGAAGCCACCACCTATTTTCCAGAGGACAAATGCAAGATCCACCTTCTGATATATGGCATCAATGACCTCCAGTTCGAGATAATCAACCATATTCGCAAGGATATCTACGAGCTAAGAGAATACATCAAACAGGAGGATCTTGCCCACAGTGTTGCACATGCTTCATATTCAGTCAATGGCAAGCTTGATCAGCATCATCTGGAAAAGCTCATTTTGCTTTTTGACGTCTTCGAGGCAATCAACGGTGGCAGAAACAAATCCAGCAACCTGGGCTGGAAGAGCATCCTTGATAATCTGGATGAAAATCGCCTGGAAGATCTTTACAAAACCTACCGAATAGATCCATATAGTCATAATTCCTGGAAGAAGGGCTTCACTGCTGGTTCCGATGACCATGGCGGTTTGTTTTTGGGCAAGACCTATACCGCTGCCCGTGCCAACAGCATTGAAGAATACCTAAGTGCCCTGAAGCAGAAACGCACCACAGTTTTTGGGCGTCATAACAGCTATCACGCCCTGGCATTTACAGTGTACAAGATTGCCTACGACTTTTCCAAGCAAGCCCAGCAATCCAAAAAAGGTGGTTTGATATCCTCGATAACAGCCAACCTATTTGAAAACAAGGGTCTTGATCTGAAACACCGGATTAAGCTGAAGACCATGAAGAGCATGGCTGAACGTCAGGGTGACGAACTGAAATTATCGCTTGGAGAGCTTGTTCGAACCCTGAAAGAAAACCGTGAACAGAATATTGATAACAAACTCGATCTGGTTTATGATCAGATCTCTAATATATCTGACGCCTTTTTCCGCATCTTTTTGAACACCTTCGAGGATGATCTGAAAGATCTTAACCTCGTTAAACTCATTCGCAACATCAGTTCATCCCTGCCGGGGATTTTTCTGCTGCTGCCTTTTTTTAGTTCCCTTAAGCACATGCACCAAAACATAAAGTTGGTTAATGATTTACGCGAGAGTTATCAGATCAGGGAAGAGAACAGAAAACGCCGCACCCTTTGGTTCACAGATACAATCAATGACCTGAATGGAGTCTCTGTCACGCTGAAACAAATGGGACATATTGCCTCAGAAAGAGGCAGAGAGCTCAAGATCGTTTCATCTCTGGAAAGCCATGAGATAACCAATGAGATACCTCCCAATTTTATGAACCTACCATATATGTACATCTTCCGGCTGCCCTATTACGAGAACCTGCGGATCAAGATACCATCCATCCTGAAAGCTCTGAAACTGATCAATGACTTCGAACCGGATCAGATAATAATATCTACTCCCGGTCCGATCGGATTATTGGCACTTCTTGCTGCCAAGCTGCTCCATATCAGGACAATTGGGATTTATCACACCGACTTCACAAGTGAAAGCAGTCACATAATCACAGACGAATCAGCTTCCAGTATTGTGCTTGGATTTGAAAAATGGTTCTATTCCCAGCTTGATGAGATCCGAACCCCCACCCGGGAATACATGAACATCCTGCTGGATAGAGACATCTCTGCTCCCAGGATGGGTCTCTTGAACCGCGGCATTGAAACCGACAAATTCAAACCCATCAAAAACAGAAAGAGCTTCCTGAATACCAAGTTCAATTATCAGGATGGGATAGACCTGTTCTATGCAGGTAGGATTTCCAAGGATAAGTCACTTGACCTGCTTGCTGATGTCTATAAAAAGCTGTGTGTCAAGCACAAAGAGCTGAACCTGATTATTTCTGGGAATGGACCCTATTTGGAAGAAATGAAGGAAAACCTGGCCGGGTTTGAACGGGTAATTTTTACTGGGGCAGTTCCCCGTGATTTGCTGCCAAGGCTATATAATGCAGCGGATTTCTTCATTTTTCCAAGTGTTACCGATACTTTCGGAATGGTCATTCTCGAAGCCCAGGCCTGTGGGTTGCCGGTCATTGTTTCCAGCCAGGGTGGCCCTAAAGAACTTATAATTCCGGATAATACCGGCTTCGTTGTTGAAACACAGAGTGTGCAGGCCTGGCAAAACACCATCGAAAGTGCCCTTGAAACATATATACAGGACCAGGAAAAGTATCTGAGAATGCGTGAAGCCTGCCGACAGAAGATCGGAGAAGAGACCGACTGGGATATGATCCTGGATGATCTGATAGGAGTGGATTTTTAAGCCTCTGGCCTGGTACTGAGAAATCACCACCACGTCTTAGCAGAACAAAAATGCCGGAGCTTTTTTACAGCTCCGGCACTTCTTTATGTAATTGTCATTTGATACTATTTCATCAACACCATTTTCTGGGTTGAAGAATAACCATCAGCATGCATCCGATAGAAATAGACACCGCTGCTGACACTTGCACCATTATCATCCAGTCCATTCCACTGCACTTTGTGATTTCCGGCAGGCATGACCTTATTAACCAGGGTTTTAACGCGTTGACCCTTGGTGTTGTAAATCTCGATCTCGACCGGAGAATTGTTCTTCAGGGAATAGTTTATTGTGGTAACGGGATTGAAAGGATTGGGGTAGTTTCTACCCAATCCGGTTTGTAATGCAGGGACAGTGTTTTCTGCCACGGGAGTTGTTTGATAGGCATTTCCAGCCCGGTTATAGCTTCCAAGATAACACATCCATTCCAATGACTGCATGGGACGCTTGACATCAATAACCAGCATACCTGTATCGTTGGGAAGCACAATTTCCAGATCGCCATCATTATCAAGCTGGCCGACAGCCGGGGATATTTTCAGGTTTCCGCTAACCGTGATCGGGAAGTTGGGGGATTGGGTTCCATCGACACGGATGGAATGAAGTTTTCCACTTACGTCGCCAATAATAACACCAGCCTGGTTACTTCCATCAAATCTGGCCACAACCGGAGAGCAATCAGTATTGTTTCCAATGTTCATGGGGAAGCCGGAAACGTTGCTGCCATCTGCATTCATGATCCAGATATCTCCACTGTAGGCTGGCAGGATAATCTCCTTGCTGCCATTGTTGTTTACATCGGCAAAGATAGCTCCACTCTTGATCTGGCCCCCGATATTCTTCTGGAACATCAGAGACCCATCATGATTGTATGCCAAAAGGTGTCCTGAGGAACTGGTAGCCACCAGGATCTCGGGTTGGGGATCGGCATCAAGATTGGCAATCGTGATTGGATTTTGGCTTCCACCGGGAAGAGTTACCGGAAATCCCGTAAGGTTTTGGGCGGTAAGGGGATTGATTGCATGCAATGAGCCATTCAGGGTAACACAGATGATATCGAGCACTCCATCACCATTCAAATCTGCAACAGCCGGAGGAGCAAGGAAAGCACCACCCAGGGTTATCGGGAATGAGCCATAATCTGTTCCGTCCGAATTCAGGACTATCAAATACTGGTTCTGCGTGGTGGCAATAACTTTGCGGTTGCCATCAGAAGCAAGATCGGCAATGATTGGACCACTGCGCAGGGTTCCGGGTGAGGGAACTGTCCAAAGAGCATTCCCCGCACTTGTGATGGCGGTGATATTGTTGTTGGATAACGAGGCGACAAAGACCTTGAGATTGGGATCACCAGTCAGGTTACTCATAGCCAGAGAACCGACAACATTGGCACCGGTGTTGACGGGAAATCCCGGAAGCTGATTGCTTCCATCGGCAGTGAGGGCATGAATATTTCCAAGGTGATCTGCAAAAACGATCTCTCTGGTTCCGTTCTGATTCACATCTGCCAAAATCGGTGAGGACTGGGATGCTCCATTCAAAACATAAGGAAAACCCGCTTGCACCAATGAAAGATTGACATTGAAGGGCAAGGTAACATTATATGGGAAAGTTGCTGACTGGTTTGATGACAGCACCAGTTCGAAAGGAATTGGCTCGCTCGGAAGCCCAGAGATAGTTTGGATCTTGAAAGGTTCAGTATTATTCCACATGGAAGAACCGGAGGATAAGTTTCCATAACTTGCTGTGGAATCTATAACTGTAACACCCGGATAGGTGCAGCGGAGCCTGGTCTGCAAGTTTGTGGCATTAGCCCAAGCCAGTCCGGAGTATGGGTCCATATAATTCTGAAGCTGGATTTTGATCCTAACCTGCTCGCCGGGGTTGGGAACACCATCACCATCACCCTGAGCTTCTTCCACAGATACATCATCAATTATTATGTAAGGGATCTTGTCATACATGGTTGCAGCGAAGGCATTTACTCTCCCAGTTCCAAGTTTGCCTGCATAATTGGGATTGAGGTGGTCGATATAATCTGCTGTCATCTCTATCCGCTGTTTGATCTCGGTGGGGAGCATGGCAGGATGTAAAGATTTTACCATGGCAGCAACACCAGCCACAAGAGGAGAGGCCATTGAGGTTCCATCATAACCAGCATATCCATTGCCAGCAATGATGGTGGACATGATTCCTTCTCCGGGGGCACAAACATCGATTGGTGCGCCATAATCCGAAAAGGATGATTTGTAATCCGAACCATTGGTAGCAGCGACGCAGAGTGCATTTGTGCAATCTGCCGGGTAGTCGCTATAACCACCAACGCCGTGTTCGGTGTTGGCATTTCCGGCAGCAGTTACAACCAAAGCTCCCATATTGGTGCAGTAGTTTACAATGTTGTTGGCATAAGAGCCATTGCCGGGTCCGCCCCAAGAGGCGTTAAGGATGTGAGCACCAAGTTCAGCAGCATATTGTAACTGTCCATAGCCATTGGTGATTCCGGTAGAGTTTGATGTATTTGATGCACCTTTGCAGGATAAAATAGAAACAATTGGTGATGTCCCTGAGACCCCGATACCATTGTGACCAACAGCTCCGGCACAACCTGCCACGTGAGTGCCGTGGTCGTTATTGGACCAATTCTGCATGGGGTTGTTGTCATTATTGAAGAAATCCCATCCGATGAGGTCATCTATTTTTCCATAGGTTCCGCCATTGTCGTTGACGCCGTCTCCACCAACTACAAGACCATTATCCCAATCCAAGGACATATTGTGGGACTCCGCAGGATTGATCCAGATATTGTTACGCAGATCCGGATGGTTCCATTTGACTCCGGAGTCTGTAATACCTACGAGAACATCATAGGAGCCCATGACATAATCCCAGGCTTCGAAAAGCCGCATCCGGGGCAGAGCATACTGCTGGGCGATCATGGGATCATTGGGAACAAAATAAGTACGGTTGATGGTTTCAAACTCGGCATAATTCAGGTTCGGGTCTTTTTCAAGTTCCGCCACTGCAGCATCCATCAGGAGGTCTGATGCAAGCGTCAAGCGGTAGATATTTTGCAGATACCAGCCCTTGCCATCGTGCCAGGTTGGGTCTTTTACCTGGGGATGCATCTGCTCCATGTCTGTGATATTATATTTTTGTGCCAGGATATCAAATGATTTGATGCCGGTCTTCACATAGCCATCCTCATGGCTGAAATTGATCTTACCCTCGGAATTGCCGATCGCTTCCAGCTTGAAGCTGGCTACTATCGTTTTGCTTTGAAAGTAATAGGGATCAAAGCCACGGCCGGATAAGATACCGATACTGAGGATTAGTATCAGGAGGAGTGTAATGTTACGCGTATTCATTATCACCTCGATGAATTTTTTTTCATTAAATGTGAGGGGGGGGATTTCGTCAATACTTTTATTGCCTGCTCTTCCCAAAGCACTGTTTCTGGCTTGAGCAGAAACGGTCTGCCTCGCAGGAGTATTACACGTGATATACCGAAACGGTAGCCATGCGCAGCTTCTACTCTCGTAGATACCCCCGTTGTTTGCCATTGTTTGCCATTGTTGTTGGATGGCGTTTTTTGATCATCACTAATATTTATGGCATTTTTATGGCGTTATCTGGGCGTTGTCATTGCGTAGAACTCTACGCAATGACAACGCCCAGATAACGCCTTATCAACGCCATAACCATAGACACTGGTTTTCTTTCCCAAGAACGGTAGTTATGGTGGATAGAGAGTGCAAGAGTTTGGAAATATGGTAGGTTTGAGTGTGGAATAATTGGAAGATTGGTTGATCCAATTCCCTGCAAAAGATGGAATACCGGGGTAAACGGAACACTGATCTGAAGCAGATCGGCACTCGAAGTAAAGCAAGAGAGAACTGCAAAGAGAATTGTTAAGAATAATTAACTGTTATTTAATACATTTATCTTGTCAAATACACTGCTTGTAAGAAGTGTCACCATCGAAGATTCAAAAATTTCAAGGAGATGATCCATGCCTAAACTCGTTTTCATTCTCGAGGACGAAACCGATATTCTGGAATTGATTTCGCTCCAAATCACCAATGCCGGATTTGAGACCCGGGGCTTTATCCGTGGCGAAGAAATGTTCAATGGAATGAGGTCTGCATTGCCGGATCTGATCGTGCTTGACCTCATGCTGCCAGATATGGACGGTCTTGAGGTCTGCAAACGGCTCAAAGAAAACCCCAGCCACGACAAAATTCCGGTCGTGATGCTAACTGCCAGGATCAATATCGAGGACAAAGTCAAAGGACTGGAATACGGAGCAGACGACTATATCACCAAACCATTTGACTCCAAAGAACTTATCGCCAGAATCAATGCCGTCCTGCGTCGCTCAGCCTGGGAAACTGAAAAAAACGTCTTGATGATCACACCTGATTTCAAGATTGATTTTAACCGCTTTGAGGTCTTTTACAAGAATCGGCGGCTGGATCTGACCCTGACTGAATTCAAAATCCTGCAGCTTCTCACAAAGCGTCCGGGCTGGGTCTATTCCCGCTCCCAGATTCTGGATTACCTGTGGGGCAATGACAAGATCGTCATTGAGCGCAGCGTTGATGTGCACATCAAGAATTTGCGTGACAAAATCGGGGAGATAGCCAGCATGGTAATCAACGTGCGTGGAGTCGGTTATAAGTTCGACCAGCAGGAGCCCAGACAAGATTAAAATGAAGAAGAAAAACCTGTTCCAGCTCTTTTTGATGTATCAGATACCATATCTGATCTTGCTGGCTTGTGTGTTCGTTCTTTTTCAGAATATCAGTTCCATCAGCCGATCCTGGGCATTAGTCCTGTTTTTGGCAGTTGCGTTGGCGGGGCAGGTAATTATTCTGCGGGTAATGGTTTACTTTCTGGGAACCTATTTTTCTGTGATTAAAAACTGCGCTGCTCAGGTTAAAAACGGTGAACATGAATGCCGGATGCGGATTTCCAGCATCAGTGAATTCGATGATATCCGGAAAGCGGTCAATCCCATGCTGGATGGGCTCGACAATGCAATTAAACACTTGGGGGTGCATCGTGAGGAGTTGCGTCTCATAGTCAATACTATTGAAGAGATATTGTGGGCTCAGGGTCTGGATGGTAAGATTGAATGGGTAAACGAGCCCTTCTGTCAATTGTTTGAAACTTATGATCCTTTTCAGGGTCAGTACTACTGGGAAGTGATCCGGGAACCAGAACTGACCACCAGTATCAAGGAATTCAGCACAGGGCTTCCTCAAAAACTGAATGAGATCGAGATCAACGGCTCCTATTACCTCCTGAGCGGGTCAAGAAATCCCAAAGCTGGACGGCTGGTCTTCATCCTCCAAAACATCGATGCCATCCGCAAAGCTGAACAGATGAAGAAGGACTTTATCGTCAACCTGGCTCATGAACTTAGGACGCCCCTCACTGCAATCAAGGGCTTTTCCGAGGCGATGGAACAAACCGCCAAGATCGAAAACATCCGATATCTCAAAATTATCCAGAACCACACAGACCGCCTCATCCATCTGATCAATGACCTCCAAACCCTGATCAAGCTCGAACGAAATGCCACCTTGTCCCGCCAGAAGATCAATCTGCCAACCTTTTTTGATAACATCCGGATGATTCTGATGCCTATGCTGGAAGAAAAAGGACTCTCACTTAAGCTTGATCTTGATGAAAACCTACCCCGTTTTGCAGTAGATCCTTTCAAATTTGAACAGGTATTTATCAATCTGATGGAAAATGCTCTCCGCTATACCGAAACGGGAGGAATAACTGTTAAGGTCTGGTTCAGGGACTTGAACTTGAATGTAGAATTTTGTGATACCGGATCTGGGATTCTACAAGAACACCTATCCCGGATTTTCGAGAGATTCTACGTGGCTGATCCCTCCCGCAACAAAGCTAATGGTGGTGCCGGTCTGGGGCTTGCCATAGTAAAACACATCATCCTTTTACACCAGGGAAAAATAGAGGTGAAAAGCACTCCTGGCACAGGAACCTGCTTTACTATTCAGATACCGGATCTCGGTTTGTAACTTCACCGGAAAATTCTTTGTTCCCCTCCTTTTTTATCGAAGTGTGTTAATATCCATCAGTTCAATCAATTAAGGATATAATCCCTAAAGTCTTGGAATATCATAAACAAAAATTTGGCACAATTCATGCTTTTGCTTGCAGGACTTGTTCAACATTTGCGTAATATGAATATTGAACATAAAATATCTATGGCGGAGATTAAAAAAGTATCTGCCATACCGAGGTGGTTACCGTGAATATTGAAAAACTCAAAAATCTGGCTATTAGTGAGAATGGATTCATCTTCGATCCGCTTTCCGGCTATAGCTACAATGTCAATGAGACCGGGTTGGAGATCCTTGGACTGATGAAAAAAGGGCTTTCCAAATCCGAGATCAAAACTGCTTTCCTGCAGGATTATGACATGACGGCAGGGCATTTTGAAAGCGACTATGAGCATTTTTTGCAAATGCTTTTGGCCCTCGATCTGGTCGAAGAGAAGGATTTGAAAAATGGCTCTTGACCTCAGCAAGCACAATGATATAGTCATTGGAGTAACAGGACTTAAAACCGGTGACAATCCCCAGCCCGGTGTAGCAGTCATCCGCAGCATCCGGAATGCTGGGTTCAAGGGAAAAGTGATCGGGCTAATCTATGACTCGATGGAGTCCGGTATCTACCTTGAAGGTCTGGCCGATGCCGTCTATCAAATGCCATATCCATCCTCCGGAGCAGATGCCTTTCTTGCCAGAATAGACTATATCCTTTCCAGGACCAGGATTGATGTCATTGTCCCAACTCTCGATTCTGAAGTAATCCTCTATATCCGGATGAAGCAGGAACTCCTGGATAGAGGGATCAAAACCTTCACTCCAGATGAGGAACACTTCCTGTTGCGTGACAAGATCAAGCTTGCCAATTTCTTTCCTGATAAGGGTATAGCCATCCCACAGACCATCATTGTAAGTGAGGCCTCCCAAATCAGGTCTTTATATGGCAACATGGAATTCCCGGTCATTGTCAAAGGCCGTCTTTACGAAGCCTACAAAGCCAACACCATAGAAGAGGCAGTAAAGTATTTCTATGACCTCCAGGCCAAGTGGGGCTTGCCAGTCATCATCCAGAAGATCATACCAGGAGATGAATTCAATGTTGTGATTCTTGGTGATGGAGAAGGTGGCATCATAGGTATGGTACCTCAGCGCAAACTGGTGATCACAGACAAGGGCAAGGGCTTTGGAGGAGTGGTGGTCAGCAATCCTGCCCTGGATGAGTTTGCCCGTAAGGCGATCTCCATCCTGAAGTGGCGTGGGCCATGTGAACTTGAAGTGATCAAAGGTGCTGACAACGTGATCTATCTGATCGAGATCAACCCCCGCTTTCCTGCCTGGGTACGCCTGGCAGAAGGTGCAGGCCAAAACCTGCCGGCCGCAACAGTCCTTTTAGCTCTGGGAGAAGAGCTTGAGCCGCTTGATCCTTACATCCCCGGCACGATGTTTATTCGCCATGCCGAGGATCTAATATCAAATATTTCCCAGATGGGAGAGCTTTCCACCCTGGGAGAACTAACCTGTTAGTTTGGAAATTCCAATAACCGGTGAAATGAAAAATGACTGATAGAAGCACATACTAAAATGTTGTTGAGGTATATTCCATGAAAAAACATTACCACGCTCCAAGTATCGAACGGAACTCCACCGGCTCGATCAATAAATTCGCCCACAAAAGTGTTGTTGGCCATCAGGATAAGATTGATGGCATCCCAATCCGTGAAATAATTGAGAAGCATGGCTCTCCGGTCTTTGTGTTTTCGGAAACAAGCATCCGGAAAAGATACAGGAACCTGCTCCAAACCATGCAGATGCAATATCCCAATGTTGAGATATCCTGGTCATACAAAACCAATTATTTAGCAGCCATTTGCAGTATCTTTCACCAGGAAGGTGCAAGAGCTGAAGTTGTATCAGGTATGGAATATGATATGGCCCGAAAACTTGGGATAGAAGGAAAGAACATCATTTTCAACGGCCCCGGAAAGCGTCGCTCCGAGCTTATGAAAGCCATGCAGGAAGGTGCTTTGATCCATATCGATCACCTCGATGAGTTATATCTAATCGAGCAGATTTCCGAAGAGGCAGATATCTATCCTGAGGTCGCCATCAGAGTCAATATGGACACCGGAATCTATCCGATGTGGACGAGATTTGGGTTCAACTATGAAAATGGAGAAGCATTCCGCACCATCCAGCGTATGGTCTTGGGTAAAAGAATGAAACTCAAGGGCTTGCACACTCATATCGGTACTTTCATCATGGACGCCGGAGCCTATTATTGGGCTGCACAGAAACTACTTGCTCTTGCCCAGAAAGTCGTGGACGACTTCGGGATTGCGGTCGAATACATTGATCTTGGAGGTGGTTTTGCCTCCCAAAATACTCTGCATGATCAATATACTCCCGGTGAACTGGCATCGCCTTCCTTTGACCAATATGCCACAGCTATTGGCAATGCCTTCAGTGAAGCCTCTTTTGTGCGGGATCACAGGCCTCGCTTGATCCTGGAGACTGGGAGAGTACTGATTGATGAAGCCGGCTATCTGATAAGTTCGGTCCTGGCAAAGAAAAACCTGCCTACCGGAGAAAGGGCTGTGATCCTCGATGCTGGCGTAAATGCCAATATCACAGCCTGGTGGTATAAGCAGAAGGTAGTTCCCACCAGGGCCTTCCCTGGAACCTATCTGAACACAGTTTTCTATGGCCCGCTTTGTATGAATATTGACATCATCCGGCCCGCCATGCCATTCCCTGATCTCAGATATGGCGATTCCGTGATCATTTCTCCCGTTGGTGCCTATAATGTGACCCAGTGGATGCAGTTCATTGAATACCGTCCCAGCGTTGTGCTGATAAGCGAGACTGGCAAGCTGGAACAGATCCGCGAACGTGAAGAGCTCAGCGATGTGAACCATAGAGAATATATCCCGGAGCACCTGCGCAGGATATGAAAGAGCAAAGAGCAGAGAACAGAGAGCAGAGAGCAGATAGCAAAGAGCAAAGATCTGCGCTTGATCACTTTTTAGAGCCAGTGGCCGGAGTGATCCTCTCCATCCCCAATAGCTATAGCACTATTCTGTTTTCCGATAGCAGTTTGCTGGGTCTGGTGATGCTGGGGGTAACCTTCATTTCTCCGATCATTGGATTGGCCGGATTGATTGGATTGATCACAGCCATTCTGGTATCGCGCCTGATGGGTTTCAACGTTTGGGAAAGCCGGAGCGGAATTATAACATTCAATAGCCTGATCACTTCTCTGGCGGTGGGATATTATTATCCCGGAGCGTTATTGGCGCATAGCCCGATAACATTCTGGCTGTTCGTTGTGATCAGTTCCAGCTTTGCGCTGTTTCTATACGTTGGCCTGAACTATATTACTTATACATATCTAAAGATCCCATCAATGAGTCTGGCCTTCTCCATAACTACTCTCATTCTGTGGTTTTTCTTTGTAAAGAATGGCTTCCTGAGTAATTTTCCGGATCCCAAACAAGCCTTGAGCCTTCCGCAGATTGAAGTTCCCCGCTTTTGGGAGCTCTATTTCATCAGTTTGGGAAGCATTCTTTTTATGCCATACACACTGGCGGGAATGCTGATGGCAGGGGTTCTTTTCCTGATTTCCAGGATTGGCTTCCTGCTTTCGCTTTTGGGCTGGTCAATATGCTATTTATTGGTTTCCCGGCTTTCAACTGCCAGCTCTGGAGTGATGTTCTTTCCCGGATTCAATCTGATCTTGATCTCCCTTGCCATTGGTGGTATCTATCTGATCCCATCATTTTCGGCTTGGGTGATAGCCATAATTGCATCTGTAATAGGATATTATCTTTCTCTTGCATTCAGCAGCAGCTACACTCTCATCAATCCCTATACCGGATTTGCGACTTCCCTCAGCGTTCCAATCTTTGCCTTCCCGCTGAATTTTGTGATCATCCTGGTCATATTTGTTTTGCGCTTGCGCTTAGTAAACAAATCCCCCGTGATCAACGATCTTGGCATCTATAATGCCGAAAAAGCTCTGGAAACATATATGGGAAACTATCAGCGCTTTGCGGGAGACCGCCTTGCACAGTTTTGCCTGCCTGTCAACGGAGACTGGCTCATAACCCAGGGCTTGCATGGAGCACACACCCATAAATATGACTGGGCTTATGCCTGGGATTTTGAAATTGAGGACGTGCATGGAAAAAGATATTCAGCGGATCCTGCAAAACTTGTGGACTACTATGCTTTCAACAAGCCGGTTTTTGCTTCTGCTGCCGGTTGGGTTGTCAAAGTGTTGGATGGAATTCCGGACAACAAGATCGGAGAGATCAATACCACCCACAATTGGGGAAACTATATCACTGTCTCTCATGGCTATGGCCTCTATACCCTCTATGCTCATCTCAAGAACGGCTCGGTTCAGGTAAGACAGGGAGATTATGTCTCAATCGGGAGCAAAATAGGTTTTGTTGGTAATTCTGGACGCTCACCACTCCCCCACCTTCATTTTCAGGCACAACAGGGCATAGAGCCCGGCTCCAAGACCGTTAAATGCCAGTTTGTCAATTACAAATTGCTCCAGCCGGAGGGCGATATTACCTTCGTGAGCAGCGGTATTCCCAAAGAAGGGGAAAAAATCTCTCCCTACAACATCGAAAACAAAGTTCAAACCCTGCTCAATCTAAACAATCTGAATGAACAGCATTTCCAGGTCCTATCCGGTGATAACAAAAAAGCGATTGACGAGAAATGGAGAGTGGATCTTGATCTGATGGGAATGTTCCATATAAACTCAAGCTCCGGAGTAACCCTCGATTTCAGTATCGTCTATGGAATATATAACACCCTTGGAATCAAAGGCAATAAGCGGAGCGCTCTCAATGCTTTTGCATTTGCCCTCTCCCGGTTCCCATACATTGAAAAGCATTCCGTTCGCTGGACTGATATTCCAAGCCCCTCAGTTGCCTTCAATCCGCTTTTGAAACAGCTCCTGCTTCTGATATCCCCCGTTTTTAATCCATACAAAGTGAGGGTGAGTTCCGAAAGCAATGAAGTGAACGGGACTATAACCATCAGCAGCACCACAAAACACTACTTCGTTGGAATAGGTGTAAAGACCTATGC
>Ga0116204_1001387_pt1 | contig 13579 bp, 9 predicted proteins | sample LakKivwa52mmetaG_FD_94481 | JGI IMG/M metagenome (GOLD analysis project Ga0116204, IMG submission 94481) | Anoxic lake water microbial communities from Lake Kivu, Rwanda to study Microbial Dark Matter (Phase II) - Lake Kivu water 52m metaG | ecosystem: Environmental > Aquatic > Freshwater > Lake ...
AACATTACCTTATCAAACACTGTTTGGTTTAGGCGAGAGGGGGAAGTTTAATTCAAAGTTTAACCCCTGTTTTCAGGGGTCTATAAAAAAAAATTTAATGCTTCATAAAAGAGAACCGCTAAACAGCACAATAATAAAAACTGGATAATTTTTAAAAACCTATTAAAACTTTGAAGATTCAAAACCTGGTCCTCCGCTCGGAATTAACAAGGGTGAAAAGTTTATCAATTTTCTCTTCATCACTCAGATCAAAATTTAATATCCTCAATCCGTAAAGTTTTAACAAGGCTTCTATTCCACCCATTTCTTTTTTGACGACAGCAATCAGGGGCAAGGGATGGTGTAAGCTGGGATGCGTCTGATTAATGAGTGGATTTTGTAAAAAGGCGAATAGAGCCGAGGGAGCTAAAAGAATTCCACGGTAATTTTCTTCACCTAACTCTTTATTAAGGGCGCCAAAGTGAGAATAGGAATAACAGGGAAATCCGAGTTTGGCTGCAAAAAGAGCTGAGTCTAATTCAGCAGCTGGATCGAGAATAAGCAAGGCTCGATTGACAGTTTTTTGCCGCACCAATCTTTTTTCAATGGGTAAATGTAAGATAAAGGTACTGCCTTTGAGTCTTACTGATTCAACAAAAATTTTTCCACCATGAAGTTCTACAAATTTCTTTGCGATAGCCAAACCCAAGCCATGACCCTTGCCCTGTATGACACTCTTATCACCAACATTAAATTTTTCAAAAATTCCTGCTTGATCTTCTACAGGTATACCTGGGCCTGAATCCTTGATTGCCACAATAGCATCGTTATCCTGGGCGGATGTGCGTATCCAAATTTTTCCACCCTTTTTCGTAAACTTGATAGCATTGGCTAAAAGATTCAATAAGACACGCTCTATTTTTTGTTCATTCACATAAAGATCTGGAAGGGGTGAAAGATTATGTTCTATACTGACATCTTTTACTTTGGCTAGTCCACCCAGTGAATGGCTTACTTTTTCAACAAGCTGGCCTAAAGCCACCTTGCTGAGAGAAAGTGAAGTTTTACCCGATTCCAGTTGAGCCGAATCCAGAAAATCGGTTATGAGATCCATAAGGTACTGACAATTCTGATGAATTATCTGTAAGGGGTTCCCGGGACTTCCTGGAACTGCATCGAGAACACCGTCCATAAGGAGCTCTGAATAGCAAATCATGGCAGATATAGGACTCCGGAGGTCATGCACAGCCATTTGCAAGAGTTCATCCTGCAATTCAATCTGGGTTTTATGGTTTTCAATCAATTTATTTTGACGGTAGAGAATAAGCGAAAATGCTCGCTTTTGTAGGACCTCGCAATAGAGTCCTTGAAGCCAAAGAATAAAATTTTCATGACCCAGACCAGCCAAACGGTACCCGCTATCACAAGATAAAAACAGGCTTTCAGAACCAGATAAAACATAAAATGTATGTGAATATATCTCCTGAGCCTCTGGTCCCGCATGGGCATTACTCCAGTAACTAAATGACTCCTTGGAGTCAGGGTGTACAACATAAACATGCTGACTCTGGTCTTTAAAAAGTCCGCGTGGATCGAGGCTTGACTCTAGACTTGTTGTATCGAATTCGGTGACATATTGATGAGGAAAACACTCCAGACAGCGTTGCACTTGCGCTGGCCAATCAGTCCCCCATATTACTATTCCTGGAATATCCATGATCTTTATTCGGAAGAATCGTCTTGGATTTTGTACTCATGCAGTTTGTTCCTGAGAGTACGGACAGATATATCAAGCATTTCCGCAGCACGAGTGCGATTTTCACCGCATGCCTCAAGAGTCTTGAGAATCAATTGTTTTTCAACTTCGGCAATGCTCACACCTGCTTCTAACCCAGGAGCACCTGGTTGATTATTTTTTTGTCGAAAGGACTTTAGATGTATAGGTGTGATCTGATCAAAACGGGCAAAAACTACCGCGCGCTGAATTACATTTTCAAGCTCCCTGACATTTCCCGGCCAATTATGAGCCATAAGCATCTGCAACACTTCATCTGAAAGTCCGCTTACAGTATAACCATTTTCCTGGTTATACTTTTCAATAAAATGCTGGGCAAGCAAGGGAATATCATCTTTACGGTCCCTGAGGGCAGGCATTTCCATAGGTATCACATTCAGTCGGTAATATAAGTCTTCCCGAAAGCGTCCTTCTTGCACCTCTTTTTCTAAATCTCGATTCGTGGTTCCGATTACTCGTACATCTACCTCCACCTCTACATCCCCCCCCACCTTGGTCACCTCCCTTTCTTGTAAGATACGGAGTAATTTAGATTGGGCCGTCAGGGGCATCTCACCAATTTCATCCAGTAGAAGGGTTCCGTGATCAGCTAATTCAAATTTGCCAGCTCGTGTACGGATAGCCCCGGTATAAGCACCTTTTTCGTGACCAAACAATTCTGATTCAATCAGATGCTCAGGGATGGCGGCACAATTAAGTTTGACAAAGGGACCATCACAACGAGTTGACCGCATATGAAGGGCATGGGCAATCATTTCCTTACCTGTGCCGCTTTCACCGGTAATAAGTATAGTGGAATGTGAATGGGCAACAGTCTCGACAAGTGTAAGCATTTCCTTGATTTTAGGAGATGCGCCAATGAATGTATGGGTTTTACTGAGTTTGGTACGCAGGCGCCGGTTTTCCGATAAGAGATTTTTTACTTCCAGAACCCTGCCAACTACATGCTCCAGCCGATCGATGGGAAAGGGCTTTTCTATGAAATCCTTTACACCCAGTTTCATAGCTGCTACGGCAACATCAACAGTGCCGTATGCGGTCATCAGTATCATGGCGAGGGTAGGATCACGGGCCAAGACATATTCGGCAAGTTCAACTCCGGATCTACCCGGCATTTTTAAATCTGAAATAAGAAGATCAGTTTCTTGCGGTTTGAACTGATGTATATACGCTTCGGCATGGGGAAAGGTTTTAACTTCATGGCCCAAACGGCTTAGACTGGTAGAAACCAGATCTCGCAGTAAGGCCTCATCATCAACTACGCTGATTCGGATTTTTTGATTCATAGAAGTGTATGGGGAAGCTTTAAAACGAATTCTGTAGAATGACCCAACTGACTCTGCACTGAAATAGTTCCTCCATGAAGTTCTACAATACGCCTTACTATGGCCAGACCTAACCCAGTCCCCTGTTCACGAGTTGTATAGAAGGGATTAAATATTTTTACAAGGTCCTTTTCGGGTATTCCTTTTCCGGTATCACGCACCTGTACAATTAACATATTTGGCTTTTCCCTGGCCACAGAAATATTAATAACGCCTTCGGATTCCATGGCTTGCATAGAATTAAAAATCAAGTTGAGCAAAACTTGCTGAAATTTTTCTGGGTCTAGGTTCACTTCCAAAGAGGGAAAAGGGAATTCCAATTCAAATCGAATAGACTTCTGTGTCTGTTCTGCCTCCAGCTCCCCATACCTTAGAAGTTCCTCTAACCATTCACGCAAATCAATCCGGCGCAGTTGTAATTCCATGGGCCTGGAAAAAACCAGAAGATTGGATACTATTTTATTTAAACTCGAAACCCCTTGCACAATTTTTCCAACAAGGGAACGACGAGGATCATCACTGGCCAAATCGCGTTCAAGCAGGCCAGCAAACCCTCCAATAGCACCCAGAGGATTGCGGATTTCGTGGGCCACGGTTGCGGCCATTTCTCCAATGGCTGCCAAGGTTTTGGCGTGCTGGATTTGACTCTGCATACTTTTCCAAGCTGTAAGATCAGTCGTAAGCTGTAGAGCACCTAAAAGTTTTCCCTCAGGTCCACTCACAGCAGTAACGGTATAACCCAAGGGTTTATGTATACCTCGTACCAAATAGTAAAATTCACCCTCTAGGGTTTTTTCCTTTTCTTCCAAAATTCGACTTAAGGGATGGGGCTCAGTGCCCTTTGTATATTCGGGCCATAATTCAAAAATAGACCGACCCAGAACAGGCCTATTTTCCCAGCCAAACAATTCAAGTGTGGCAGCATTCACCAAAGTAACCGTACAAGCACAATCAATCATGAGAACCCCTGTGGTCATGCTCTCCAGCACGCATTTCAATTGGGTCTTAGTGGCCTCATTCTGAGCAAAACTATTCATGAGTTGTTGATTTTTTTCTTCCAACTCCTGACTGATGCGGTCAAATTTCACCCCTATCTCTTTATAGGCACTTTCAAGACGGGCTACATTGTCATTAAACCAATCAAATACCTGATTCATCTGCTCCATGGCAGTATCTGGCACAAGTTCTGAGTGGTGGCTTTCCAAGTTTTTACCGGTAAAGATGTATACGGATTTCAGGGAGCAGATCAGACTCTAAAGGATTCTTTGTGGGAGAATTTGCAAGAGGGTCCTGCGTTTTTACTTCGCGATCTCCGATTGAGGTGAGTTCTCTAAAATCCTTCACCAGCAATTCCTTTCCTTGTTTATCCAAAGGAGTATTGGCTTCCGTTGAGTTACTGAGTAAAGGCCGGGTCCATGATGCTTCCAAACCTGTAGTAGTCAACTCATGCTGATATATATCTACATGATTTTTCACGCACGAGTGAAGCTGAGATAAGGGTGAAGGTGGTTCTGGTTTGCGTTCTCCAGGGCTTGGGCTCAGGAGCTTTCCCAAACGATCTGAAACTGAAGCCATGCTCCCTGCCCACAAGTCAATTTCATCAAATATGGCGTATATATTAGGTGCCCTTGCCTTTGTCCGGAGCTCTACTGGCAGCTCCATCCAACTTTCCATCCAGGGTTGTAAGAGCAATCGCTCCTCTGCCAGTTTTCTTTGGACAGTTTGTAGATCTGTTAGATGCACACTTAAATTTGCACTAGTTCCCTGTTCAAGGCAAGAAAGTACTTTTTCTTGTACTTGAGTGACATCTTTAAAGGTCTGCGCATGACCAGAGAGTAGAGCGGAAAAATCCTCAATAAAATCAGGGTTATTAATGGAAAACCTCACCATATTTTTTCCGCCAGACAAGCTCTTCTTGTTTCCAACGAGCTTGTGTTGCCCAGTAAGATCGAGGAAACTTTTCAAAAACCTTGCTAAATGCTTCCAGAGCCTCCCTGGCTTTTCCACTCTGGCTGTAGATATTACCTACCTGGTAAAGGGACCAGGCCGTTTCAGGATGATCGGGATAATTTTTAATCATGAGTTCATAAAAACTGAGGGCATTAGTGGTTTTACCCCCACGCATATTCAGGTCTGCATACTGTACCCATACATCTGGACAGACTTTATATTTCTTTAACTTACAGGTCTCAGCGGCGCGTGAGTAATACTTGAGTGATTCATCCAATTGCCCTTGTTCATTTAAAAACCGTGCAACCAATAAATCCGTGCGGACCTTAGTGCTATCGTTTTTATGGAGCAGACGCAGTTCCCGGTAGGCAAGCAAGGCTTCCTTGATTTTACCCAATTTGACCCACAGTTCTGCCTGCAACTGGGTTTTATCTTCTTGTAGCGGGCCCCATTTTTCATTTGGGGTAACAAGTGTTAGATACTCTTGCGCAAGCTTGAACTGGCCAGCCTGCCTGTTTATCAAAGCACTCATCCAATCAGCCTGGCTTAACCAGGGTTCCTCTTGTGGAAAAGGTAAATCAATTATTTTCTGTTCAGCTTCCTTGAATAATCCCATCCGCATATACAGATGGCTAAGATTGAGAAGGGCCAGGTGTGCACTTAAGCCACCGGGATAAGTTTCCATAATGTCCCGGTATATATCTAAACAAGTCTCCAACCGTCCTTCTTTATAGTGAGCTAAGGCTTGTTTCAGTTCGCTAGAGCCGGGATGAAGAGAGTCTGATATATACAGGCTAAGACCAAAACCAATTTTATGGCGGACTACATTTTTCCATGTTTGTAATGCAGGTACTGGCTTAGGTGGAATTACAGGTGGAGCAATACCCGCCTTTGTAAGATAGGCTACAGCTTCCTCTCGTTTTTTACCTTCATGTACTAATTGTGCATAGCGTGTAAAATTGTACTGCGCTTCATTTTTTTTCTTTTGGTGAGCATGGATCTTACCTAGATAATAGAAAGCATGTGGCCCCTTTTTAGGGGCAATCTTACCGCGTTCCAAATTATATAGGGCTAATTCATAATTTCCCTGTTGATAACGAATCTCCCCTGCATGAAAGTAAGCGCCTGCATGATCGGGGTAGGCATTGAGAAGCACCCGAAACAAATCCAAGGCTTCTTCAGTTTTACCTTTTTCCTTTAAATCTAGTGCTCGTAAATAACGCGCATCTTTATACGGGGGTGACTTTAAAATCTTTTCTTCGGCTGCAAGGGCTGCTGCTTCCTTACTATCGAGTCCTAAGGGTTTTCGGGCTAACCTGAGCCTAGCTGATAAAGGGCTAGAACTTATTGAAGAACCTGTATCTAGGTTTTTATTCTGTATAGAAACAGTATCCTTTTTCTTTTTTGTATTCAGACGCGCACCTAATTCATTTAAGAGCGCAGTATCGGTAACATCCTGATTTTCCTTGCGCAAATAAAAAGGAATCTTATTCACTTCTTCCTTCTTTTCTCGCGCACTTTTAATGGTGTCTATACTTTTAGCACGTTCTACCAAATCTGCTTGCTTGCGCTTAATACTTTTAAGTATATCCTGTATATGTTGCTCTGCCTCTTCTTTTTGTGAAATATTAGGGGTCAGAGTCGCTAATTTTCGCCACTCCAGTATAGCTCGGGAATCTTCACCAGCCAATTCATGGGCCAGAGCAATTCCCTGTTGGGCACTAAGTCTGTCCTTATCATGCACAAGAGCCATCTGAAAATTAAGGATGGCCTGGCGGTATAATTTTTGAGTTAGATACAACCGGCCCATTTCTTCATAAACTTTTGCATCCTTGGGCATCTGTTCTAGGTATAAACGGTATTCGCGAATGGCTTCTGAAAATTTCCCTTCTGCTGAAAAATTGCGCGCAAGTTCCAAACGAAAAGCTTGCGCCCAAAGGCTAGTAGCCAGTATAGCTAGGGATAAGTATACTCTTGAACAAATTAACACAATCTTATTGTATTATCCCCGATCCAAAAGCATCAAGCGGAAAATGTTAACATTCAAGATTTTATCTAAAGACCTAGGCAGCTAGTCGTCCCCAGCTAAAATAACCTCTGAATGGCGTCATAATCGGGCTTGATCAAAACTATCGGCCCGACTGGATAGGTTACTCCAGGCATGCTAGCCTCAGAGATACTCCACCTCTCTCTTTGGGAATAAACTTTAAAAACAGAAAGGCCATCCTCTATATTCATATTGCCCTCTATTTCTTTGAGCAAAGACATGACTACATGGGAATAAGTTGCCACACCACCCTCGGACATTTTATTCATAAAAGCTTTAATGACACGCTTTTGCCTTACCATGGCCATTTTTTCACCACCAGCCATCCGTGGATTCAAAAATTTCAAAATTTCATTTTCTTTGAGAATCCGGAACCCAGGCGGGATACCCATCGATAGGGCTGCTGACTGATCAACCTCAACCCCTAGATTATCCAATGTATAAGCAAAATTATATATGTTCTTAAAATCAATGCGAGCAACAAAGCGAATTTGCCTACCCAAGACTCTCTGCAAAACTTCACGGGTAATTTCTGAACCAGCAATACCCAAAGTATGATCCAGCCGAAAAACCCCATCTATATAATCACCCACATAAGTATTCGAAGGTATATCCATGAGGATCAACTTATTTTTTTCGGGAATTAAGCTCACTAAAAGGTTAAAACTTCCAGAAGTCATGAGGATGCTCAATTCCTGTTGATTCTTTTTAAAGTCCTGGAATTCTTTTTCAAGTTTGCCAAAAGAACTTTCCAAAGTTTGTTTGGTGAAAGGCCGGGCCACAGGCTCCATAGTCGCATCACCCATTTTTGCGGACACTATCTGGTTTGCACCTATTTGTACGGATACCTGATCAGTAAGACGGGTGAGCTTGACGAGGCCTTTACCCGTATGAATCTGGGTATCAAATTGTTTGATGTGTACAATTACATCAGTTATACCTTCGCTGAAGTCCAAGCGGTAATCGGGGGTAACTAGAACCAAAGCTGAACCAGGAGTTTCACTCGGTATACGAATTCGAATTTTACCTTGCTCTAAAAGCATCACTGTAAGGGTTGGGCTGTTTTCCTGATCAATTTTTTGAATACTCAATTTGGTATCCTGACTTGCATCAATTTCAGAAAGGTTTTTGAAGGAAATTTTACCCTGTCCTGTTTTTCGAAAAAAGATCAGATCACCCTCAGCCAGACTCACCCGATTTTGGGCTTTTTTCACTTCTTCCTGTCGTTTATAAACTACCTCACCGAGGATAAATTCAAGCCGTGGCTCGGTAAAGGTTGAAATTTGTTTGGGTTTAACCTTGGTTTCGGAAACTGCAACTTGTAAACTCTGATTGGGAACAGCAGCTTCATTCAAATTTATATTGTTGATTTGCGAACTATCTGTTAAACCTGCCTTCTGGAGTAAGTCAAGATTGGTTGAAAAACTATCAACCTTGTAATAACCTGGATTCTCAACATTTCCTTCAACAAGCGCATATTGCGGAGACTCCTCAGCAGATTGCCTTGCACTTTTAACAGCATAAGAACTGGAAAGAAAAAAACCATATGCAAGCAGACTGAGAAATAAAATATGGAATAAAAATCTTTTCATTTAAGGTACCTCAGCAGCAGGTGTTTTGAGGGGCATTACCCCATCCTTAATTATACGCCATTTTCCATGTTCACGCCCCCATAGAATATGCCTCTCAAATTGTTTGACCCCATTAGTGGTTATCAGGGTATTGGGGAACCGAGTCCAAATCTGGCCATTTTTCCCATTGGCCCAGGTAAGCGTCCCCATTTCAACCTGTATAATTCCGGCCCTGGTGAAATAATCTTGCAACTTGTCTTTCCAATCTAAAAAGGATTTACCTTCCGCCTCTATGGCAGGAACTGAATAAAGAGATGTATAGAGATCCAGGTTTCCCAACTCTTGGGACTGTTTCCAGATATTGAGTAATTTTAAGACTTGAGTTGTGTCAGGAGAGAGAAAGGAGTAAACTTTAAATACAGGTTTGATCGTTGTTTGCTTTAAATACTTTTTATTGATTTCGGTTTCACCGAGTGGGATATAATCCGGAACCTGATCAGGCCGAAGAAGAACTGCCAGGATCAGAGAAAGAGTAATTCCCAAGGTGAGTATTAAATAAATCCAACGAACAGGAATCGCTAACAAAAATTTTAGCAAACCCATCCTGAACTGATCCCAGTTACCTTTCGCAAATGAGCTGTCTGCAGCAAAATCAGAGTCAGGAGCTTTTGCCCTTTGTATGCCTGGTAATTTGAATTTATCAAATCTTTTCTGGAAGTCTTTTGAGAGTTGCCATAAGAAGGGATGCCTGGGATTGGGATGTGTCTCTTCATAATAATTGTGATAGTATGAGTACCCATAGTAACCATAGTAGGAATAATAGTATCCTCCTCGGCCTGTCTGCACATCATTGAGTACGCCCCCAATCACCGAAGCCCCTACCTGCCCCAATTTTCGCAATACATCCTCACCAGCCTTGATGGGGGTATAATTACTGCGGAAAATGACCAAGGCCCCATCCATAAGAGGCGCTAGAACAAGAGCATCGCTCACTGGGAAAATCGCTGGAGAGTCAAAGAAGACCAGGTCAAACTCTGCACATGCCTCTTGTAAAAATTCTGAAACTCGTGGGCTTCCCAAAATTTCCGCAGGATTAGGCATTTTATTGCCTGCGGAGACTATACTCAAATTGTGATACTGCGTTTTTTGGATAACTTCGGGAAAATTGGACTGTCCGGTTAAAAACTCAGATAATCCTGGCCCTCTTTCCTGACTTAAAAGTCCATGGACAGAAGGCCTGCGCAAATCAGCATCGACGAGTAAAATCTTTTGTCCATCCAGAGAAAAACAAATGGCCAAATTTACCGCTTTGGTACTTTTCCCTTCCCCCTGCAAGGCGCTGGTAATGATGATAGCTTTCCCTTTTTTACCCGCCAATACAGAGGAATAATTCAAATTGGTGCGCAGACTCCGGTAGGGCTCAATCAGTTTGGAGTCTGATTCCAGGGTCAAGCGTCCCTTATCAGCTTCTTGCTCTGGAATAATACCTAATACTGGAATCTTGAAATTTTTTTCAATTTCAACTGGAAAACGGATTGTCTTATCAAGTTGTTCTATCAGGAAGCACACACCCATGCCCACTGCCAAAGCTAGGACTATATTCATCCAGAGGGAGATACGACCCCGATCCAATTTTTTAGGATTACTCGCACGCCCTATCTGATAGGCTTCGCGTGTGACTCCGGATTTTTGCAATCGTGTTTCTTCAAGTTTTTCCGTCAGCATGGTGTAAATCTTTTCGGAGGCTATTTTATCTCTAACAAGACGGCTGTACTGGAGCTGCAGTTCTGGCTGCGTTGAAGTTGCTTTATATGCACGTTCCAATAATTTTTCCAATTCTCGCTTACGTGCTTGTTGCACACTTACCTCTTGCAATAAATCGTCTTGCTTACCCAGGAGTTCCTGGTATCTGGGATTAGATTGAAGAATTGTTGTGTATGATTTATCCTCAGCATCCTGGCGGATGAGGGACTTAATATTACGCATCTGCTCGAGTGTCTGTTGCACCTTGCGGCTTTGATCACCATGGTCTACTTTCAGACGCGCCAGTTCCACTTCGAGATTGAGTAATTCTTTTTGTAAGGGCTTATCGCGAGTTACTTCGGAAACAACAACACTATCTGCATTTTTGAGAGATGATTGAATAAGTATTTTGCGGTGTGCATTTTCTTCAAGCACTAACTCAAGATTTTTTAATTCACTTTCAATTTCCAGTATATCCTTAGCCTGCGCTTTGTCATTAAAGGTTGGATGGGTTTCGTGAAACTCCTTGACTTTAATTTCCAGCTCCTCCAATAGGGTTTTTCTTTGCACAATTTGTTGTTTAATCCAACTTTCTTGTTCGAGATAATTTCTTTGCCTGAATAACAAATCATAATCTTCATAGGCACTAGCTACGGCATCAGCAAGGGATTTGGCAATCTGAGCCTCCTTATGCGTTACTGAAATGACTAAAAGATCAGATTCGCCTGCTTGCCGAACCGAATAGGCACCTTCGATTTCTTTTATTGAAAGGGGCAAATCCAGTCTTTCACTTACTGAACGCAAAAAATTTTCTTCAGGGAGGCGCAGCCTTTCTTGGTGGTGTGAAATGACACTTTTTCCGCTTCCCCCTCTTCCTAGAAGCAGGCTCCCTACAGTTTCCTGAATTGGATTGGTTTTTATGGCCAGAGTACTTTCACAACTGTAAGCAATGGGTTTTGAATTGTTTACATAAACACCAAAGACCATTACTAAAATAAAGCTTCCTAAAAACCACCATTTGCGGACAAGAATAATGCCCAGGTATTTAAAAATATCAAAATCTACTTCTTCCTCATCTGGAGAAGAATAGGTCACAAGTGGTTTGGGTGCACCCTTGGGTGTCAGTTGTTTTTTTACCCGGGGATCATTGCCAGGAAAATAGGGATTAGTGGGTAATTCCTGATGTATCTGAGGTGCAGCTTCTTGATAGGCGACTTCTTCTGCTATCTCAGCACCCTTGCGTTTTTCATTTTCGAAGGTATCCCGCCGGTTGCGGATAGATAGAAAACTCAGAGAAGGTTTTTTACTTTCGTCCATCAGAGTCTATGCCGCTCCAGATCTTCTAGAACTGTTTTGATAACATCAGCTTCCAAACGTTCACGATCCAATGCAAAAGCATGCTCTAAAGCCAGCTTACAGGCTCGGTTAATTTCTCTGGGGACACCTAAGGTATAACGAAACAGCACCTCCAAAGCCTCTGCACTAGCCAAATTTCCATCTTCGTGACCAGCCACCTTTAGTCTGTGTTGTACATAGCGTTTGGTATCTTCATAATGCAAATTATTGAGATGAAAACGCAAAGAAACCCGTTGGTCAACCTGCTTGAGCGAGCGAATTTTTTCACGTAATTCAGGCTGTCCCACGAGAACAATGGTTACCAAATTTTCACCATCACTTGAAATATTGGTGAGATTTTTAAGTTCGTCGAGATCTCGAGTATCGAGGTGCTGAGCTTCATCCATTATTAGAACAAAGTGTCTATTTTCTTGAAAGTGAATAATTTCCATTATCTTTTTGAGGGTGCGTATGAGTCCATATTTATCACCTCGAGGCGGCAGTTCACTTTCAGATAAAAAGAAGTGCTGACTGGAAGCATTTTGTATTTGCGTTATAACTTCGTAGACTATATCCTCAAAAGGAAAAAAAGAATTTTCCATAACGGCAATTTCAAAGCGATTTTTCGCAAGCCGTTTTTCCAGTACCATCCGTAAAAGGGTTTTACCACTTCCCACTTCACCTGTAAGAAGTCCAAAGTTCATGTTACCATCGTTGACTATATACTCAAGTCTTTCGAGGGCTTCTAAGTGGTCATCAGATTCAAAAAAGAATGTCGTGTCCCTGGCTTCATCAAAGGGAGGAGTGTGCAAATGAAAATAGGAGAGGTAGTTATTATCGACTTTATCCATGATGAGGCGCCCAGTCGCTACTTATTCAACTGGGAAATGAGTATATAAAGAGTCAAGGTACTGCTTATTGTAGCTACTATCAAGTTCCAGGCACTCCAGGGAATTGCGAATTGCTTGGGAACATAAAAGGTATCCCCCGGATGCAATATGTACCGTTCATTTTTTGCTGCCCCGGATTGAGTGAATAACTGGCGAACTGGTACGGCAACGATCTCGCCGTTTGCTCTGATTATTCTAGCATCTTTAGTCTTTGGATTTTTGAGTCCACCGGCCATGGAAATGGCACGAATCACATCGACAGGTTCAAATATTTCATACTCGCCATTGGAATTGAGCTCACCAATCAAAAAGATTTTATTTGCAAAATACTGTTCGATGGTAACTGAGACAGCAGCATTATTCACATAGGGCTGCAGTTTCTCTTCCATTTTTTTAACAACTTCGACTGTTGTAAAACCTGCAACCTGAATATCACCCAGTACAGCAAAATTTATACGACCATCAGGGCGTATTTTAGAGCGGATTGAAAATTCTGGGTTATCAACAACATGAATGCTGATAATATCCCCAGGACGCAGGGTATATTCTGTTGCCTGGGCGAAACAGTTGGGTAATAAAAAAAACAGGAAAAGAGCAAGCAGGGTGTTCAAGAGAAACCCTTTTTGCAAAAGGCTCGTTGGCAGGAAAGTAATAAAAGATTCATCCTGTTGAAGCAAGTTTGCCCGAGTGTTGTTCATTGAGGTGTTTTCCATTACTTTTATCGATCCTTGATAGATTATAAAACTGTAATTCCTATGGTTTCAACACTTTTTTAATATCGTCAAATCTCTCAAATTTATTGAGGACTTTCTGGGAAATACACTTTTTTTCGCCTTTTGCGCAATAACTTTAACTCAAAATCCCAAAAAAATGATTTGGTAGGCCTCAAAAACAAGCAAAAATTGGCAAGTTTCTTACCTTGGAGTAAGTATTCGGTGGAGACC
>Ga0116204_1001390_pt1 | contig 13572 bp, 3 predicted proteins | sample LakKivwa52mmetaG_FD_94481 | JGI IMG/M metagenome (GOLD analysis project Ga0116204, IMG submission 94481) | Anoxic lake water microbial communities from Lake Kivu, Rwanda to study Microbial Dark Matter (Phase II) - Lake Kivu water 52m metaG | ecosystem: Environmental > Aquatic > Freshwater > Lake ...
CTCAATGATATACCTCGCACACCCTGGGTAAATCTACCAGTTTCTCTCACGTCGATCTCATTGAAACGGTTGCAGAAACCGTTTGAGGTGGCAAGGAGGATATCGTCGCTACCATTAGTTATTCTGGCATCTATAAGCTCATCACCTTCAATCAACTTCATGGCCAGGATGCCACCACTTCTGGGTCTTGAAAATGCAGAAAGCGGAGTTTTCTTGACCAAGCCCTTGCGGGTTGCCATGATCACGTTCTGGGAAGCAAGGAATGTTTTTAGAGTAACAAAGGCCCGGATCTTTTCATTTTCCTGGAACTGCACCAGATTAATTATGGCTTTTCCCCGGGCGGTCCGGCTTACCTCTGGTATTTCATAAACCTTCACCCAATAGCATCTTCCAAAATCAGTGAAGAGTAGAATATAAGAATGAGTACTCGCCACAAACAAGTATTGAACAAAGTCATCCTCTTTGAGATTGGAGGCAGAAAGGCCTCTTCCGCCTCTGCCCTGAACCTTGTAGGCATTCACCGGGATACGTTTTACATAACCATCATGTGTGATCGTCACAACCATCAGTTCATCAGCAATCAGATCCTCAATATTGAAGCTGCTACCATAGGCCTCAAGAATGGTTGTTCGCCTTTTATCATTGAATTTTTCTTTGATCTGAATTGTCTCCTCCTTGATCAAAGCCATCCTCAGTTCACGTTTCTCTACAAGTTCTTTGAGGCGCTGAATAGTTAACAACAATTCCCGGTACTCGGTTTCGATTTTCTCTCTTTCCAGTCCCGTCAAACGTTGTAAACGCATTTCAAGGATTGCTTTGGCCTGGATCTCAGAAAGACCGAATTTTTCGCAAAGCTGTTGGTTTGCCTCTTGAGTCGTCTGCGATGCCCGGATTGTGGCAATGACTTCATCCAGGTTATCCAGCGCTATTCTGTAGCCCTCCAGGATATGCAAGCGTTCCTCGGCATTCTTCAGTTCAAATAAGGTCCTGCGAAGAATTACATCATGACGGAACTTTATGAAATTATCCAAAAGCTCCTTCATAGTTACGACTTTGGGAATTCCATCGATCAGGCAAAGATTGATCACACCATAGGTAGTCTGGAGCGGTGTGTATTTATAGATCAGATTTCGGACTACCTGAGCATCATGATTGCGTTTTACGACAATAACCAAACGCATTCCGTCTCGTCCGGATTCATCCCTGATATCACTAATACCCTCGATGCGTTTGTCTTTTACCAGTTCTACCATTTTCTCGATCAATAGTGTTTTTGTAAGCTGATAGGGAATCTCCCGAATTATTATGGTCTCCTGATCACTTTCGCTTACCTCAATATCGGCTTTACCACGCACAATCAGTCGTCCTCTGCCGGTTGTGAAATAATCCCTGATCCCATCAGCTCCAAGCAGGAATCCGCCGGTTGGGAAGTCCGGTCCTTTGATATATTGTAACAAATCAAGCGCTTCAAGCTCCGGATTATCAATCAAAGCAATTATGCCATCACAAACCTCTCCAATGTTGTGGGGAGGCATGTTTGTAGCCATTCCGACCGCAATTCCAGAAGAGCCATTCACCAGCAGATTGGGAAAACGGCTTGGGAAAACGGTTGGTTCCTGTCTGGTTTCGTCATAATTTGAACGAAAATCAACAGTATCTTTTTCCAGCTCATCCAGCATTTCCATGCTGATCTTTTGTAAACGGGCTTCCGTATATCGCATTGCTGCAGGAGGATCACCATCGATCGAGCCAAAGTTTCCCTGGCCATCGATCAACTGGTATCTCATATTCCAGGGTTGTGCCAGACGAACAAGAGTGGGGTACACCACTTGTTCACCATGGGGGTGATAGTTTCCACTGGTGTCTCCAGCGATCTTGGCACACTTTCTGAAATGACCGCCGGGGCTCAGATTAAGCTCGTGCATGGCATATATTATACGCCTTTGTGATGGTTTCAATCCATCCCGGATATCCGGAAGGGCACGAGCAACTATAACACTCATTGAGTAGTCCAAATATGCCTGTTTAAGCTGATCTTCGATTTGGACATTTATAATTCTGGGGTTATCAGACATCTATTTTCTCCTTAATAAATCATCTACTTGGATACCGGTTTTGAGGGAATGACGATAGTTCCCAATCCCTGCGCCAAACCCTCTAAACATCGAGGTTTTTAACATACCTGGCATTTTCTTGTATAAACTCACGACGGGGCTCAACTTCGTCTCCCATCAGAATTGTAAACATCCGGTCTGCTTCGATGGCATCGTCCATTTTTACCGAGATCATGGTCCGGTTTTCGGGGTCAAGAGTGGTTTCCCAAAGCTGATCCGGATTCATCTCTCCCAGACCTTTGTATCTTTGAACAATGACACCTTTAACACCGAGTTCTTCAATGGCAGCATCCCGCTCTGCTTCTGTGAACACATACTTCTTTTGTTTACCTTTACGAACCAGGAACAGAGGGGGTCTTGCAATATAAGTGTTTCCATTTTCGATCAGGGGACGCATATAACGGTAGAAGAAAGTAAGCAGCAGTGTTGAAATATGTGCACCGTCAACATCAGCATCAGCCATGATTATGACTTTGTGATAACGTATCTTGGCTATATCAAAATCTACCCCTATACCCGCTCCGATTGCAAGAATTATGGGCTGTATCTTGTCATTGTTCAGAACTTTATCCATTCTTGCTTTTTCCGTATTCAGCATTTTCCCCCAAAGCGGAAGGATGGCTTGAAACGCACGATCCCGTCCTTGCTTGGCCGACCCACCCGCTGAGTCACCCTCGACAAGGAACAATTCTGTCTTGCTGGGATCATTATAAGTGCAATCAGCAAGCTTTCCGGGTAGAGAACCACTTTCCAGGACGGACTTACGTCTGGTAAGTTCTCGGGCTTTACGGGCTGCCTCTCTGGATCTTGCTGCTGTAATTGCTTTGTTTGCTATGTTTTTTGCCTCGGATGGATGCTCTTCAAAATAGGTCATGAGCTTTTCGTAGACGGCAGAATTGACCACTCCCTCGATCTCCGAATTCTGCAGTTTGGTTTTAGTTTGACCTTCAAACTGCGGGTTGGAGGTCTTCACACTGACAACTGCAGTGAGGCCTTCCCGGATATCTTCTCCGGAGGGAGACACTTTTTCGTTTTTGAGAAGATCGAGATTTTTAATATAGGTGTTTACAGCTCTGGTAAGTCCAGATTTAAAACCAGAGAGATGAGTGCCACCTTCGATGGTATTAATATTATTGGCGAAACTGAAGATGTTTTCCTGATATCCTTCGTTATACTGCACGGCCACTTCATAGTTCAAGGCGTCTCTATCCCCGGAAATATATATGGGTTTCACAAAAAGAGGTTTCTTATTCTGATTCAGAAATTCAACAAACGAGACAATACCACCATCATATTTGAATTCATGTATCCGGTCAACCCGCTCATCCTTGAGAACGATCCTGACCCCACTATTCAAAAAGGCAAGTTCCCTAAGCCGGGTGGTTAAATAATCAAAACTAAAATCAACCGTTTCAAAAATACTGCGATCCGGCTTAAAAAGAACCACAGTTCCACGCCTCTTTGATTCCCCGATGATCTTTAACTCAGTTACAGGGATGCCAAGCTCATAGCGTTGAAAGTAGATATTTCCATTTTTATGAATCTTCACCTCAAGATACTCGGATAGAGCATTGACGACGGAAACACCAACACCATGCAGACCACCCGACACTTTGTAGGATTTATCGTCAAACTTTCCGCCGGCATGCAAAACCGTCATAGCAACCTGGACACCTGGAATGCCCATTTCCTTATGCAGATCGACAGGAATACCTCTTCCATTATCGTCAACTTCCACACAACCCTCACGGGTAATGGTAACCTTCACCAGATCACAATATCCAGCCAGGGCCTCATCAATCGAGTTGTCCACAACCTCGTAAACGAGGTGGTGCAAGCCACGCTCGCTTGTACCTCCAATATACATGGAGGGACGTTTTCTTACTGCCTCCAGACCTTTTAAGACCTTGATATTACTGGCAGTGTAATTTGATTCTGTCATAATCTATTATCTCCTAATTATTTAACTAATATTATAGTCCACTAACCAAACAGAGCTTATCTATAATGTTGGACAAACACCTCTATTTTGTTGCAATAAAATATAATAAGCCGATTCTGTCAAGAATTTTATGTCTTTCTTTTTCTGTTTTAATTTACCTATTTTTCAATCAGTTACAGATATGGTCTATAAGTGGCTGTCAGTTCTGTTTTTATACATAATGTGAGACCATTGAACAATGCCTGATTCTACAGGAACAGCCCCCGTGTTACTGATGCAATGGTAAGGGAAACCATTTGTCAATTCCTATCACTCCTTCTTCCATAGCCTTAGTCAGGTCTTAATCCCCTCTTAATCAAGCGTTAATTATTAACGCTTGATTAAGAGGGGATTAAGAAGTGATTGACGCCTTGGATCAGGCAAGAGTTGGTGATTGAGGATTTATTGTCGGGTAACAACCTGCGATCCGGATGCTTGGGCATGTTAGGGGTAACCTATTTGCAACACTATTCTTGCATGGTACGCACAAGGTAAGTCCCTAATGTGAAAATGCCACGTGTTAGTATGTGACCCCCGTAGGATGAAGAGCATTTTCATCACTCTGAAAGCGAGTTTCCATATTGAACAATGACCGGAAAGAACTAATGTTTCAGATTTTTCTTGTCAGTATGAGGGATGTAAAAAAAATGAAAAAATGAGTTGTAATATAGGGCTTAAACGAGGTAAATATCAGTGAGCGATAAATATAGAAATGTCCAAAACTGGATTGAGTATTCTTTGTTCCGGGTTTTGTTGGCCATATTGCGGATCATTCCGTATCAGATTAGTCAAAGTATAGCCATTGCGCTTTTTTTGATGATCGGATATGGCATTGGAATCCGCAGGAAGCTGGCATATGCACAGCTTCGTAAGATATATCCGGAGAAAAGTAGAAAGCAACTGAATACGATCCTCTTGAAACTATATAAAAATATGGCTCTTTCGATTTGTGAAATATATCTGCTCAAGGATAGGGCTCTGATCAGTAATTCAAGAGTCGAGGGCATGGAAAACGTGCAGGAGGCATTCTCATTGGGTAGGGGAATTATTCTGGCGACTTTTCATTTTGGGAATTGGGAAGCGGCAAGGGTCTTGCCAAGATTTGGCATACCCCTATCAGTAGTCGTAAAAAAGCAGCGAAACAGATTATTTAATAATTACACCAATCAGATTAGAACCCGTCAGGGAGTTAAAATAATCGATATGAAAAGAGGCCTGAGAGATATCACTAAATACCTCAATCAGAATGAAATGGTCGCAATTTTAACCGATCAGAATTCTGGTGACAAGGGCTTGATTACAAACTTTTTGGGCTATCCCGCCTTTCATTGGAAGGGAGCTGCAAAACTATCTCTACGGATGAAAGTACCAGTAATTGTAGGGTTGTGTTTGCGGGATGAGAGATCCAGAGCTGTGTTTAAGTTCGACCGGATGATCTATCATCCCGAGCTTGAAGACAATGATAATAATATACTAATGCTTATCGAAGAAATCAATGCCATCCAGGAAAGCTATATTCATGCCTATCCTCATCTATGGTTTTGGGTTCACAGACGCTGGAGAGGTAGTTATGAAATGCTTTAAAAAAAGAACTATAATAAACCTTTCCAATAAATACCACCATGTAAGGGTTATGTTTTTGTCAAGCCTTGCAGTGGCAGGATTGCAGTCATGATCAGGAGAAATGATACAGAATATGCTGCAAACACAAAGGTTTAAAAGGAGAATACTATGTTTATAGACCACAGATATAAAGTATTAGAGAGCTTAGGGACAGGTACTTGGGCGAATGTTTATCATGTTCAGGATATCAGATCGGGTAATGATTTCACGCTGAAGCTATTTAAATATCTGGCTTCTAATGAATTATATGAAAGGTTCAGTGCAGAGGAAATGCACCATATCACCAAAATCGAACATCCAAACTTAAACAACGTACTGGATTTCGGTCATGTAGGTGATCATGTTTATTTCCTTAGTGAGTATTTTAACGGCTCTACCCTCAATGCATTCCGGTATTCCAAACACCGTCAAACTCAATTTTTCGATATTATTATCCAAATCAGTTATGCATTGCATGCACTGCACTCACAAAACATCTTGCATAAAGACCTGAAGCTTGAGAATATACTTTTTAAGGATGACAACAATGAAATCACAATCAAGCTTATTGATTATGGTTTCAGCAAGTTGGATATGCAGAGCGAAACCAAAAGGGTGAGTGGAACGCTTCCCTACATGGCTCCAGAAATCTACCTTGGGAAAAACGCATCCGTGATGAGTGATTTCTATTCTTTGGGTGTAATCCTCTATCGCCTTACAACAGGAGCTTTTCCATATACAATAGACCAAATCAACGCACTCATTACTGGTTCACACCAGTATTTTATCCCTGTCTTTCCTTCAGAGTTGAATCCGGAAATCCCTTTAGCACTGGAAAAATTTATCCTCAAGTTATTGGAAAAGAATCCTGAAAACCGTTTCCATACCAGTGAAGAGATCATCGGATATGTCAACCGAATTCAAAGTAAGCAATATCCCTTTTCACTTACCTGGTCAATGGTCAATTCTCTCAGATTCAACAGCTACATAGTTAGAGGTAAAATCAGTCATCAGTTGCTGGATTACCTTCCGGCCGTATGTACAGGAAATGGCAAGACAATTTCCATCCTGGGTGGTGACGGCTTGGGCAAAGATAACATTTTATCACTATTCAAATACCATCTGCTCAATGGAGAATATTTCCTGTATGACTATACATGTACTAAAACTCACCATGAGGCCTTTTTTGCCTTGATCAAAGAGTATTTGGAATCTTTGGCTCCGGAACAGATTCAGAAATCTGAAAAGATCCAAAAGATATCTGGAAAGTTTCACGAATATTTATTCAAGTCCGAACATGAAGCAAAGAATATCTCCCAAAGTGCCGAGGAACTGAAGCTCGATTTCGAAATAGTTAAAGACCTGCTGATAGAATTATCGGATCACAAACCTGTGGTTTTTATCATTCGCAATTTCCAGTTTGTGCATCAACACACAATTGATTTTATCAATTTCATCTCGTCCCTCATTGTCTCCAGTAAGATCATGATTGTTATCAGTTGTACCGATTTCAACAAAGTAAACAAAATTGAGCACACAGCTATCATCAATATTCCAAATCTTGACGAAACTGAAAGCCGGGAATATATAAACAAGCTTCTAAGGGTCAATGCTCCTGAGAGTTTTTGCCATTGGATATATCATAGATCCTCTGGAAATCCATTTTTCATCCAGGAAATTCTGGTTGATCTGATCAACAACAAATCGATCTTAAACACCAAAAAATCAGTAAAAGCAGAATTCCTGCCATCTTCGAAAGCAGACCAACAGGAAAACGGGTCTTTTGGAAGTTGGGAATCAATCAAGAACCAGACAAAAGAAAGCCCGGAAGATAGTTATCAACTGCCAACCCGCTTGTTGCATGCCATATATTCCAAAATGAGTCATCTGACTGCGGATAATTATGCCTATCTCCAGAAACTGGCAATTGCTCAAACTCCTCTCAATCGAGACTTGATTGTCTATCTGTTAAAACTCGATGACCAGCAGTTGTATGCCCAGCTTAATGATGCAATCTACAACGAAATCCTTTTCAAGAAGGATAAACAATACTTCTTTACGTATCTAGAAGCGAAGGATCGTTTTGTGTCTGAATGCAATCCAGATACCATCACTCAGATTTCCAAACAGATTATCAGTTTCTTCGATAAAATAATCGTGCATGATATCGTGACAGTGAAGGGAGTTATTGCCAATGCCAAGATGGCAGATGATACCCACAGTCAAAGAAAATATTACAAGCGCCTTTTTCATCTCTATGAAGAAGAGTATAATCAAGACCTTGCCTACAACGCAATTTTCCAGGTTGTTATGCTTGATTTTTCTGGAACAACGCAAATCAGTGCGACAGATTTGATAACAGACATCCGTTCCCTACAGGAGAAAATGGAACTCACTGGCAATATCGAGAATGCTGAAATGTTATTATCCTCACTCGCCATTGCACCTGAGGTCTTTGAACGATATATGTTGACCGGTACTATCTACATGCTTCTGGAAAACCACAACCAGGCTATTCTCTGTTTTGAGGAGGCAGACAAGCATGCCTTGACCGGAAAGCACAAAGCCCAGATTTGGTTATACTATGCCTATGTTTACTTACGGATTGAGCCAGTGAAAGCCAAAATGTATCTGGACTATCTGGATGGACAGGCTCTTCCTCTTGATCTGCAGATATCTTATATAAACCGCAAGGCAGTTTACTTTAAAATCAAGAAGGATACTCCCCGAGCGATTAAAACAATAGAGGACTTTCTGCAGACTCAAGCTCCGGATCAATCTCCCAAAGTACTCATCCGGCTTGCCAATATGCACAATGATCTTGGTGTCTTTTATAGTGAGAACAAGATTATTGATGAAGCAGAAGATCATCTGAAGAGCGCTTTAAATATATGGAAAAGATATAACATAAAGCGCTATTTTGGGTTGATCTACAATAATCTGGCAGATCTTTATCTCAAACAAGGCATTACCGACAAAGCGGAACACTACTCTCAATTGGGATATCAATATGCCAAAGAAATCAATTCACCATTGAATCAAGCACTTGCTCTGCTCAACCAGGGAGAAGCAAAGATAAAAATGGGTGCCTTCATCGAAGCCGAAGAAAAACTCTACGAGGCAAAAAAGACAATCGAAGCAATTCCCAGCGATAAGTTTTTGGATAGCATTACCCGCAATCTGGCTTTAGCCAAGAGCAAAATCCACAACTTCACCCATTATCATAAATTCATTGAAAGCAATGCAGGTGACTTGATCTCTGGTAAGATAAGAGGTCTCAATCCTCTGGTGAAGACATACTTTTACTATCTATATGAGATCTCCAATCCAGCCAAGTTAAAAAGATTACTTACCAAAAACCCTCATGTAAACTACTCTCACCTGCATGAAGAAGAATTCTATCACAATATCCTTTCCCTAATTCAATGTCAGGCAGGTAACTACGAGGAAGCGTTGGAGGAACTGAAACTCGCACTACAATTTGCCGGCGAGGTAAAAAACAGCTATGCTTCGACCGTTTTCTATATTTTTCAGGCACTTTGTTTTCTGGGAATGAGTGATTATGCCAAAGCAAGCGAACTAATCAATACTGCGAAGCCATTGGTCGAGACCAATTCCTACCGCTATTGGAAGTTCAAGATAATAATCCTTGAGCTTCTCATTGATATGATGAAACCTGATGTTCCATTGCGTGATATTTTCAGAAGAGCAGATGATGCTATCCGGAATTGTTTGGAGTTTTCCTATTACCAACTCGTAATAGAACTTTATCAGATCAAGATCCAAATCCTGGTTCTGATGGGTGAGACAGTTAAGGCAGGCAAGCTCTTCACTCATTATAAGAAATATCTGGATTCAGTGACCAATGGAATACCATCGGACGACAGAAACAACTTCCTGAATATCAACCAATATCACCTTACAGACGTTACAAAATTCTCCCGCATAAACCACAGTCCCCGCAAGGGCAATTTGAAATCCCGCTGGAATGAATTGCTATATAACATCTCAAACCTGAATAACACCGACAGGATCAAATTCCTGATAGAGAAAGGGATTACACAGATAATTGCTCCCTACCAGTTCAGATTGATGGAGTATTCCGAAAAAATCTCAAATTATGTATCCTTCATGGCCCATAATTGTGATAAAAACTCATTGATCCAGGCCGATTTCAGCCCCTATATCGACGAAGCAATGAGTTCAGATACCATTGTTGTTGGCAAAACCCCAACCCAAAACTTTTTGATTGCTCCCCTGATATCGGGCAGGCAGATCATTGGTTATTTGATCCTGACAGATAATGGAGAACTGGAGTTCAGCAAACAGGAAGTATCCATCATAAAAGCCATCCGGCAGAATCTGTGTTCTCTGATCTTACGGTTGCAGGACTACACCCAAATCACTCAAAGAATAGAGAAAATGAACCAGTTGATGCTGGTTTCCCACTGTTTGATGGGAATAGTGGATATTGATGAACTGGAACGCGAAATCGTCTCACGCTGCATTGATTTTACAGGTGGGACCCGCGGTTTTTTGATCAAACGTGATGATGAGGGAAAGTTTATCTTCCAGGTTCAGCTTGATGAAACCAAGCAAATCTTGCACAGTAATGCTGGGGTCAGCAAGACCGCTCTGTATCATTGTCATCAGGACCTGGAACTATTGATCACATTCAATGCTTTGGAAGATACTCGTTTCCGAGGATCTATCAGTGTGCAGGATTATTACTTACACACAATATTCTGTGCTCCGATTGTTGTTGATAAGGTGCTTTATGGTATCTTGTATCTTGATAACATGAACAACAACAACCGGGAAATGTATTTAAACCCGGAAATTATAAACTTGCTGATCGAGCAAATCACTATCTCAATCAAAAATGCCAAACAGTATGCAGCAGTAATAGCAAAAAATTATGAGATGCACGCTCTCGAACTACTCAAAGATGAATTTATGGCCATTGTCTCACATGAGTTAAACACACCTCTCACCACCCTCCAGGGATATGTTTCCAGGATCAAAAGAAACGTCTTCTCGGATGAGGAAGAGCGTAAAGATGTAATTGGCAAGGTTGAAAACCAGGTAAGAAAACTTATCCTCACCACTCAGGATATCACAACCATGAACAATTACAATCTGATGTCATCCATTTCCAAGGCTCCCATTGATATTTATGAGATTTTGACTATTGTGCAGAATGAGATTGAGATCCTTTTACGGCAAAGAAAAATGTTTATCAGAATCGAAGCTGAGCTTGGGCTCCCAAGCTTGATCGCAAACTGGGAAGCCATCCATAGAATGATATATAATCTTGCGGTCAATGCCATTCGCTTCACCAATGACTTCGGTACAGTTATTCTGGGAGCCCGGCGCTCTGCCTTTCAGCAGGAAAAAATCGATGGAAAAGATGCCCTGATTCTCTTTATTCAGGATAATGGGATAGGCATTCCGGAAGATCAGATCAAAAATGTCTTTAGGAAATTCTACGAACTCAACGAAATCTATGCTCATAAATCCGGCACCATAGAATACAGATCAAGTGGACTGGGATTGGGTCTTTCAACTGCAAAAAGAATTGTAGACCTTCACAATGGAAACATCTGGATCAAAAGCAAGGAAAACGAGGGCACGACAGTATTTGTCGCCCTTCCTTATAAGACTGATAGGATTTGATGAATGATTTGCTTTTTACGAAACCGCTCAAAAGAAGAACTAATTGTGCCTTATCATAGCTCGGACATGCCGTTGCGGATAATTCTGATCTTCACTCTCTTGCTTGGCATGTTCCTGATCCCATGCAAGCAATCATCTGAGGGTGGATTATATGCCCAGATGGTTTCTCAGAACTCTTCTCTGGCTTCTCAAGCATCTGGTATCACCTATGATTTTGATTATATCGCCATGCTTTATGAAAGAGGTGAGGACGAAGCAGCACTGAAAGAGATCCTGCGTTTTGAACAAAAGTATCCTTCCAGTGATTACGACCTTTACATCAATTTCATGATGGCCGATATCAACCTCAGAAAAGGTAACTATTCTCAAAGCGAGAAAAGATACGATCAAATCCTCAATTCTCCCATGTTCGGAAAAGATGATTTCGAGTATCCCATCCTGCTCAAGGCCAGAATTCTCTTCGACAACGCTCAAGCCAAATTCATGCTTGGAAAGCTGTCTGAAGCAGAAATATTGATCCAGCGCTTGCAGAGTGAGTATGACAATCCAGCCCTTAGTGCCAGTGCCTGGTTCCTAAGAGGAAAGATTCAGTATCAGAAGGAACTCTACTACTCTGCTGAGCAGTCTTTCCGCATGTCCTTGATGTTATCTGAATCCGGTGGATCCGAAATCCTGCCATCGGTCGAAGAAACAAACTTTCATCTCTTCAAAACCATGCTTGCTCTGGGGAAGGACACCCTCGCTTTCGAGCAGATGCAAAACATCGATCCTAAGACATCTTATTATCTGGAATATCTTCTAACCTGGCTGGCATTCCTGGTTGACAATTCCAGGTTGGATGAGTTTGAAACCACATTCAATGATAACTTACCAAAAATCCAAGAGACAAATCCAAACTCAGAATACCTCAACGAGATAAGGCTCCTGGCCACCAAAGCACAAATCCTCAAAATGGACTATCCCAAAGCCGATACAATCCTGAAAAGCATTGCAAAACCTAATGATTATTCCAGATACTACAAGGCCATCCTCCTGAAAGAAAAGATGGCTTTTGCCGAAGCCGATTCTATACTATCTCTCCTTTCGGATTCATCACTTCCTGAGATCGCTCTTCTCAGTTATCTGGAGCGTTTGAAGATACTGTATGTTTCAAATCCAGAATCCGCCATCTCTCAATTGCAAGGTTTTGTTTCAAGAGAATCCTCCTCTGCCATTGATTCTCAGCCGGATGCTGGAAAATCCAGGATTTATCTGGGTGAACAATACTTTCTGCTGGGCATCTTTTATTATCAGTCAAAAAAGTATGATCAGGCAATCAACTTCCTGAGTAAAGCCAAAACAACTATGCTCGATTACAACAAGCTCGACCAGATCAATTATCTTCTGGCTGACATCTGGTTCAAGCTTGAGGCAAACGAACCGGCGATGACACAATTCAACAGATACTTGAATCTACATCCTTATGGCTTATACAGGGATCAGGTTTGGTATTCTCTGGGTGTGATTTATTTCAATATGAAGAATTACAAGGAAGCCAGATCACATTTCCAGCGCCTTACGGAAGAACACCCGAAGTCTGCAGTCATTATGCAGGCCAGGTTTTATATTGCAGAGATTGATTTTAATCTGGCCAATTACAACTCAGCTCTTTCTCAGTATCAGATCTTGCTTGAATCTGAAGACACATCGGTAACGGAAAAATCAAGCTATGAAAACAAGACCAGAATATTATACAGGATGAGCCAGATCAATTATTACACCCAGGATTATGTAAAAGCTCATTCTTTTCTGGATTCTATCTCCACGAGTGAGCTGGATTTTGAAGCCAGCATTCTCCGCGGAGCAATCTTCTTCAATGAGAAGAAATACACGGATGCTCTGCAGAGTTACCAAAAGGCACAAACCTATGCCAGGGAGGACATTCAAACCCGAGAAGCCCAAAGCTATCAGGCACTTACGCTTTATCAGCTAAGACGCTTTGAGGAAGCCTCAGACCTCTACTTTGCCTTATCCGGCAGCAAGGGAAGCGAGGAGACATTCCTCTATCTTTCAGCAAAATCAGCTTTTCACGCCAATGATTATCATCAGGCTTTGAAGATTTATGATCAGTTTCTGGACCAATATCCAAATTCTACCTACTTTGTCCGGGTTCTGAATGATATCGCAAACATCTATTACAACCTTGGCAATTATGATTCA
>Ga0116204_1001391_pt1 | contig 13565 bp, 8 predicted proteins | sample LakKivwa52mmetaG_FD_94481 | JGI IMG/M metagenome (GOLD analysis project Ga0116204, IMG submission 94481) | Anoxic lake water microbial communities from Lake Kivu, Rwanda to study Microbial Dark Matter (Phase II) - Lake Kivu water 52m metaG | ecosystem: Environmental > Aquatic > Freshwater > Lake ...
TCTCAGGGATGCGCTCACGCAGCTGCAGGGAGCTTTCAGCCTCGTATTGCTTACCCCTGAGCGCCTTATTGCCGTGCGCGATCCGTTCGGGTTCAGGCCCCTGTCGCTCGGCAGGCTGGGGCAGGCTCATGTTGTTGCCTCAGAATCCTGCGCCTTTGATATTATCGGTGCCGAGTATATCCGTTCGGTCGGTCCCGGTGAAATTCTTGAAATTGATGCTGCCGGCATGCGCACGCACCGTCTCAATCCCGCTCCGCGCCTGTGCGCCTGCATTTTTGAGCATATCTATTTCGCGCGGCCCGACAGCCTGGTGTTCGGTGAAAAGGTTGATAAGGTCCGCAGGCGCCTGGGCAAAGAGCTTGCGCGCGAGGCGCCCTGCGAGGCTGATATCGTGATCGCAGTGCCGGACTCGGGCAATACGGCAGCGCTCGGGTATGCGCGCGAATCGGGCCTGCGCTATGAAATCGGCCTCATCCGCAATCACTATATCGGCCGCACCTTCATCGCCCCGCATCAGGACAAGCGCAATCTCGACGTGCGGGTCAAGCTCAACCCGGTCAGGGGCGTGATCGAGGGCAGGCGCGTGGTGTTGATCGATGACTCCATCGTGCGCGGTACCACCATGCGCCAGATCGTGCACCTGCTGCGTTCAAAGGGCGCAGCAGAGGTGCATGTCCGGATAAGTTCGCCGCCCATCGGGTATGCCTGCTATTACGGCATTGATATTTCCGATAAAGCCGAGCTGATAGCCAATGCGCACAGCATTGAGTATGTCAGGGACTATATCGAGGCCGACTCGCTCGCCTATCTTTCAACGCAGGCCATGCTGCGCACGGTTGAGGACGGCAGCCAATACTGCACGGCCTGCTTCACCGGAGAATATCCCGGCCCGGTGCCGGAAGGGTTTCGCAAGATCGGGTTTTAGCAGACTGCAGCATCAATTTTTTTGTAACAAAAATGAACCTCGGTATGTTTTCTCAACAAAATTGTTGAAATATGCGGCGCACACCATAGTGCCTGAAGAAAAAACACCATCCCCTCACTCTGAGCCTGGCGAAGGCAGAACGGAGGCGGCATCTCACAGCAGGGTCGTTCATGGTTCGACAGGCTCTTCACGAACGGGAAAGCACATCCCCGGAAAGGTAACCACAAACGGGTTGAACAGCCTGTCTGATGGCATGGGGGTTGCATTAAATAGAGGCTTGAATTATGATATGCGCTGTTTTGAGGTGCAGCCCGTGCCGGGCTGCCGGAGAGCACAACGTTTTATCGTGAGGAGATGTCATGGCGTCGATCGGTGAGGAACTATTTCGTTTTCAGGCGGCTATCGTTCAGTCCGGCAATTCTTTTGAAGATTTTATCCGGCAGAACTATGTGCGCAACTGGATGAACGATACGATCCCGGCAGCCATGGCCGTGCGCACGAGCATGGTGACCGCAATCCACAATTTCCTTGTTGATGAAGGCCTGATGAATCTTGAGCGCGTGCAGATGAGCCCGGTGACCGATCCGCTTGCCCATGACGTTGAGCATGTGCCCACGATTCACTACAAGGGCATGCCCTATGTTTCCACGCACTCGATGATTTATTCAAAGTTCCTGGCGTGCTTCAACCCGGCGATCAAGGGAATTTTTGTCGACTCGCCCAACATCAGGCTCGAGCTTGAAAGCCCCTACCGCAAGCAGCGCGGCAAGTACCTGATCGATTTTTCGCAGATCGATATCGAGCTCAGGCGCAACCGCGGGATTGATCTTGAGACGTATAAAAGCTCGCCCAGCAAGGTGCAGGCGATTCTGCGCGAGGATTACGAAAAAATTATCGATTTTTTTGAGCGCATGATCATCGCGGCCTGCACGCGTATAGCTGATAGAAATGAAACCGAGCTCAAGACGCTCGGCATAGCCATTGAGGTGCCAAAGCAGCCGTTCCCGCGGGTGACGCTTGCTGAGAGCGTTAAAAAATTCGGCAAGGCCGCGGTTGAGGCTCAGGTCGGTGAAACCGTCGGCGGCCAGTTCTTCTGGATAACCGGGCTGATGCGTGAAAACTACGACCTGATCTATCCCTATCTGCTGCCCGACGGCTCAAAGGTGCCGCTCGAATCATTCACCTCGGAGATGATCTACAATTACGATATCTGCGCAAAATCGCTGCTGCGCTCTACAAACAAGTATACGCCGGCGCTTGAAATACTCTCCGGTGCGATCCGGGAATGGCTCTATGAGCCCATCGTGCAGCGCCTGCTCGATAACCGCATTATTTCCGAGGCCCCGGTGTTCAGGGACGGTGTGCTTGAAAACATCGAGGCCATGCAGGGCTACGGCCCGTTCCTGACCGCGGTTGCCATGAAGGATGCTGACGGCAAACCGTATTTTCCTGAGACCATGGGCGGCGGCATCGGCGTTGAGCGCACCCTGTACGCGCTTTTAAAAGGCGCGAAAGTACAGAAGATCGACGATGTGACCTGCTTCGGCAAAAACCCGGACACGTTTTCGATTTTTCTGTTTTAGAAAAAATCTCCCTCATACTATCAGCTTGCAATAAAAAGTTGTCCGTTCGCCCTGAGCGTGTCGAATGGGTGAACGGACAACGTATGTGAGCTCTGCCCGTTCCGGGTTCGACAGGTGTTAATTCCCTGCTACCCCTCAAAAGAGCTGGAGCCGCAGCTGTATTGTATTTGGTTTTTACATATGCTAAAGCAAAAGCAAATAATAACTTATAGGGGAGGAAACAATGAAAGCAGCAAAAATTTTTAAGGTCACAGTTTTTCTGCTTTGCTTCGCTTCTGCTGCTGCCTGGGCAGAGAAGCCGGGGGGCAGCCGGATAGTCCCTGAGCTGGATCAGAAAGAAACCAAAATTATCAAGCTGCATGCCTATGGCGGCATATCACCTGCTGAAGCGGTTATCAAGCCCGGTACAACAGTGGTATGGGTCAATGATTCCCGGGTGCAGCTCGAGCTTGAGTTCCAGGGCCAGCAGGTCACACTGGCCTGCAAAAGCCCCGTTCATTTTATTGTGAATGATGAAGGGTCTTTTATTTCCAACCGCATTCCTGAAGATTCGGTGGCAAGTCTCTGCTTTGTTGAAAAGGGTGAGTTTCACTATGTGATGCGCGAAGTGGGGAGAAGATCCTATACCTCCCGTGCTGACATCAAGGAATTCCGGGGTACAATAGTCGTGCAGTAAGACCCCGGAAAAGCTTACCGTCAGCGGGGACGAAAAAAGAGCCTGCAGGGTATGTGCATGTGCAGGGGCGACCGGCGGGCCGCCCCTGCTGACTGAAATCACCGGTTCGGAAAGCCCGTACCGGCAAGCGGTTTCATTTGCTCCTCAAGCGAAAGGGTGCTCACGGTCTGCAGGGTCTGGATAATATCGGGCCGCTCTTCCTGAATCCGGCCGAGTTTGCCCATAATAACCGAATTAATGGCCTTGAGCAGGTGATAGGGGTTCAGTGAGCAGGGCAGGGTTTCCGTGACGAGCTTATTGAGATAGAGTGACGTTTCCTGACCGACAAGGGCGGAACTCAGCAGAAGCAGGAACTCCTTGTAATCCTGGCCTTCGGTAAAATGGCGGTTCCACCAGGCGCTGTAGCTGTCGACAGCTTCTGAGCCGCGTTTGCCGTTTCGCAGGGCCTCGGTCACGGCGCCAGCCGCTTTCAGGCCGCACATCATGGAGCCCGTGCACTCGGCCTCGACAGTCCAGCCCGCATCGCCGGCAATCAGCACATTGCCCATGACGGGGGCGGCAACAGGCGCCCAGATATTGGCCACATGGGCCTGCGTTCGCCGTATGACGGGCCGGCTAAACCAGGACGAAAAGGGGCTGTCCATGATAAGGCGATCAAGTTCGTCCTTGTATTTGAGTTCCGGGTGCGAGGGTCCGCCGCAGTAGACCCAGAACTCCTCCTCTTCATAGGGGCTCGGCTCGATCCATATCATGACCGGATAGCCTGATTTTTTGTGAAAAAGCATCGGGTAGTTAATTGCCTCGGGATGCGGCAGATTGAGCCCCGTCATATAATAGCTTATACCCTGCAGGGTGCCGTAAAACCGGCGCCCCCGGTTGAGGCCGAGCTGCTGCACGATGCGCGAGTTGATGCCGTCGGCAGCAATAATATACGGCGCCTCAAGCGTAAGCCCCTCCGCGGTTCTGACCCGGGATGTTTCGCTGCCCCTGAGCAGCGCTGTCACATTTGCGCCCGAGAGCACCGCTGCGCCCGCCTTGCGCGCGTCGGCAAGCAGGTTTGTGAGCAGATGGTGCTTACTGTAGGTGACCGAGAGCCGGCCCTTCGGCCCCTTTTGTTGATTGGCCTCATAGCTGCCGAGTTTTATGCAGTGCTTATTGTCTGACGTATACAGATGCCAGGCATAGAAATTCCGGTACGGGCCGTCATAGGGTACGGAAAAGCCTGTCACGGGAAATACCAGCCGCTGCTGCTCTTCACTGAAGAACATGCGCTCGCCGAAATAGTAATCATCCTCAATCGCGAACATGGTGGCGCAGGAACGGTTGATATCCGTTATGCTCTGCTTGCGCTCCAGCAGCGCAACCGACAGGCCGCTTTCTCCGGCAACCTTGGCTGCCATGAGCCCGGCCGGCCCGGCACCGACAATGATGAGATCATATGTTTTCGCCATGTCCTGCTCCTTTGCTCTGTGGTTATTGATTGTTGCATACCTTGCGCTCTGCTCAAGGCTGCCCAAGGAAACTATCCACTGTTGTGGAACCTGGCCTTTCGGTCTCTGGCCTAACCTGCAGGTCGCCGGGCGTTCCCTGCGCCGCCGGCGAACCCTTTAGCTTATATGCATTATTTGCGGCCAATATTCAACAGTATTTATCAGCCGCACGGCTGCGGGCGGAAAATATGTCGATTTTTCAAATAGTTTTAAAATAAAATTATTTTATGATTAAAATACTTGCAATTGCCGTTTCTCCAGACTATACTAGCAACTAATAATCAACCACTGGGCCACGTGCCCTCGCCTGATCCGGCATACATAACTACTGTGTTGTCAGCGTTATTTGAAGGCTCGCGTACAGGACAGGAGAAACGATGCAAAACCTTGCCAGGTTCATTATTCGTCAGCGGGCCGCTATTTTGGTGCTTTTTGCACTGGTGACCGTTTTCTTTTTTTACCAGTGCAGCCGGCTTACCGTCAGAACCGACTTCAACAACCTTATTCCCCAGAAACATCCCTTTATAAAAGTGCATAACATGATCCGGGGGGTCTTCGGCGGCGCCAACCAGGTGCTCATCATGGTGCAGGTGCGCGACGGTGATATCTTTAATCCGGAGACGCTTGAAAAAATCAAGTGGATCACGCAGGAGGTGGAGAGTATCCCCGGCGTTGATCCCAACAAAATCCGCTCTATTGCCTCCTCAAAGCTCAAGGATTTTCAGTTCAGTTCGGGCGCTATGTCCATCACCGCCATCATGTTCCCCGATGTGCCGAAAGACGAAGCCGGGCTGCGGGACCTGAAGGACAAAATCTACAGCAATCCCCGCTATTATGGACAGTACGTATCCTATGACAGCAAGAAAGCGCTGATCATGGTGGATTTTTTCGAAGAGGCTGTCGACTATGACCGTATATTCCAGGAGCTGAGCCGCATCAGGCAGGAGATGGAAGATGCCAATCATATTATAAATATAGCCGGCGAGCCCATGCACCTTGGCTATATTAATTTTTACTCCTCCCGGGTGCTGCGCGTGATCGGTTTTACGGTGCTGGCCATCAGCATCATGCTTTTTATTTACTACCGGTCAAAGCGGGCGGTCCTCGTGCCCCTGACGGCGGCGGCGGCAAGCGCGGGCTGGGGCCTGGGATTTATGTCCCTGGTCGGGTTTTCTCTTGATCCCCTCATTCTTGTTCTGCCCTTTCTTATAGCGCTTATGACAGCCCGGCACTCGATACAGCTGGTGGCCCGCTATATGGAGGAATTCGATAATACCCGGGATACACGCAAGGCGGCGGAATATATTATCGAGACTATGTTCATGCCGGGATTCACCGGCATACTCACCGATGCCGTCGGCATCGGGCTTATCGCCCTTGCCGCTATTCCCCTACTGGTCAACATGGCCATTGTCTGTATATTCTGGTTCATCGCAACCGTTATCATGTCGCTTATTATAACGCCCCTCATGCTTTCCTGCATTCCCGCCACAGAGGGGTTCATTCGTCTGGCGCAGAGGATGCGAATCAGCCCGAGGGCTGATTACCGGCTGCGGTTTTTGGCCCTGCTCGGCCGGTGGATCCCCGGCCGGGGCAAATGGTACGTGACTGCCGGCACAATTGTGGTGACGTCGGTGGGGCTGTTTTTTGCCGGCCAGATGCAGGTCGGGGATTTTTTTCCGGGGTCATCCATTCTGTGGCCCTTCCACCGGTACAACAAGGACGCCTTCAGGATTACCACGAGTATTCCGCTTTTAAACCCCCTGTATATTATCGTTGAGGGAAACGAGGGCGGCTATATTAGCCAGGGACCCACCCTGCGCGAGATCAACAGGTTTCAGCGCTATCTTGCCACGCATGACCGGGTCATGTTTACCTATTCCATTGTCAATAACCTGCCGGGCTTTTTCATGTCGTCAAATGAGGATGATCCGCGCTGGTGCCATCTGCCGCGCGAGGACCGGGTGCTGAGCTTCATCTGCCGCAGGCTTGTCTATGCCGGCGCGCCCGGCACCTGGGACAGGTATATTGATATGCAGGACAAGTACGGCAATATCGTGGTCTACTGCCGGGATAAAATGCCCGCAACCGTGGCAAGCATTGTCGAGCATATAGAAAAGTATCTTGCGCATACGCCGGGCCCGCCGGGCGGTACATATCTCCTGGCGGGGGGGGCTGTGGGGGTGCAGGCGGCCGTGCGCGACGTTATCGCCGATTCGCAGCACCTGGTCCTGGCCCTTGCCCTTGGGGCTGTTTTCCTGTTGTGCACGCTGACCTTCAAATCCTTTGCCGCGGGCCTGATCTGCACCATACCGCTGGCCATTTCAAATGTGCTGACCTTCGCCCTCATAGGCGCCTTTCACATCGGCCTGACGGTCAATACCTTCCCCGTGTCGTCAATCGGCATCGGCCTTGGCGTTGATTATGGTATTTACTTTATCGGCAGGCTGCTCGAGGAGCGCGACCGGGGCTGTGATCTTTCAACAGCGGTCGCCAATGCCCTGACGACAAACGGCCGTTCGATTATTCAAATTGCAACGACGCTCACGATCGGGCTGGGTGTTTGGATTTTTTCGCCCCTGAAGTTTCAGGCGGAAATGGGCGTGCTGCTGGCGATCCTGCTCCTGCTGAACATGCTGGGGGCCTTGCTCCTGATCCCGGCCATGCTCTGTATTTTTAAACCGAAATTTGCCATGCCGGCATGCACTGTTCACAAGGAGTCCTGATTATGAAAAACATGCACATAGTTGTTCTGTTTTGCATAATTTTCAGCGCGGCATATTGCGCCGTACCGGGAGGAAGCTCTGCCGCATTCTTGCTGTTTGAAGATAAGCTGCGGGTCAAGGGTTCGGTGTATCAATTCGGCACGTATTTGACGAGGCTCAAGGAGCCAGACACGGAGTACGCCAATAATGACTGGGGACTGATGCGGACAAAAGGAACGCTGGAGCTTCTATACAATGCCTACGAGCAGGGTGATACCGATATCAAACTGTTCGGCTTTTATCAGTGGTGGCGTGAGACCGTTCCCGACTGGGATGGCGCTGTTCAACGGTCCATGACCTCGCGGTCGCGACATCGCTACCAGGGGCCCTATGAGCGGAACGACGACTGGATAAATGAAATGTACATCGATGCGTACAGTGGGCCCTGGAATATCCGCGCCGGCAAGCAGGTCGTGTTCTGGAGCGAGGTCGAAATGGTTCGCACCATAGACCGCATAAACCCGCTTGACCTTCGCTACACCACCCCCGGCATCGACCCCTGGGATGAAATCAAGCTCGGTCTGTGGATGCTGCGGGGTTTTTACACCTCCGATCTTCCCGGCCAGCTTGTGTTTGAAGGCATCTGGACACCTGATTTCCAGAGGGTCCGCACCCCCGTCGAGGGAACGCCCTGGGGCCCCGTTCCGGGTCCTCCGGTCGTGCTTGGCCCGCGACCATTTAAAATCCTTCCCTATGGCCTGAGTGCCGCTACCGATGATATGTTCCGCCGCGATCAGCCGAAGCTTTCGCTGAAAAATACGACCTTTGCCCTCAGAATACGGGGCACATCGGAAGTGGCCGTCGGCTACCTGCTCGACTGGACACTAAGCTGGTATCACGGCATGAACACGACCCCCGTTGCCAGGCGCAGCACCCTCGGCAGGGTCTCGTCGGTGGATATCAATACCCTGAACGGCTATTTGTCAAACCTTGCCTTTAGCCGTGTTTTTGGCGATACCCCCCTGCCACAGCCAAATAGAAGATTCTGGGAGTATAAATATTTCGACGCTATCGGCGCAAGCGGCCAGGCATTTATTCCCCCGCTGAAGGGCGTGCTGCGCGGCGAGGTGTCCTATGAGATAGGACTTCCCGAGAACAAGGCCCTTACGAAAGCTGATGATCCGAATACCCCCTCATTCGCGAAGGGCATAACCGGCACGACCGAGCGCGACCAGGTGAATGTGGGCCTTACCTTTGACCGGCCCATTCGGTGGGAGTGGCTGCAGGCAAATGACTGGCTGCGCTCAAGCGGTATTATCGACACTTCAATCGGCTTTTTCGCCCAGAGGCGCCAGGGCGATGTGACGCGTATCCGAAGAACTTTCGGCTATTATGACCGCAGCCAGTATAACTTTACCCTTACCATGCGGGGTAATTTATGGAATACAGAACTGTTCCCCACCGTTCGCTTTCTCTACAATACGAGGAAATGGGGCTATGGCGTGGCGTCAATCCGCTATCAGCCGGGCAAGCATTGGCGCTATGAGACGGGCTATAACTGGTTTTTTGCAAAAGATACCTGGGATTCACCCGAGGCAAACAGCCGGGACAAGGATTTTGCTTATTTCAGGATAGGCTTTGAATTCTAAGACAAAGGAGAAGGTCATGATACACCGCGCAGCCCTATGTTCGTGCCTGCTGATCGCAGCGTTTTGCAGCAGCCTGCCATGCCGTGCAGCAGAGATATCATTTCCCGTGCCGGCATGGGAGGCTGCCGAGCTTCAGAAAGTTCAGGACTGGGAAAAAACCTGGGCCGGCAAGAAGATAAGCACGGAAAATGTCGACCAGGTAAAAGAGTTTCTCCATGAGGCCGTGTATATGATCATGAAGGATCCCGCCCTTTTGGGGGCGCAATCCATCTGGTTCGACATTGTGCCCTACCGGCCCTATGAACTGTCACCGGGGCTCATTGCGGCCACGAAGAAGCATGCACCCCAGGCCAGGCTTGATGCAAATGAAAATCTTGTCGGCTATGGTGATGTTGCCGGCTATCCCTTTCCCCGGCCCACAACGGGCATTGAAATGGTCTGGAATTTTGATGCCAATACCCGTGGCGATGCAAGCCACCTGTTTCACACCGGCACGGTTGTCGACTGCCGGACCAAAAATGAGCGTACGGCCGGGCACCTTCGCTGGGAGCTTTCCTGGGTCGGCCGCTATGATGTTGAGCCCATGCCCAGATTTTCCGATGCTCAAAATCCCCGCGGTATAGCCAGGTCCTTTTTTTCCCGCCACACAGCGCCGGCCGACTTTGTCGACACGACCATGCTGGAGCTGCGCTACAAGGACGACCGTGAAGAGGATCTCTGGGTGTATACAGCCATGTTCCGCCGCATCCGGCGCTATGCAACGAGTCAGCGAACCGACACGATCGACGGCACGGATATGATCTATGATGACCAGGAGGGCTGGTACACGCATCCCACCCGCAATACCTATACCGCCAGGGGCCGGGCCGATTTGCTGGTGGCCCGGCATCAGGACCCGGAGAATGTGCAGCGGGAGATAGGGCAGGGGTTTTGGAACGGGTTCCAGCGCGAGCGGGTGAACAACTGGGTGGTCGAGGTGATCAGCAAGGACCCGAGCTACATCTACAGCAAGCAGATATGGTATCTGGATCCTGAGAACTTTCAGATGAATTTCAAGGTCATGTACAACCGTCAGGGCCAGCTCTGGAAGCTGTATGAGATGACCCATAATGAAGTCACGTCAGCCGTGGGCGTTAAAACAGCCATGCCCAGCACCGAGCATATTGTTGATTTGATTCGCCGCCACGGCAGCCCCGGCAACCGGGAAATACGAGGCGTGGGCATCACGATTCCGCTGAAGCAGTTCACGACGCGGGCGCTGCAGGAAAGGACGTATTAATAAAAACGGCAGATATAAGGTCGGGTGTATGACAGCAACTACTACGCGCAGGATGGTTTTTTGTCTGATGCTGGCCCTGGCAGGCTGGGGCTGCGAAAAGTTCGATCGCTCGAAAATCAAACTGCCCAAGTTTCATTTTGCCACGTCCTCGAATGTGCAGGGCATTGCCTGCCTTGACCCCGAGCATCTCTGGATAAGCGGCGATTACGGGACCATTCTTTTCAGCGGCGACGGCGGCAAAACCTGGGATAAACAGGACAGCGGCATTGCAGAAGAGCTCCTGTGCACTATCCGGTTCGTAAATAAAGATGAGGGGTGGGCCTCGGGCGTCGGCGGCACCATCGTGCACACCCGTGACGGCGGCAAAACCTGGGATAAGCAGGACAGCGGCACTGAAAATCTTTTGCTTGATATGTTTTTTCTCGACTCCCGGCTCGGCTGGGCAGTCGGCGAGTTCGGCACCATTCTCAGAACCCTTGACGGCGGCACAACCTGGCTGCCGGCAGGCCAGGTTGAAGATAAGATGTATAACGGCGTTTATTTTCTTGATAGCAATACGGGCTGGATTGTGGGCGAGTTCGGCACCATTCTGATCTCGCGCGATGGCGGTCTGACCTGGCAGCCGCAGCAGTGCAAGGACCTGGAGTCAGAGGATGATGACGCAGGATGGGAAACGCCCCTGCCCGCGCTGTACAGCATTTTTTTTGCCGACACGCTCAGGGGCTGGATCGTCGGCATGGACGGCGTTATTCTGCACTCGGCCGATGGCGGCATGACCTGGAAAAAGGTCGAGTCCGGGACTGATAAGCCCCTGTACAGTCTGGTGGTCAGAGGCACACAGGGCTGGGCTGTCGGCAATAAGGGGGTGTATCTCACCAGCAGTGACGGCGGCCTGACCTGGGCTGAAAACCCGGACGCCATCAAGACGAAATTCTGGCTGCGCACAGTGGCCTTTTGCAATGATCGCGAGGGCATCATCGGCGGGGCCAGCGGCACCATCGTGCGTACACATGACGGCGGTGCCACCTGGGATATCATCTCAGGGTTCCGTTATGATATGGAGGAGTTCGGCCTGGCTGATTTTTGATTTCGCCCCAGGCAGCATCTGCAGGGCGGGTTGTGTGGGCCGGCGAAAACGGTGCGCGGTGCGCACTCTGCATACTGTTAAAAACAGGGAAGACCATGTCAGCAAAGTTTGATCTCATTGTTGTCGGCGGAGGGACATCGGGGCTGATAGCGGCGAAAACGGCGGCGGAAAACGGGCTGAAGGTCGCGCTACTGGAACGCAAGACGCATCCGGCAAAAATACAGCGCTCCTGCGCCCAGATGTTCTTGCTGAACATGGACTCTTTTTACAATGAGCATATGTACTTTTCAAAGGAAAAGAAAAAATGGGTATTCCCGGTCAATAACTTTTCCGTTAATTACAGCGGGGGCTACCGCAACTTTTACGCCTGCCACTTCATTTCCCCCAATGCGCAGGACCGTATTGAAATAGGCGATTATGAGCTGAATGAATCAGGCAATGGCAGGGCAGCGGTTGTTTTTGATAAAGGCGTGCTGCTTGACGGGCTGTATGAAGAAGGCAAAACAGCCGGGGTGCACTTTTATCTTGAAAGAAATGTGACGTACGTAAGCACGACCCCGGGCGAAGTGCAGATAAAGACCGCCGAAGGCGACGCGCTCAAGGCCGCGTTCTGCATTGCCGCCGACGGCATCAACTCGCGGCTTGCAAAAATAACCGGGCTCAACAAAGAGCGGCTTTTTATCAATACCCGGAAATCAATCAGCCATTATGTTACGGGCGTTGAATTCGAGCGCTCCGAGGCCATTTTTTTGGGCATAAGCTGGGACAGCAAAAAGCTCGGGCCCGTGCCGTTCTGCCTGCTGCCCAGCGTGTACCGTGACGATGAGTACTGGTTTTTTGTGAGCGGTGATGAGCAGTATGAGTTCCTCACCAAACACAGCAATTTTAAAAAATGGTTTCCCCGGCTCGAGATAACGCATACCCGTGCAAATGTCGTCAACAACTGGAGCCCGGCACGGGAGCCGTTTAAGGAGAATGTCGTTTTTGTCGGCGACAGCTGCTGGTTTTCCGAAGCGGAAAATTGCGGGGCGCTCATGTCAGGGCACAAGGCGGCCAATGCCGTTTGTGAAGCCCTGCACAGAGGAAAGCCGGACCGCGAGGGCGTTTCAGGCTATTTAACCTGGTGGCGGCAGAACTGGACCGAAACCCATGACTACCGGGATTTTCTCTGCTATCCGCTGTTTAACCGTATGTTTAATGAAGATGAGTACAATTATCTGCACCATGTGGTAACCGAAAAGCTGCCCTGGACAGTGAATCCGTTCAAACTGTACAGCCGGGTGATGGCCGGCATTCAGCCGCATCTAGCGCAAATACAAGCCGAGCAGCCGGCCCTTGCCCGAAAGATTGCCCGGTTCAGGCCTGATTTAGTGCTTCAGGCTATAAAGCCTGCGGCGCGGATGGGGTTCCCGAACAGATAACGGGTTCGGGGATCATGGTTCAGCAGGCGGAGTACTGATTCTGATGTGCATATTTTGAATTTTGAACCTTGATGAAGTCGTAAAAAGTCGTCACACCGGTGAAGAGACTGTGTTGCAATTCATTTTTTCGGTCATTTCGACCGAAGGGAGAAATCTTTGGTCCAGGACAATCAACTACTTAAGATTCCTCACATTCGTTCGGAATGACATATTTGGCTATTGCGACACAGTTTCTTCGCCGGAATGACTGAAATTAGTATTCTCTGACTTTTTACGGGATCATCAACCTTGAATTTTGAACTGTACTCATGACCAAATACGATCTCATCGTTGTCGGCGGCGGAACCTCAGGGCTCGAGGCGGCTAAAACTGCGGCGGAAAACGGCCTGCGCGTTGCGCTGCTGGAGCGCAAAAGCCATCCGGCAATAGTTCAGCGCGCCTGCGCGCAGATGTTTTTGATGAACATGGATTCTTTTTATAATGAGCATATGTACTTTTCACGAGATAGCAAGAGGTGGGTATTCCCGGCCAATAATTTTTCCGTGCGCTACGGCGGCAGCTACCGCCAGTTTAACGCCTGCCACTTTATCGCGCCCAATGCCACTGACCGCATCGAGGTCGGCGACTATGAGGCCAATGCCTCAGGCAGGGGCAACCCTGCATTTGTTTTTGACAAGGGGGCCCTGCTCGGAGGGCTTTTCGAGGAAGGCCAGGCGGCGGGCGTTGAGTATTTTCTTGAGAGCAATGTAA
>Ga0116204_1001392_pt1 | contig 13562 bp, 11 predicted proteins | sample LakKivwa52mmetaG_FD_94481 | JGI IMG/M metagenome (GOLD analysis project Ga0116204, IMG submission 94481) | Anoxic lake water microbial communities from Lake Kivu, Rwanda to study Microbial Dark Matter (Phase II) - Lake Kivu water 52m metaG | ecosystem: Environmental > Aquatic > Freshwater > Lake...
GAACTTCGCCGTCATCGCAGTCTGCCGAGTGATGTCGCGGTCGCATGGGCGGGAAGCCGCCTGTGTGGCGCACTGCTCGGGCTGCAGGGCGTCGCAGGTGAGTCACGCGCCGAGGTGATCGACGACTGCGTGGACATTCTCGAGCCTGAACTGTGCGCCGCCTTCCGGGCAACTGGCTTGGGTGAACAACCGTCCAACGCGAAGGCGCGCCGCAGTGTCCGTTCACTGCTTGCTGCGCTACCCAAGATTCAACGGACGCTGATGCTTGATCTCCACGCGGCATACGAGCGTGATCCTGCCGCGACGAGTCGAACGGAGATTGCGCTGGCGTACCCCGGCATCCGCGCACTGTGCATCTACCGCATCGCTCACCACTTCCACCGACATGGCGTGCCGCTCGTGCCGCGCATTCTCACGGAGTCTGCGCATGCGTCGACTGGGATCGATATCCATCCCGGCGCAGAGATTGGTGCGGGATGCTTCATTGACCATGGCACAAGCGTCGTGATTGGTGAGACCACCGTGATCGGTCGCAACTGCACGCTGTATCAGGGGGTCACGCTCGGTGCGCGCCGCTTTGATCGTGCGAAGGACGGATCGATCCGCCGCGGATTGAAGCGGCATCCCACACTGCGCGATGGCGTGACGGTCTACGCGAACGCGACGATTCTCGGTGGCAGCACGATCATCGGCAGCGGATCAACGATCGCCGCGAGCGTGCTCGTGCAGGAGAGCGTGCCATCGCGTTCCGTGGTGCGTCCGGGCAAGAACGAGATCATTGTGGCACGCAGCGGGCTGACGCACGCTGCAAGCAAGAAGCGCGCCAAGTCGCCGACGCACTGAGTCGCCGACGCACTGAGTCGCCGACGCACTGAGTCGCCGACGCGCAGCTGCGATGCCTCGCAGAGGCGCTGAATGCTTCGCCTCGCGCGGCGTGCCCCGCGCGAGATCCGCCGCGCGCGACTTGAAATCAGTTCGTGCCTTGCGGAGGCGGAGGCGGTCGATTGCCACGACCGCCGCCTGGACCGCCGCCAGGACCACCGCCTGGACCACCGCGACCATCAGGACCCCCGCGCATGTTGCGGACCACCGCCTCACGCTCCTCCTCGTCGATCACACCGTCCTTGTTCTTGTCCGGCCTTCGCGGCTTCTTGGAACTGCGGCGGCAAGTCGGAAATCTTCCCCGTACCGAACGCGCCTGCGTTACGCCCGCCATCACGGCCCTTCGGAAGTTGCTCCTGCTGCGTCGCCGTCAGAAGACCGCGCAACTGCTCGAGGTACTTCGTCCCCATCTTGCCGCGCTCATCCATCAGGTCGCCGACTGGGTCGCCCATACCTCCCATGAACCGTCCCATCATCATCGTGGGCGACATGGTTCCGGCCATGACACCAATCAAACGCTCTGACTCCTCGAGACGCTGCGCAGGTTCTTCCTTTCGCGTTGTTGCGACAATCTTTTCGTTCATCGCACGCAGTTGCCCCTCGTACTCCGCCTGCAGCGCGGTCACAGCCGTGCGCTGCTCGGGAGTGAGATCCGCCAACTGCAGCGCTTTCTCGAACGCCTCCGAGGAACGCGTCGCACGGAAGACGCGGCGATACGCCGAAAGCAAGGCCGCCTTCTTGAACTTTGCACCCTCCTCGGGCGACATCGAATCGGCGATCTGCGTGATGAAACGGTCATTTACATCACGAACGCTCTTGCGCAGCGCGATCTGTCGCTCCGCCATCGCTCGCGCTGCATCGGCGTTGCCATCGAGCGTCACTCGCATCATCTTCGGCTCGCTCTGCTCGATGAACGAATCCCGCGCCACCAGCGCGGAGTCCAGCTCCACCTCGTACACATCCAAGATCTTCGCCGAGCCGTCGATCGAAGGCTGCGACAGTTCCGCCTCATCGATCACCAAGAACAGGTTGGTGCCCTCGCCCGAGAGCGCCGCGTTTCCCATCGTCTTTTCACGGCGAAGGAACCGCTCGAACCTGGGAAAGTTGCTCTTCTGCGCATCCGTGAGGAGCAGTTCGATCGACGAGACGACCTCCTTGCGCATACGCACCTTCTCGGCGGTCCATCGGTTCACTTCTGCCACGATTTCTTCAAGGATCGCCTTGGTTTCCAGATCAGCGCCCGTCGCCTTGCGCTCTTCCATCATCTCGTTGCCGACCTTCTCCATCCGTTGGCGCCAGAACGCGCGCCGCGCCTCTTCGGTCAGTGGTGCACCGCTCTCGATCTCCATTTGCTCGAGATCGGTCTCGATCGACTCGCGGATTCCGCGCATTCGCTCGCGCATATCTCCCTGCATGAAAGTCTGGAACATGCGCATGCCCGCTTCCTGAATCTTGCCCTGCGACTCCTCCGCCGCAGGACCAAATGCCAGGTCGTAGTCGTTCACCAGTGACTCGACCACTTCCATCTGCTGATCATCAAAGTTGAGTTGCTCGCGAAAGAGCGGCACATCGCGGCGCATGAAGTCGGGCTGGAATCTGGTCATGAATGAGGCGAACGCTCCCATGCCTCGGCCACCGCCTCCACCCCAACCGCCGCCACCCCAACCGCCACGCCGTTCGCCGCCGCCTTCACGCCCACCTCGCTCGCCACCTCGCTCGCCCTGCGGCTGTGCGGGACGATCGCTCGCACCTGCACCCTGCGGAGCAGTCGGCACGGCGGGCACCTGTGCAGCGGCGTTCAAGGCAAACAGCGCGGCTGAGCCAAGACAGAGAAGCACGGAACAGGCACGGGCGGACTTGATGGAAGTGTTGGGCATGGGTTGCTCCGATCAGAACGGTCTCTGCCACGCCACCGAGGCGGGCAATATGGGGGAATCGTGGAAAGAAAATGAATGATACGGCGGCGCAACATCTGACACAGCGGCTGCGCAAAGAAAGTCTGCCGCTCGTCAAGCGCTTGGGACGGTGCTTTCTGCTGTTCCAGTGAACAACCGCACAAGCTTTCGGCGAGCGATTCAGTCGCCTGCAACAATCTTGAAAATCATCCCAGGACCGTCGGCTCCTGGCGCCGTTCCGCAAACGAAGAGCGTTCCATCATTTGCCTCACCGAAACTCGCGGGGCAGAAGCCTCGCTTCGTCACCACGACCTTTGGCTGTGCCTTGAGAACGCCGCCCTCTGCACGCAGTCCCCAAAAGGTTCCAAACGCATAGTCCGCGTAGAGATAAACGCCCACAAGCGCCGGGTACTCGCTGCCTCGGTACACAAATCCACCGGTGACCGAGACGCCCTCCTTGTGCGGGTACTCGACCAGCGGTTCGATGAAGCGGTCACTTCCCTCGCTTGCGTCGGGAACTCCGTTCGTCGGATGGAATCCCTCACGCGGACGCCATCCGTAGTTGCCGCCCTTCACGATGATGTCGATCTCCTCCCAAGCATTCTGTCCGACATCGCCTGCGTACAACTCGCCCGTCTTGCGATCGAAGGACATGCGCCACACGTTGCGAAGTCCGTAGGCATAGATCTCGGATCGCGCTCCCTGCTTCCCCACAAAGGGATTGTCGCTCGGGACTGAGTACAGCTTGCCATCCGTGGCGCGGTCCACATCGATTCGCATGATGCAGCCGAGCAGCGTCTCCGTGTTCTGCCCGTTCCCCCACGGATCGTTGCCAGAACCTCCATCGCCACTCGACACATACAGCATCCCATCGGGTCCGAACAACACGGTGCCACCATTGTGGTTCCACTCTGGATCTTCGACGGTCAGCAGAACTTCATGTGTGGCAGGGTCGATCGTGCCGTCGGCCGCCATCGTGAGCCGCGCGAGCACCTCGCGCGCGGGATCCTTGCCGCTCTTGCGCGCCGTGTACCAGACGAATACATGGCGAGTCTGTGCGAACTTCGGATGAAACGCGAGCGAAAGAAGCCCTTGTTCGTTGTACTTGTCGTGAACGGGTCCAGTCAAATCGAGCACCACCTTGCCCTCGTGCTCGGAGTTCGAGAGATCGAGTTCCACCACGCGCCCCGCCTGCTCGACCGCGTACACCAGACTCGGCGAGTCGGGTCGTGCGACCACCTGCACCGGGCGCGTGAGCTTGGCCTTGGGCCAGAGCCTCTGCAAGCGGATCTTGGGAACATCGGCGATCTCCGCGCTCGAGGCACTTTGCTTCGGATCGATGGCGGCCCGCTGCGTTGCACGCGACTGCGCCTCGGACACGGAGAGCGTCAGCGCAAGGATCACAGCGGTGGAAGTTGCAAGCAGCATGCGGCAAAGTGTAGGCGCCACTGATGCAGAGCCTGCGGCGTATTCTGCCCCCGTGCGAAGCATCCTTGCCATTCTTCTGGGTTGCACTTCTGCGCTCAGTGCCGCAGCGATTGTTCGCCCACCCTCTGCAGATGACACAATCAGCACGACGACAGCACACGATGACGATGATGACAAGCGAGTCGTTGCCCCGCCGAAGAAGGACTCGTTTCACAAGATCTTCAATGGCACCGATCTGATCGGTTGGCAAGGCGACACGAGCGGTTACACCGTCGCCGACGGCGAACTGCAGTGCACACCGAAGGGCAAGAACCTCTGGACCACGAACCGCTATGGCGACTTCCACCTCCGCTTCGATTTCAAGCTGACTCCCGGTGCCAACAACGGACTCGGCATCCGTATGCCTGCGCAAGGTGACGCGGCCTACGAGGCCATCGAGCTTCAGATTCTCGACGATGGCGATCCGCAGTACGCAAAGCTTCAGCCCTGGCAGTACCACGGGTCGGTGTACGGCGTGATTGCCGCCAAGCGCGGCCACTTGAAGCCCGTGGGCGAGTGGAACGCGCAGGAAGTGATCGTGCAAGGCTCGCGAGTGAAAGTCGTCTTGAATGGCGCCACCATCGTCGATGCAGATTTGGAACCACTCGCGGAGAGCGGCACACCCGACGGCAAGGATCATCCTGGGCTGCGGCGGCAAAGTGGGTTCATCGGCTTCCTTGGGCATGGCCACAGCGTGTGGTTCAAGAACATCGAGTTGAAGGAACTGAAGTGAGCGAACCGCGGGGAGAGCGTGCCAACACACATGGGCGCAGTGGCGCGGTGGAACGGGCACTGCGCGGTGAGATTGCACGCATCGAGGGAGCGCTTGCGCAGGGCGGATTTCTGCTCGGCGAGGTTCAGGTGTTGGATGAAGGCTCGTGGGGGCGTCTCGATGCAGTCCTCGAGGGCACGGAGCAGTCCGGCAAGCTTCAGATCCACCTCAACAAGAAGGGAGTTGTGCGGATCGTTCCCCAGGGCAGCGCCGCGCACGGCATTGCGCAGGCACTTGGATCGGTTGGCATCGACTGCACTGCCGCGTCACACCACGCGCCCACGCGCACGACGGAACGAGGAGCAGCAGAGCCGTCCGCGAAGTCTGCGGCGGCGGCGCGCGTCCGAGCGTTGGCGATCGGCGTGGACGGAGAGCTTGTCGTCGACTGCAGCAAGTTCGGACGTTCGCTGATCGGCCCAACCGAGTGGCGAGGCATGCTGCATCAGGGCGGCGCGTGGCGTGAGGTGTTTCACAGCCCGCGTTTCGCGCGTGGCCACAACAATCTCGGCGAGTTTCTCGCCATCATCGATGCGGTTCGTCGGATCGAGCGTGGCGAAATCGCGTGCACCGCCCTGCTGAGCGACTCGCGGACCGCGATCAGTTGGTTCACGAAGGGACGCATCCGAACAGCGATACCCGTGAACGAAGCGTGTGATCCGATCTTTGCGCGGGAGTTTTCAAACGCGCAGCAGTGGCTCGCATCCTGCGACCGCGTTCACTGGAGCAGGCTGCTCTCCCATTGGTCGGTCAAGATCCGCGGCGAGAACCCAGCGGACTTTGGCCGAAAGTGATCGAGCCCACCCCCGCGCCGAGACACAGCGCATCAACTCGGTGGTGGCGCGGCGGTGCTGATGAGTGGCGCGAGTTCCGACACGGGGATCGACAGGAACGCCTTGCCAAAGTTGGGATCGAAGTGCGTTCCGAGGCAGCGCTCGATCTCCGCGAGCACCTCCTGCACTTCACGCGCAGGGCGGTAGAAGCGCGCGCTTGTCATCGCGTCAAAGCAGTCCGCGATGCACAAGATGCGCCCAAGTCTTGAAATGCCCTCTCCCGCGAGCTTGTTTGGATACCCGCGGCCGTCCCAGCGTTCATGATGTTCGATGACGCCGCAGATCAGTTCGCGCATCTGGGGAATGTCCTGCAGGATCGACGCACCAATCTCTGGATGCCGCTGAATCCGTGCGAATTCCGTGTCATCCAACTTGGATGGTTTCCGGAGGATCTCCTCTGGAATTCCGATCTTGCCGATGTCATGCACGAGGCCACACAACCGAATCTGCTCGGTCGTACCTGCATCGAGCTTCAATGCCTTGGCAAGCAGAACGCCGAACGCGCTCACGCGGTCGGAATGCCCGCGCGTGTACGGATCCTTCGCGTCGATGGCTGAGATGAGTGCACGCATCGTTCCGCCGAACATCTGCTGCTGCTCGAGGTCGAAGCGCTGCTGCATCCGCGCGCGAGCGATGTTCGAGAGCGAGAGTCCCGCAAGTCGCGCGATCGCCGCAGCGAATCCCGCCGCCTCCGCCTCGGGTGCGGGCCGCGTGCGCGCCGCACCGCGGCGGTGATCGAGATAGATCCACCCGAAGAAGACGGGGCCCGCCTCGACAGGCACACAGATCGCATCCTGAATTGAGAGCGACTCGATGCTTGCGGCCATCGAGGCCGCACCTCCAGCGGCGCGGTGCACGTAAACGCCGTGACGAGCGCGGCGCAGAAGGCTCCGACTGATCTGCACCTCACCTCCGCTTCCAGAGATCGCCCCCGTCTGCGCAAGAACTTCCACCGCTGATGGTTCTGTGCCCGCCTTCAGCAGCGCCACATTCGCAAACCCCGTGGCGGCCGCAAGCGCTTCCACCGCAGCCGCTGCGGTTGCTTGCTCATCGCTTGCGATTGCCATCGCTTCGCTCGCAGCAAGCAGACGAACAAGCATCGCCTGAGCGAATTCGGAAGGACCCTGCACATCGCCGAGCGGCACGAAATCATCGCGGTCATCGCCCGCCATGAGCGTCTGACCGAGGTCAGCCTGCTGCAACGCCGACGGCGCCGCGACGGTCAATGTCCACGGCTTGATCTCGATCACATCCCCGTGCGCAAGCTTCACCTCCTGCTGCGCGGCGAGTCGAACGCCGTTCAGCAGCGTTCCCCAAGTGGAACCGCAGTCGCGAAGCCGCCAATGCCCTCGCTCGCGACCCTTTGCCGCGGCCCAGTGCACTTGTGCATGAAGGCGCGACACCTTCTGCTGCGGAAGAGAAATGTCCCGATCAGGATCTCGCCCGATGCTGACCGAATGCGGCTCCTGCAAGGGGAAGATCCGCTCCGAATCCTCGGAGACTGCATGCAGCCGCCAGCGTGAAGTCGAACTCGACGCGGAACCCATACTTGGGATTATGACAGAGGCGCAGTCGGCGCGTAGCCGCGCACCGTGGCACTGAGAAGTTCACGGACCTCCAAGACATCATGGCGGTCGATCGCCGCCTCAAAGCGCGCCAGAATGCGCTCCAGTTGCTCCCACGGCATGAACTCCTCGTTCGCACGAAGAATGCCAGGGTGATCCGTCGGCTGACAGTCCTTGCCAATGAGGAGTTCCTCGAACAACTTCTCGCCTGGGCGAAGCCCAGTGAACAAGATCTCTATGTCACCGTGCGGATGTTCCGCGGTGCGCTCTGTGAATCCCGTGAGACGAATCATGCTCCGTGCGAGATCGACGATGCGGACTGGCTCGCCCATATCGAGTACGAACACATCGCCTCCGCCGCCCATCGCACCCGCCTGAATCACCAAGGACGATGCCTCCGGGATTGTCATGAAATAGCGCGTCATCTCCGCATGGGTGACGGTCACCGGGCCGCCGCGACGGATCTGCTCGGTGAACTGAGGAACGACGGATCCGCTTGAACCGAGCACATTTCCAAACCGCACCATCGTGAAGCGCGTGGTACGGCGGACGCCCGAGGATCCACCTGCTGGCGTGCGCTGCGAGTCGGACAGAGCTTGGAGAACCTTCTCGGCCAACCGCTTGCTTGCGCCCATCACGCTCGTGGGTCGCACTGCCTTGTCCGTCGAGATGAGCACGAATGACGCAACGCCGCAGCGAATCGCGGCCTGGGCCGTGCGCAGCGTGCCGATGGCGTTCACCTGCACCCCCTCCACCTCGTTCGCCTCCACAAGCGGAACATGCTTGTAGGCGGCTGCGTGGTAGAGCGTGTCGATCCTGTGCTCGCTGATGACTTGCTCCATGCGTACTTCATCGGTGACCGATGCCATCACGCTGACGATCTGCGGACCCGAAGACGGCCCGACCGTGCGCCGAAGTTCCTCTTCGATCGTGTAGAGATTGAACTCGCCGTTATCGAGCAGCACCAGCTTTCTCGGTCCTTGCTGAAGGACCTGCCGTGCGAGTTCGCTGCCGATGGATCCGCCCGCGCCCGTAATCAGCACGTTCGCCGAGGAAGTATTGCGGCTCAGGAGCTCGGTCCTTGGCTCCACCGGTGCACGCCCAAGCAGATCCTCGATCTTCACCGGTCGAATCGAGTCCACGCGCGCGGTGCCATCGGCGATCTCGGTCAGCGTCGGAACGAGCATGACTCGCACGCCCATTGCACTGATCTGGTTGAACACCTCGCGGCGGCGACGGCGTGCATGCTCGGGAAGCGCAAGCAGCAGTGTGTCCGCACGGAGCGACCGAACCACCTGATCGAGGTTCTCCGACGAGTGCACAGGAACACTGCGGATCATTGAACCCACTCGCGATCGGTTGTCGTCCACGAATGCGACCACTGTGCTGCGCTGATCTTGCGCAAGCAGCGCCACGAGTCCAGCACCCACATCGCCTGCTCCGTAGATCACGACGCGTGAGGCTTTGGTTGGCATGGCGAAGCGCAGCAGCGTTCGTGCAACCGCACGAGCGCCACCCACGCCGATCAGCGTGATCAGCCAAAAGTTGATGAGCGCGGTGCGCGGCAGTCCCTCACCTCGGTCCGCCATGAACCACTCGAATCCAACAAGCAGCGTGGCAAGCGTCACAGCAGCAGCGACGCGGACTGCGAAGCGAAGTCCGATGTAGCGAGTGATCTCACGGTAGAGACCGCAGCCCCATGCACAGGCAACGCCGACCGCGCCAGCCGCCAGCATGATGCGCAAGAGTTTGTCGGCGATGCTCTCTGGAAAAACAGTGTCGAGCCGCAGCGCCACAGCACCCCAGATCGCGCCCGCGAAGATCGCAAAGTCAACCGCGACTGCAATCAGTTGTTTTGCCCGCCGAGGAAGCCCTGTGAACCACCCACTCATGCGACCGTGAGACTACGCGACAATCAATTGAAGACAAGCGACAGGTGCGCTCCATGGGAGGATCGTCCACCCGACATGTACCGATAAACAGGCGCCGCGAGTAGGCCTGCTGGGACTCGAACCCAGATGAGCGTGAACTCTGCGGATTTTAAGTCCGCTGCGTCTGCCAATTCCGCCACAGGCCTGCGCGAACAGACTACCGCCTCATGATCCGCAGGCACATGCACAAGCGCCCTATTCTCCCATGTGATGCCCTCACCCCAATCGGGCGCGCCACTGCTCGGGCTGACCGTCGTCGATCTCGGGCGCGTGCTTGCTGCGCCGTTTGCCACCTCCACGCTCGCCTCGCTCGGCGCACGCGTCATCAAGGTGGAACGCCCCGGCCGAGGGGACGATGCGCGCGCGTTCGGCCCGCATGTAGACGGGCAGAGCGTGTACTTCGCGAGCGTCAACTGCGACAAGGAATCGATCGCACTCGATCTGGCCAACGCTGAGGATCGCACTGCGTTCGAGGGGCTGCTCGCACACGCGGATGTGCTCGTGGAGAACTTCCGCCCCGGCACGCTTGCAAGGCTCGGTTATCCGTGGGAAGTCCTCCATGCGCGCTATCCACGCCTGATCTATGCGGCCGTGTCGGGATTCGGGGCCACGGGCCCCCTCTCCAAGAACGCCGCCTACGACATCATCGCGCAGGCACTGAGCGGGATGATGAGCATCACGGGAAGCCCGGGCGCGCCACCCGTCCGCGTTGGCGCGTCGATCGGCGATCTTGTGGCAGGGCTTTACCTTGCGCTCGGCATCGTGAGCGCCGTCCACCGAAGGGCGACCACAGGACAGGGATGCATGATCGATGTGGCGATGCTCGACTCGCAAGTGGCGTTCTTGGAGGCTGCTATCACTGCCCACACTGCCACCGGCGCCGATCCGAAGCCGATCGGTACCCGACACCCCTCGATCGCCCCCTTCCAGGCCTTCGAGTGCGCGGATCGCTGGATCGTTGTAGCGGCCGGAAACGATGGGCTGTTTCGCGATCTGTGCATGGCGATCGGCTGCTCCGAAGTCGCCGTCGACCAAAGGTTTGCGACGAACGCCGACCGACTCGCCAACATCGATGCGCTCGAGGCGAAAATCACTGCGACGCTGCGCTGCGCCCCCGCGCACCACTGGATCGCGGCACTCCACGGCGCGGGCGTTCCCTGCGCGCCTATCCAGTCGATTCCGGAGATGGTCCGCATGGAGCAAGTCCATGCGCGGAACATGATCATCCCCATCGACGACCCGAAGATGCCAGGCGCGAGCGTTCCAAACACGCCGATCAAGATGAGCGACTTCGAGGTGGCGACTTCACGACGCCGACCGCCGCGACTCGATGAGCACGGCGATGCGCTTCGCCGCGAGTTCGGTTCCGGTTGAACGCCTCCGCCGTCGAGTCGGCTCGCCGAGTGAGGAGCGATGCGCGCTGCGTCACGAAAAATGTTGGCGAACCTCTTGCAGACTTCGTGGCGGAAGTACATTCCCGCTCAGGAGGATCGACCATGGACGGCGACCTGTCTGTTGATTATCTCGGCGACGGCTACTACGCACTCTTCCGTCAAAGCCAGGAACGGCGCATCATCGAGTGCATCGCACCGCGAGTGACCGACATCTTCCGCACGGTGGCACGCCGCTTCGGCAACGATCACCCAGTGGAAATGTCGTACGCCGCGCACCTCATCTTCAAACTCGAAGCAGGGATCGACATTTGCGTCGACCTCACTGAGCCGTTCGAGGCGGACGTCGACATCGACGACACGCCATCGAGCACCTGAAGAAGGCCAGGTCTGCGCGGCAGGCTTCACGCGGCGAACAACGCTGGAGGTGTCACTGTGCGCACCGTCGGTGGCGCCCACTGCCAGGGTTCGCGCTGGCATTCACCGCTGGCATTCAGCGCTGGCATTCAGCGCTGGCACTCGGCGACGGTATTCGGCGCCGTTTCCGCTGCTGGTATCGAGTATGGCGCCCTTACTTGCGGCTGCCGAACATTTGCGCGAGTCGGAAGACCAGTTTGAGCGCTTCCAGATACACCCACGCAAGGGTCACGACGAGTCCGAACGCGAGATACCACTCCATCGAAGCAGGCGCACCCGCAGCTACCGCATCCTGAATCTGGCGGAAGTCCACCACCATCCAGAGCGCGGCGACGATGAGCACCACTGCATTGATGCCGAGTCCGATCAGCGCAGCGTTGCCACCCGACTGCGCACCTTGCAGCGAGAACCACGACATGTCGACGCCGAACAGTCCCATGATCATCGCGATCAGGAAAGTGAAAAAGATTCCGAGCGTTGCCACAGAGAGCACCGCCGTGAACATCGCGCCGCCCTTCAAGATGCCGAATCGGAAAAGCGTGAGCATCGCGACCATCAGTCCCACCACGATCAGGAACGCCTGTAGCGCGATGCCGCCAGGAACCTGAATGCCCTGCTGATCGAGCACATTCTGCAGAATCATGCCAAGCGCACCGAGCACATAGCCCTGCGCGACCGAGTACAGCACCGCGATCGTCGCCGCAACACGGGGCGAACTTCGCACAAGGAAAATCGATGCGATCGATACGAGTAGCGACACGATGAACGCCGCCATGAGCGAGGCGGGGTACGCCTTCGTGACAGGAATCGAAACTGCGCCAGAAACGACGGCGAGCAGAATCAGTCCCGTGGTCTTGTTGATCACGCCATTGACCGTGCAAGTGCCGCTCCCCGTCGTCTGTTGAACGGCAGATCGAACAACGCTGTCGGCAAGAATCGGATTTGAGGAAACGAGTGACATGGTTCAAGACTCCGAAGCAGGCACCACGGAAGCTTGCGCGCTTCGCATGGCATGTGCGACTTGATCTGCCACCGCCTGCTGGTGCGGCAGATGAAACGTGAAGTCAAAGGATAGCCCCGCGTAGGTGCGCTGCGAGCTGTCAATGTGCGTGTGAACGAGCTTGGCAGTCACACAGATCGGCAGCGGAGCGTGCCGGCCGAGCGCGATTTGCAGCCAGAAGACGCGGTGGCGACCGAGCGCAGCTGCATCGGCACTTTCCACGCGGAGCCCGGCACCACCGCCACCAATGTTCATCAGGACTCCCGAAAACTCAGGCCCCACCTGCGGCATCGGTAGTGCAGCGGGCGCGGCCAAAGTCGCTCCCGCTTGCGAAGCCGCTCGAGCAGCGTTCCAAGCGGCATCGCTCGCCTGCTCCGCCGCGATCACGCTGCGCGGATCGAGTAGTGGCCACGCGCGTACGAGCGGCAAGTTCAGATCACTCGCCTCATAGCGAGCAAAGCGGCGCATGCAGCGCTCGACCTCATCCGGAAGCCGCAGGCGAAGCGCAGGAACCCGCGCTCCTGGAAGAGCACAATCCTCGAGCTTCGCGGTCTTGAACTTCCAGCGGTTCTGCCCAATCGTGATGGCACCAATCAGTTGAACGCCAGCCGCAATCGGAATCACCTTGCCGAGCATCACGGGTGCCTCGACGACGACCGACTCCTCCTCGAGCGCCACGATCTTCAGCCGCCACACGAGATCACGACCGCGCGAAGCATCCGCAGGATCGGCCTCACCGACACTTTCGGCGTGGGGCGCAGCGACCGCGATTTCGAGCGTTCCACCACGCTCGAAAATCTGCTGCATACTGCGCTTCCACTCCGTCGTCCTCGATCGTGATGCAGGCATGTGTCCGATGGTAGTCAGGCGCCTATCGGTCCCGCTGCTGTTTGCCGCGCGCATCGCCACCGACAAGCGCTACGCGCAGCCGCTCGACGAGGGCCGCATCTTGTGCTCGGCGCGCAGCGTCTGGTCGCCGCCCCGCGAAGCGGATCAGGTAGTAGCGGTCGATGATGGCATGGAACGCCTCTGCCGCCGCGGGGCGAGCGGACTGCACGGTGGAGGCGAACGCGCGCGGCGACTGCCACGCGGGTCGAGTGCACCCAACCTGTGCGAGCAGCGCAAGTGCATCGGCGTAGAACGCTCCATCGCGGAGCGCAATCTGTGTGCGCATGCGCCCAGTGCGCGTCATGCCAAGAAAGACTCGCCGCCGCTGCAGCCGCCGCCACAGCAGGATCGCGGCACTGATCGAGAACGCCGTGCCGACCGTGACCGCTGCGATCCAGACGACTCCCGCCTGCGGAACGCCGGTGCGTTCGGCAAGCGACTCCGCCATGGCACTTGGCCATGCGCGTGCTTGGCGATAGGTGCGTGCGATCCACTCATTGAAGCCGCGAACAAACTCCTCCTGC
>Ga0116204_1001395_pt1 | contig 13551 bp, 11 predicted proteins | sample LakKivwa52mmetaG_FD_94481 | JGI IMG/M metagenome (GOLD analysis project Ga0116204, IMG submission 94481) | Anoxic lake water microbial communities from Lake Kivu, Rwanda to study Microbial Dark Matter (Phase II) - Lake Kivu water 52m metaG | ecosystem: Environmental > Aquatic > Freshwater > Lake...
ACATTGCATTGATACGTCTTCTTTTGATGGATTTTGTGAATTCTAAATCCTTCAAATTGCAAATCTCGTCTTACAGCAATATAAACTTTACCCGTTGGTTTAATTAACTGAGACAATTCCATTAAAACAGTTGCTTGTTCTTCAGGTAAAAGAACATTCAAAACGTAAAAGCAAATAATTGTGTCAAACTTTTTGTTCGGATAATCTGGAAAATGAAATTTGTCGTAGCCTTCAATATTTATTCCTTTTGCTTTTAACAATTTAACATCACTTCCATAACCACAACCAAAATCCAAAACATCACCAATCAGTAAACTCTTATTAAGCAATATTTTAGCAGGAAAAGAGAGTGTATCTCTTTCCTTTGCGGTTAAGTGGCTATTTGGATTTGATTTTAAATTTTCCATCCCTCAAAACCTCTATTTTCAATTAAATAATTACAACTGTTTTGTAATTGCGAAATGCCGGTATTTTTCCAGGAATCAAATGAATGATTACCTAAAAGTGCAACTTGAATCTCCTTCTGAAATCGTTTAGATTGACTTTCAAATATGATTCCCCAATAATCAAGAATAAGATTTTTTTGCCTGTCAATAATTTCTGGTGTTGGTATTTTATCTCTCTTTTGGTTGTTAATTCTTGAGTCTGAAGGAAGCAAGTTCCAAAGGTCGTTGTTTTTCCATACAGAGAAAGGAATCAAATGGTCAATATCGTAGTTTGCAATTTTTCTGCCTGTCCAAACACAATAAACATTACCTTCTTTTTGAAGAATCTCTTTATATAATTTTTTCGATTCCTTAATATCTCGCAACGTGATAGGACTCTTTAAAACCTCATTTAAGACTTTGTGAACGGAAAGATTATTACCAGAAGCAGTTACAGAAAATTCAGCCCACTTAAACAGAATGGAATCTTGCCCATTGATAAAACTGCCTAAAATCTTAAATGCTTCATAGTATTCAAAAGGAATTGAAAACGTTCCAAATTCCTTGATTAAGGTTTCAATGTCTATTGTTGACTTTCTTCTGATTGTTTGGTTTTCATAATTGAAAATGGAATAAAAGTCATTAGTGATAGAACGCCCAATATATTTCATTGGCATTTTGGTAATCGTATCTCTAAGCCTCTTGGCAAGTTCAAAAAAATCTCTTTGCAAATCTTCGGGTATTCCTTTATTCTTTAAGTCGTTGTAAAAGGCAGAAAAACCACCACGAGCTTCATAATCAAAAATTAGTTTACTTAACTGATTACTGAAAGCTAAATTGGTTTCTCCGTTAATTTGCGGGATTGACGTCTGAGATTGCAAAACTGGATAGTAGTATATCAACCATTTTTCAATAAGAAGCCCTGTCGGAATATGAGCACGGTTATCTATAAACGAAATATATGGTGAATTATCTTGAATAATATCAATAACACCACGTAAGAGAGCAAACTTATAAGTTGTTGTTTTGCTATCTCTTTCAATGATTTTGCTGATATTATTGAAAACTTCTTTGTTCATCTTCACAAATTATTGGGCGTCTGCTTGCGTTAGGGATTGCTCACACAAAAATAAGCATCAATTTTAAACCAGAACAGTGATTTTTAATGAATTGGGTTGATGGGCAAGAAAGAAGCCTGTTTTCTCATATTTTTGTCATTCATAACAGTCAAATGCATCCGGAAACCCTGCTACGTATTGATCGGTTAAATATCAGCTTTCAGCATGAGAAAGGCTGGTTTCAGGCTGTGAATAACCTGAGCTTCGAATTACAGCCCGGTCAATCACTAGGCATAGTGGGTGAATCCGGCTCGGGAAAATCGGTCACAGCAATGGCTGTGATGCATCTGCTCAAATCTCGTACAGCGAGGGTGTCGGCCCATGAAATCACATTTGGCCAACACGATCTTAGGCAACTAACTGAAAAACAGCTGCAGCAACTCAGAGGAAACCGCATGGCTATGATTTTTCAGGAGCCCATGACTTCTTTGAATCCGGTGTTGCGCTGCGGATATCAGGTTACTGAAGCCATTCTTCAACACTCGGAGCTGCCTAAAAGCGAAGCCAGAAAGATGACACTGGAGCTTTTCAGAAAAGTGCACCTTCCACGGCCGGAACAGCAGTACAATGCTTATCCGCATCAACTGTCGGGCGGACAGAAACAAAGGGTAATGATTGCAATGGCATTGGCAAATAAGCCCGACCTTCTTATTGCTGATGAACCCACTACTGCACTTGATGTAACGGTGCAAAAGGAAATACTTTTGCTGTTGCGAAAACTGCAAAAGGAAACTGATATGGCCATGATTTTTATCAGTCATGATTTGGCCGTCATTTCTGAAATTGCAGACAAGGTTTTGGTAATGCACAAAGGCGCCGTGGTTGAAAGCGGTGACGTTCAACAAGTGCTCAGCAACCCACAACATCCCTACACCCGGGGTTTGCTGGCATGCCGGCCACCGGTGGACCGCCGTTTGAAAAGGCTTCCTGTGGTGCGGGAGTTCCTTGAAAGCCGATGGCCTGATGGAATAGCACAAATGCAGCAGGAATTGGCTTATTCCGATCAGGAACGACAACTTAGCCACCAAAGCATGTATGCACAGGATGCCGTATTAAAGGTGAACAATCTGTGCACATGGTTTCCGGCAACAAAATCATGGACAGGCAAGGTTAAAAGCTGGATGAAAGCAGTTGATGGCGTTAGTTTTGAGGTTTACAAAGGCGAAACACTTGGATTGGTAGGGGAGTCGGGTTGCGGAAAAACCACCCTTGGCCGCAGTCTGCTTCGGCTCCAGACACCGCAGTCAGGAAGTATTTCTTATCAGGGTTCCGACCTGCTTCAACTGAAAGGAAAAGAGCTTGTTGCCTTCAGAAAGGAAATGCAGTTGGTTTTTCAGGATCCCTATTCCTCATTGCACCCCCGAATGCCAATCGGACAGGCCATCATCGAACCAATGAAGGTACACGGAATCATCCACCGAGCCAAATCAGGGAAAGATAAAGCGATTGAATTATTGTGCGAAGTGGGCCTTGAAGCGGAGCATTTTGATCGTTATCCGCATGAATTTTCCGGAGGTCAGCGACAGCGCATCTGTATTGCCCGTGCATTGGCCGTACAACCAAAAGTTATCATCTGCGATGAACCGGTTTCGGCATTGGATGTTTCTGTTCAGGCGCAGGTTCTCAATCTACTTAACCGCCTGAAAGTTCAGTTTGGCCTTACCTATATTTTTATTTCGCACGATCTGAGCGTAGTAAAATACATGTCCGACCGTGTAATTGTAATGAATCAGGGTAAAATTGAAGAATTGGCAGAGGCTGACAGCCTTTTTCAACATCCAGCAAGTGAATACACAAAAAAGCTGATTTCAGCCATTCCGGGAATCGGTTTCCCAAAAAAACTGTAAATCAGCTAAATAGTTACATTGCAAAGCCGGGTCTATTTTCCTAACCTAACTGAAACACCAAGTTTTCCATGTAATCTGTGATGGTGATTTTCCAAAATATTCTTCCCGATTGTTGCATCAATACCCACACGGTTGTTCAGCCAATAAGTAATGCCCACCGCCGGCCTGATGTAAAAATCCACATTGCTCGCTGGCTTTTCTGAAACACCATTATTGTTGTATCGGACACTGCCGATACCGACACCTGTACCAAGATGCAGATAGGGCGTCAGTTTGCCACTGCCAAAGTACTTTCGGGCTGCTGGACCGATCTCCAGTATCAGCGCTCTGTCGTTATACGATCCCGTAAAACCTTTCATCCTGACCCTGGAATAATACATTCCGGATTCAAGACCCAGACCAAAATTATTACCGATGAAGTAAAGGCCATAAAGGTCTGTGTTTACGGCTGCAGATCGAAAACTGCCACTTGAGGAGCCTTCAAGATTCAAATTTCCATTGATACCACCAACTACCGAGCCCTTAGTAATTTGAGCTGATGCAAAAGGGAGCATCATCACCATTAATGCGAATGTTAAAACCTGGTTTTTCATGGGTTTTGAGTTTTGTTATAATTTGTATTAGCGCAATTCCCGGGTTATTAGCTGAAGGAACTGCCATGTAATTCACAGCATAAAAGTATACATCAGCATTTTGTTAATATGTTAATGAAACACAATCAGTTAAAACAAATGTTAAATGCGGGAACGCAATGTTTATACATCGTTAATTGAATTGTTCAGTAAAACTTGCTTTTCTGTTGGTGCAAAAATCTTCAAAGCGTTAAAACGCTCAACGGCTGTTTTTTATTTCAACCAATGTTGCGTCCTGAAGGATATAAATCAGCCTGGTAAAATCACCCGAATTAAGTTTCAGTGTACCGCTAACCTCAATAAAATCATCGGTTTTCAAACGCAGAAAACGATGCAACTCTCCTGTTTTGGGCTGCAGCTCAACAACAGTTTCAAGGCCGGTTCCTGTGCAAAAAAAACACATATTCATTGGGTTGTACGATAAAACCAGACTGCCACCTGTTACATCTCCCTGCAAAAAGAATCCCCTCAGGCTTATTTCTGAACCATTCAGCTGCTGCACCGCCTGCCCATAGCGTGGAACGAGCATCACAGTTTGATGGCGATAGGAATAGGAATAACGAATTTTTATGTCTTTGATCAGCGTATTCCACAGATTTACGGTTGCATACTCCTGAGCAGCGATCGCAAGGCCTGCAATCCATAACACAGCGAGGATAAACAGCTTTTTATACTTCATCGGCTCAGAATTTGGTGCACATTGCTGCGATAGGCTTTCGTAGCAGGCAAAAGTGCTGCTACTAATCCGCTAAGCATGCTCAATCCCAGCAGCATATATTCGCTTGCAACCGGAAGAATGGGATATTTCAGCAGCAACATCACTGGTTCGGTAAAGGCATTGGCAAAAATCCTTACCAGCAACAATCCCATGGCCCAGCCTAAGAATCCGAGTAACAAGCCTTGCGATATCAGCACCAGCAGAATACTTTTTGCTGAGGCACCCAATGCACGCAGCAATGCTATTTCGCCCATACTTTGATGCAAGCTGGCCAATAATTGCATCAGCATGCTCATTGCTGAAATAATAATAATCATCCATGCCAGTATTCGTAATGCATCAAAGCCGTATCCCAGCATTGAGCGCAAACGGTTAAGCTCGTTGGCAGGTGAAGCCGCCAGCATCCGTGTGTTGGCATTGATAAGACGGGGAATGGTGATGGCTGCTGCAGGATTGCGGTAAAACAGCAATAAAGCGGTTATTTCTGGTTCACTTTCCGATACTGGCACGAGCCAGCCCTCCTGATGGCCCAGTTCATCGAGCTCTTCCTGATTCAAAAGCAGCTCATCGTGCTCCTCCAGCAATGCTGATTCCACGGTTTCTTCATGGTCGTGATCACAATTTTCGTCGTGAACATGATAACCATGCACCTCCCAAACACTTTCTACAGAGGTTAAAATCAGGCGATCGACAACCGTTCCTGTAGAAGCAAGTATTCCGCTAACCTGATAGGGGTGCTCATCATGTGTATGCCCGATATCTAAAAATCCATGTACTCCTGTAAAAGAATCACCGGTTTTAAGCTGGGTTTTTTTTGCAACTTCAGCCCCTAACACCACCTCCATTGGTTTTTTCCACCAATTTCCTTCAAGCAAATCTGCCTTGTACAAAGCAGCATAAGCATGCTCAGTACCAACAATTCTGTATCCAAGATAATTGTCGCCCAGCGCAAGTGGTATCGAACGCTCAATAAGCGGGTGGTTGCTGATGAGCCGTGCTTCGGAAAGAGAGATGTTTCCTGTTGGAACATCGGCATGCATCACAGCCGAAAGTATAAGTTGCAGCGGACTACCCTTGGCACCGGCTACCAGATCAATGCCGGCAATATTACCGCGATATTGTTTCTCTGCTTGTTCATCAAACCGCATGAGCAGTGAGATAATGGCGATTCCGATTGCAAACAGCAGGATACTCAGCAGATTTCCGAATGGTTTTGCTGCAAGATTGGCTACACTGAGCTTCAATAATAGGATGTTTCTGCTAATCACAGGGATACAATGCTTTGATATACGTTTTTTAATCTGCTGTCGTGTGTGGCAATCAACATACTGAACGGTGAAAGCTTTTCCAGCGTATGCAATAGCTGTATCATTTGTTCGAAATTCTCATCGTCCAGGCTCGATGTAGGCTCATCAGCGAGTAACAGGGCAGGGCGGTTGATAAGCGCGCGAGCCATTGAAAATCGTTGCAGTTCTCCCTGGCTGAGCTGTTCCGGCTTTTTGGTTTGGAGCTGTTCGATGCTTAATGCCTGCATGAGCTTTTGCTTCCAGTCATTATCCTGCTCCTTGCCTGCCAGACTTCTTGCGATTGCCAGATTTTCACTCATAGTCAGCGATTTCAGAAACAAATGCTGCTGAAAAATGAGTCCAGTATTTTGACTTCTGAATCGGTCAAGTCCACTTTCTCCCAAACTATGCAAAGCCTGTTGTTCAATTATAATTTTGCCTGATGAGGGTCTTAATATACCAGCCAGCAAATGCAGAAGGGTGGTTTTTCCGGATCCTGACTTTCCGCTTATCAAGGCTTTTTCACCGGAATTCAATATAAAATCCGGAAAACGAAACTGTTTTCCATTTGGGTACTGATATACAAGCGATTTGGTTTCTGTCATGATCAATGGTGATGATGATGTTCGTGCTGGCAATCGGGACCATGACCGTGATGATGCTCATGATTGGCGCTAACAAACAGCATCAGCGCCAAACCGGCAATGATGGCAATAAGCTGAATAGTGCTTTTTCGGGTAGTTTTTTCACGCTGCAGCTCGGGAATAAGGTCGCTGCCGGCCAGATAAATAAAGCCTCCGGCTGCTATTGGCAAAATATATATAGAGTACTCATTGGCCAACGAACCCAACAACAGGGTTACAACAGCACCCAGTATGGCAGCGCATCCGGATAAAAAATTAAAAAACAAGGCCTTGCCGCGCTTAAATCCTGCACTTGTGAGCACCCCGAAATCGCTTATTTCCTGCGGAACTTCATGCAAAACCACAGCCAGTGTAGTTGCAATTCCCGCCTCGGGCGATACCATCCAGGCCGCTGCAATGATGATTCCATCAGTAAAATTGTGCAAACCGTCGCTCAACAAATTGATGTACCCATAGGGCGCATGCTGGTGTTCGGTGTTGCCAATACTGTGATTGTGGCGCCAATGAATGAATTTTTCGATGACAAACATCATCAGAATGCCCGCAACAATCAAGATACCAATCAGTTGCTGGTTCTCAATCAAATGAAAGGATTCCGGTATCAGCATAAAAAACGAGTTGCCGAAAAGCGCACCCACTGCAAAACTTACCAGTATAAATACTACCTGCCGAAGTATTTTCGGCTGCAAAGCCAGAAAAAGAACGCCGGAAAACGACACAAGACTTACAATCAGGGTGCTGAGGATCGCTGCAAACCAAACAGAATTCATGAACTATTTTTTCTTAGTTAAATCATTAAAATTAAAGCCATTACAATTGAATTGAAAAACAATCAACCCATAAATGCAACAACGTTGCAAATGTAGACTATTTTTTAGTGTAAGTGTCACAATCCTTTATTTTATGCATTTACTGTAATCACAAACAAGCTGCAAGTGAATGAATTTTCAGCAGACTGCCCGATATGCATCAGCAGTTCGTTAAAGCGGCTACATCTTATTTTGATGTGCAGAGGATTGAATATATTGATTTTGAATACAAAAACTCTGTGCAACTTTGAGATTCTCTGCGCAACTTTGTGAAATAGCTATTACACAGTGCCGACCAGAAGCCAGTAGAGTTTCTCAAAGAACATCCGATTCCAATTGATTATAAAGAAGTTAAACCTGATCACGATTACAGCATCAATTTGTTAATCAGATAAATAGATGGTGGTAAAAATTAAAAAGTAAAGGCATTTAGCATTGATCATATTGCCCAGGCTTTTGTGTGTTTACGATTAGTCAATTATAAATCCTTGTCTTTTAATTTCAAACTGCCGTGCTTAATAAATGGCAGTAAAAAAGTAATGAAATCAAGCCAGCACACCAAAACAGAAAGCAGCCATTAAAACTTGTATTCAAAGCCGGCAATGCGAATTATGTATCTTTGTATGACCTAAAAAAAGCAGCAATGCCTAAAAAACGACCACTCACCGGAGGCGTCAAGAGCACCCTTACGGCAACCATTTTGAGTCATTTTGGCTCCAATCCCTTTAAACCACTTAATTACAAGCAGGTAAGCAAAGCCCTGAGCATTCAGGATAAGGCAGGAAAAGACCTGGTGCATAATATTTTGGTTGAGCTTGCTGCCGAAGGGAAACTGGTTGAAGAGCGCGCCTACCGCTACACTCTGAGCAAGGAAATGCTGCGGCAATATGCCGAAAAGAAAGAGCTTATCACCGGCAGGGTGGACATGAAAAACACGGGTAAAGCATATGTAATTCCGGAAGGGGGAGGCGAAGATGTCTTTATTTCGGCCAACAATACAGCCCAGGCTTTGCACGACGATTTGGTGAAAGTGTACCTGTTTCCCAAGCGTAAAAACCATAAAACCGAAGGTCAGATTGTGGAAATCATTCAACGCAATAAAACGGATTATGTGGGGGTGATTTCAATTTCCAGGCAGTTTGGTTTTCTGGTTCCCGACAGCAGCTCGATGCCGGTTGACATTTTTATTCCACGCGAAGGGCTGGGCAAAGCAGAAAATGGCGACAAAGTAATCGTCAGAATTACTGAATGGCCGGAGCATTCGAAGAATCCTTTTGGCGAGGTGGTAAGGGTGCTGGGAAAACCCGGCGACAACAATGTGGAAATGCAGGCAATTCTGGCTGAATACAGTTACCCACTCGACTTTCCGCCTGAGGTTGAGAAAGAAGTTCAAAAAGCTGATCACGGAATAACCAAAACCGAAATTGCCCGTCGCCGCGACTTTCGTGACATATTTACCATTACGATCGACCCGGTTGACGCCAAAGATTTTGATGATGCCCTTTCGCTGCAAAAACTCGAAAACGGAAATTGGGAAATCGGGGTGCATATTGCAGATGTGTCGCATTATGTGAAAGAAAACAGCGCCACTGATCTGGAAGCCAGAGAACGTGGAACCTCGGTATATCTGGTTGACCGCACCATTCCCATGCTGCCCGAAAAACTCTCAAACAATATTTGCTCATTGAGGCCAAACGAAGACAAACTGTGTTTTTCGGCGGTATTTGAAATGGATCAGCAAGCCAACATTATCAACCAATGGATTGGACGAACAGTTATCAACAGCAACCGCCGCTATGCCTACGAGGAAGTACAAACCATGATTGAAGGCGGCGAGGGCGACTTTAAAGACCAAATAATGGTTTTGCATGAACTGGCAGTACAGTTGCGACAATACCGCATGAATGCCGGTTCAATCAACTTCCACTCCGAGGAGGTTAAGTTTGTGCTTGATGATAATGGAAAACCCATTGATACTTTTGTGAAAGTTCAGCAGGAAAGCCATATGCTTATTGAGGATTTTATGCTGCTGGCCAACCGCACCGTTGCCGAATGCATTGGTAAACCTCAGGGAAAGAAAAAACCCAAAACCTTTGTTTATCGCGTTCACGACGAACCCAATCCCGAAAAACTGAATACTTTCCTGCAATTTATTGGCAAGTTGGGCTACAGTATGAACATCAGCAGCCGCGAAAAACTCGTTAAGTCCTACAACGAGCTTTTCAAAGCAGTAGAAGGTAAAGGCGAGAAAAACCTTGTTGAAACCATCGCCATCCGTACCATGGCCAAAGCCGAGTACAGCACCCAAAACATCGGGCATTATGGTCTGGCTTTTCAGTATTATACCCATTTTACTTCCCCGATTCGCCGCTATCCTGATCTGATGGTTCATCGTCTGCTCGAGCGCTATCTGTTTGATAATAAAGAAAGTGTGAACGAGCAATCCTGCGAAGAAACCTGTAAGCACGCCTCCGATATGGAACGTAGGGCAGCTGAAATGGAACGCGAATCAGTAAAATTCAAACAGGCTGAATATCTTGCAGATAAAATTGGGAAAATGTTCGATGGACTCATTTCAGGAGTCAGTAAATGGGGCATCTTTGTGGAACTCAAACAAAGCAAATGCGAAGGAATGGTGCGCTATAACGAAATGCCAGGCGATTACTATTACCTTGACGAAGACAACTACCGTGTTATTGGGCAAAGCCATGGAAAGGTTTTCAGGCTAGGTGATCCTGTTACAATCCGTGTAAAAAAAGTAGATATTCTCAAAAAGAAAATGGATTTTGTAATTGTAGATACCGATGAGGCCCGAAGCTTTCCTCCGGTTCAGCGAAAAGAAAAAAGACGGAGATAGTTTGAAACAGTTGAATAAGATCATTCCAGGATACCATTGTTATCAAAAAGCAGCATTTACCGAACTTTACGGCTGATAGGCTGTTGATATTTGGGTCAAAACCAGCATTTGGTGTCAGCGGGGGTTGATCAAAGGAGTAAAGTAATTACAAAATTTTAAACAGATGAAAGTAGCAGTTTACCGCAAAGCACATTTCAACGCAGCCCATCGCCTGTACAATCCGGCCTGGACCAATGAGCAAAACAACGAGATTTTTGGCTTGTGCAACAATGTGAACTGGCACGGACATAATTACGATATCATTGTAAAGGTTACGGGCGAAATAAACCCCGATACCGGTTATGTGGTTGACATGAAATACCTGAAGCAATTGATCAGGGAAGAAGTAGAAGAGCGTTTTGATCATAAGAATCTGAACCTCGATTGTCCCGAATTTGAAGGAATCAATCCAACAGCTGAAAATATCGTTGTGGTAATTTACAATCTTTTACGCAAAAGACTCACCGCAGACCTCGAACTGCAAGTACGCCTTTACGAAACTGAACGAAATTTTGTCGAATTTCCGGCATAACAGATGGTTTGGCAAAACAGAAAACATCAGCGTGTTGCAACTTCTGCGCCAACTAACCAAATAACCCAATACCGACCCTCTGAACCTGCACTAATTGAAAGCACCTGAGTAATATAACAATCCGTTGTTGTATCCGTCCTCCACGCTGTTTTTTACCAAAGGAGGGTAATTGTTCAGCTCGGCACTCCAAACAATCAGCTTATCGCCCTCAAAAACTTTTCTGAAGCCTCCTGCTTTTTCATACAAGCTATACTTTTCCAACCCAAATTGAAGTGCATCTTCATCTCTTAAAAGAATCAAGTTGATACCTTGCGATGCTGCCTTCAGAAGTATGTTTTCTGCTTGTAAATCCGGATCAATTTTTTGCTGCTCACCATACGACATAACACTAATTACCGACTCAAAATGATCTATTTCATTAAAAATGAAAACCATAGGAGCCAGCACTTTCATTTGCCGACTTTCGTTACCCGCAAAAGCCTCCCTGATTTGCCTGTTCAATCCAGGATCGTGCTTGCTTTGAACAACCTGAAGATTATAGAAAACGGAAACCAAAAAATATGCTGACAACACCCAGCCATAACGCCGCAATGCCCTGACCGGATCGGCACTCAGCAGCTGTTCGATGCCATAAACAATGATCATTAAAAAATATGGCATGAGCGGAATCAGGTATTTGCTTGTTTTGTTCAGGGCAAGCGCTGCCAGCGAAACCATCAGAAACACTGTATAAAGCAACAATGGCCTTTGCAGTTGCCAGAGTTTTTTGTAGTTGCCTAAAACAGTGACTATAAGTAAAACGCTGAAAATTATTTCTTTAGGGCTGTGAAAATAGCGCATGTGTTCTGCCGAAAGATGATAGAGCGGTTTTAGCAGCGGATGCAGTTCAATGGAATTGGAAGGAATAAACGTGAGTTGAGCATACCAAAGAGAAAAATCAACAAGCGAACGAAAGTCGTAGAAATACAACAATGCGCCAATTACTGAACCACCCGCAAAAAACAAAGCCGGCAGAAGCTTAATCCGAACTAACAAAAGCAGGAAACCTGCTGCTATAAAAATGGCTCCGTTCAGATGGGTACTTAAAGCCAGACCCGCAAAAACACCTGATAGCAAGGCCAGGTAGGGAATTCTGTTTGTTTGCTGAATAGACTGAAACAAAAAATAATAACTGCACAACCCAAGAAACATCAACATGGTTTCAGGACGAAATACAAATCCAAATTCAAATATCAGCGGGTTCGAAATAAAAATCAGCAACAATATAGGCCAAGAAGCTTTATGGCTGAAAATACCCGTTGTTTTCTGTAAACGGAAAAGCAACATAATGGTTAGTACCAGATAAACCAGCGAAACAGCCTTAAGCCAGTGTAACTGAAACCCAAAGAAAGCAATAATACCAGCGCCCTGCATCGTAAATAACTTGTGATGCAACAGTAGCCGGTCTTCACTGCCTGCAATACCGGTCATCAGTTTTGATTTTGCCACACCATCCTTGTAAAGCCAGTAACTGTGCTCGCCCAGCCAGGCATCATCAATATGTGGCTTGCGGTCGGGCAGGCTCAGCGAGAATGCCATCAGCAATAATCCAAATGCCAAAATGTACAACAGGGAAGAGTGGCTGCGGAGCAGGTCGATTAATCGGGTGTAAAAACGCATAAATCAAATTCAGTGCACAAATCTAATGGCTGAAAAGACGCCTCTGCGAGAAAATGGGTTGCACCAAACCCCAAAAATCATTCAATTTCAGTGATTTGCCAATTATGGATGCTGGATTACCGAACAATAGCAATACGTGTTGACTGGCTTTTATTGGCCGAAACGTAACGCAGCAAATAGGTGCCGGCCGGCGTTTTGCCAACATCAACCAAAGCGTTGAAGTTATGATCAGCTGCAGCATCAAACTTCCATTCTTGTATTTTTTGCCCCATGAAGTTCCACAATTCCAGTTTTAGTGGCGAGGGCGAAATGTTTTTAATTTCAATCCTTATTTTGTCTGCTGCAGGATTCGGGTAGGCCCGAAACCAGACTTCAGTTTCAGGTTGCTTTGTATTTCCCACCCCAAAGTTTCCTTCTAGCTTCACATTGTCGAAGCGGTTGTTTCCCTCGTTTCCTGCGGTTTGTGTTCCGTGAAAAGTAATCTTTATGGCCATTTCGGCCTGATTGTTCACGTTTTCGTCATGAGAAAGATCAAAACTGAATAGCTGGTAATCCTCAAGGATGGTAATTTCCTCGTCTGCCTGCAGCCACTCGCTATCGGGAGTGGGTTTGTAAAACACTTTCTGATTTTGTTGTCCGTTAACAGTTCTTTTTACCGCATAGCTCAGCCTTATATCGCGAAAGCCGGTAGTTGGGGCTTGCAACACAAGTTGACGATTGTCGGAGGGATTTCTTACCCTGAGTGCATAGCCCGGCAATGCATCAGGAATTGCGTTGAGGGTTGTTCCATCCGAAACACGATCCATATAACCGGCGCTGTTTCCCTGATAACTGATATGAGCGCCCGGCATTGCGGATGAATCGGCCGGAATCAGGCTTAAGGTTCCCGAAGATAACTGGTTGAAATGCCAGTAATGCATCAGTTGGCGTTCTTCGGGAATGTTTTCCTCAAAAACGGCGCGGATATACATATTGGCTTGTGATG
>Ga0116204_1001400_pt1 | contig 13521 bp, 9 predicted proteins | sample LakKivwa52mmetaG_FD_94481 | JGI IMG/M metagenome (GOLD analysis project Ga0116204, IMG submission 94481) | Anoxic lake water microbial communities from Lake Kivu, Rwanda to study Microbial Dark Matter (Phase II) - Lake Kivu water 52m metaG | ecosystem: Environmental > Aquatic > Freshwater > Lake ...
GATGGCGTTCCACCCGGGAAGCTCCAATTCCATGAGGTCGGATTATTGGTAGAAAGATCAGTAAAATTAACCGATTGCCCTGCGTAGATGGTGGTTGGCGTTGCCGAAAAATCAGCCACCGGAGAACTTCCGGGTAACGTGTAGTAGACTTTGACTGTCCAGGTATTATTATCAACCTTGTTATAGGTAGTATTACATCCTGATCCTCCCCAGGTTCTGCCGGCATGCAACTGAAACTGGATTGTTCCCCCGCCGCTTACTCCATTGGCTATAGTCAGACCGGAGCGGTTGTATATCTGTGACCCTGTTGTGTTTCCTGTTCCGGCGTATAACAACGGTTCTGATGTTCCGCCCGCTGAAACACATCTCAGCTGAGACCTCTGCTCCGATTTCCAGCCGTTGTTGCGGGCAGTCATCTGGTAGGATACATCAACTCCTGAAACAACTGCTCCTGCAGGAATGGTTACCGATAACGAACCGGGGCATGAAGATGAGCCGGGTAAAGTTTGAAAGCTAAAATCTGTTGAAATATCTCCGCTTGTATAGGTAGCACTGGATGAGTAAATCAAAGGCGTAATGGTTACATAATTTTCTTTGGTTTTTGTGTAGGTTCCATTTACTACCAGCGTAATAGTCTTACTTCCAGTAGTATTGTAAATGACTTCATGAGGGCCTTTACCGGAGGCTGTTGGTGGATTGGCGCCCTCTCCAAAATTCCATGCCCAGGTGCTGAAAGTTCCCCCGCCGGAGGCATCAGTGAATGTTACCGGCAACGTAATCATCTGATTAGTAGGCGTTGCCGTGAAATCAGCAAATGGGCCAGTCAGTGTTGTCGCATTTGCCGATAATCCGGTTGAATACTCAATGCCGGAATTATAGGAAAAGGCTTTGTAATAATAAGTCGTAAGCGGCAGTAAATTGGTGTGAGAATAGGCTGTGTTGCTTCCACGGTATAAAACCGTTCCTCCTCCCGGAATTGAACTGCCTGCCAGGTAGGTTGTACCATTCACCGGGATGCCGAATACTCCATTTGGCGACCAAACGATCATAACGCTGTTATTGCTGGTGTTTTTAATCCAGGAAAGATTAATTTGAACTGAACTCACCGCTGCAGCATTAAAACTTTGCGGATTTAATACATTGGATATAACGCCCTGAACCGCTAAAAGAGCTGCATGAGCATTCAGGCGGCCGGTTCCGAGCTTACCTGTGAAGGCTGGGTTCACACCGTAGTGATTGTCCGTGGTATTGCGTAAAAAATTAGCCACCTGGGATGAGGTTAACTGCCCGTATCCGAGCGAAACCATCAGCGCAGCTACACCTGAAGCATGCGGACAGGCCATGGAGGTTCCCTGGTAATACCCATAACTGTTGCTGGTCAATGTACTCAACACTCCACGTGCAGATACACTGTTGGTCTCCCCGCCGGGCGCCGAAATATCTACCCAGGTATCAAAATTTGAATACCAGGCTTTTACATCCTGATTGTTGGTGGCTGCAATAGCAAAACTACTTGAATAACAACCCGGGTACCATTGCCCGGACGAGTTGCTGTTTCCTGCTGAAAAAAAGGTTATTCCTCCGTTCATGGCAGCACCTCCGCCATTTGCATTAAAGTAATCAATAGCATTAAGAACGGATTGATCATAAACACCGGCCTGGGTATAGCTCCAGCTGTTTTGTGAGATCGAAGCACCATTGTCGGCCGCATACACAGGTGCAAGATGAAATCCTCCATTGCTTGTTGCGGTGAAAACCTGGCATGACATCAACCTGACGCCATTACCGGAGCCTGAACCTCCGGCTACACCTGCTACTCCCACTGAATTTGAATTCACCGCTGCTACAGTACCGGCCACATGCGTGCCGTGGTTATGAGGCGAGACGGCGCTGCTTCCTTCAACAAAGTTATACCCGATTCCCGCCCACATGTTGGCAGCCAGGTCCTGGTGCACGTAATCAATCCCTCCATCAATGATGGCCACAATCACATTGCTCTTACCCTTTTCTATATCCCAGGCCTCCTTCAGGCTTATGTCGGCTCCCGGTGTTCCTCCCTGCTGGCCAGTATTGTTATAATGCCACTGATTGCCGTACTGCGGATCGTTGGGAACCCACCGGCCTCCTTCCTGTTCCTTCGGCATCACAACAGGATCTGACCCGCTGAAACCCGGATCGTCCGTAACCAGCCTTTTTCGGTATTCAGGCTCGGCAATTTCAACCTCATCCAACATCGAAAACCGCTTTACAGCCGAAATAACATCAGCATTTTCATCAATAGTTAGCTCAAACCAAAGGTGAAAACCCCACGCCCGATGTCTTTCTTCAAATTGACTACTCATCGAACGGGTATTGTACAGACCGGAAAACAGCGGTTGATAGCTGGTAATCCCATACCGCTGATTCAAATCATCAAGCTGCTGAATCCCTGTTACCACGAATCCCTGGCTTCCTGCATATGCCGGAACGGCCGGAAGATACTTCTCCAAACCTTCTTTTAGCTTGATCTTTAATCTGCCGGGCTCATACGCATCCGGTGACACTTTATTGAGATCAACCGGTGGTCTTTCGCCAAAAACCACATTGTAATGAGATGAAAGATTGCTTCTAATCAATTGTTTGTCCTGAGCAGGCAAGTTGGTCAGGATGAGTAGCAAAAGGTTGAAAATCAGCGCAAGGCGGAGATAATTACGAAACTTCATTTCTGTCAGTTTAAATGGTAAATCAGCGGATAAAGGTATTAAAAACAATACTCTGCAGACCGAAATTGATAGAAAAGTATGCCTGCTGGAAATTTCTTTTACTGCTGGATTATAGAATTTTGTTAGCTGATAAAAAGATATTGAATGTAAATGGTTGATAAACAATTTATTGCCGAATTGGTTGGGAATACGATACTCTTTTTTTCAAACTTGTCAAACCAAATAAAACCGACAATTGTTAGTTAAATTGATGGCAAAGAATTTGATCTGCCCAATTTCAACTTTTAAATTTTAAAACTATGATGTCCTATTTGTTAATATTCGGAGTTTTCATGTTGCTGAGCTGGATGGTTCAAAGTCGCCTCAGGAGCCGCTTTGCGAAATATTCCAAGGTGCCGCTTCCTGGTGGTCAGACCGGAGCTGACATTGCCCGCATTATGCTCAGCCAAAATGGCATTACTGATGTAGAAGTACATTCTGTGCAGGGAGAGCTTACAGATCATTACAATCCGATGAATAAAACCATCAATTTAAGCCGTGAAGTTTATAATGGCCGCAGCGTTATGGCCGCAGCTGTTGCCGCCCACGAAACCGGCCATGCTCTGCAACATGCGCAAGCCTACGCCTGGCTTCAGATGCGTTCGCAGCTCGTTCCGGTGGTCAGCATCAGTTCACGCTGGATGCAATGGGTGCTTCTGGCAGGGATCCTCACCATCGAGATTTTCCCCTCCTTGCTGCTTATCGGAATCATAATGTTCGGAATAACCACCCTTTTTAGCGTGATTACCTTACCGGTTGAGTTTGATGCTTCACGCCGCGCATTGGTTTGGCTGCAGGGAACCGGAATCACTATGGGAACACAGCAGGAGATGGCCAAAGATGGGTTGAAATGGGCTGCAATGACTTACGTGGTGGCTGCCCTCGCTTCACTTGCCACATTAGCCTATTACATCATGATTTTCCTCGGAAGGAGAGAGTAACACATAAAAATTTCTGAATGAGCCGCAACATGAAATTGCGGCTTTTTTCTTTTGAAAAAAGTAGCTTTCGCAAAATTTATCTGTAAAATTGCTGGCGGCTACCGATCTTTTTTCAATAAATTGTAAGTTTGCAGAGCAAATGAAAAATTACTACCTGATGCATCTTCCCGATAAAACTGTTGAAAGACTGAGCCAATACCGGAGAAATCTTTTACTCTCTCTTGCCGGTGGCAAAGAATTCATTTTTTCGCACGAAATAGCTCAACTACTGCATATTACGCCAGTCCAGGTTCGACGCGACATCATGCTCATCGGCTACAACGGAACATTGCGGCGAGGCTACGATGTGAAAGAGCTGATTGACCTCATCGGAAATATCATTGATACCGAAGCAGGCCAGAATGTGTGTGTAATGGGGCTTGGCAACCTTGGAAAAGCCATTATTAAATATTTTGCCGGAAAGCGGTCAAAACTCAGGATTGTCGCCGCGTTTGACATCAATCCCGAAAAAACCGGCAAACTCTACGCAGGCGTTCAGGTGTATCATGTGGATGAACTGGAGGCCAAGATCAGAGAACACCACATCACTATCGGCCTGATTACCGTTCCCGCCGATAAAGCCGTCGAAACAGCCGACCACCTTGTTAAATCCGGGATTAGCGGTATTCTGAATTTTTCTTCCAAGCCGCTCAACCTTCCGGATCACGTTTACCTCGAAGAATACGACATGATAACCTCTCTCGAAAAAGTAGCTTATCACACCAAGAAAATAAACCAGTAAAATGATGGCAGACAGAAACTTCCAGATTTCCGGGAATATCGTGGATCTGGTCAACAGCAACATTTTTCCGGGCACCATCGTGGTTGAAGATGGTAAAATTAAATCGGTTACAAAATCTCAACATGCTGAAGATCAGTATATCCTTCCGGGTTTGATTGATGCCCACGTTCACATCGAAAGCAGCATGCTGATTCCATCCGAATTTGCCAGGCTTGCCGTGGTTCATGGTACGGTGGCCACCGTTTCTGATCCCCACGAGATTGCCAATGTGCTCGGGATTGATGGCATTAAATATATGATAGCCAACGGGAAAAAAGTTCCTTTCAAGTTCTATTTCGGCGCCTCCTCCTGTGTGCCGGCAACCACTTTCGAAACCTCAGGTGCAAGCCTTGGAACCACCGAAATTGAAGAACTCCTCCAAATGGATGAGGTGAAATACATGTCGGAAATGATGAATTTTCCCGGCGTTTTATTCAACGATCCTGAAGTGATGTCCAAAATCGCCGTTGCAAAAAAATACAATAAGCCCATTGATGGCCATGCCCCAGGGGTAATCGGCGAGGATGCGCGCAAATATATCGAAGCCGGAATTACCACCGATCATGAGTGTTTCACGATGGAGGAAGCTTTGGATAAAATCCGGTGGGGAATGAAGATTCAGGTCAGAGAAGGCAGCGCAGCCAAAAATTTTGATGCGTTGATTGACCTGATGAAAGATCATCCGGATAAGGTTTTGTTTTGTTCCGACGATAAACACCCCAACGACCTGGAAAAGAGTCATATCAACGACCTTGTGAAGCGGGCGATTGCCAGAGGTTACGATCCAATGCAGGTATTGAAAAGTTGCATCCTCAATCCCGTAAACCACTACGGCCTTGATGTCGGGCTGCTGAGAGAGGGCGACGATGCTGATTTTATTGTGGTTGACAATCTCAGCGATTTCAACGTCCGCGAAACTTGGGTAAAGGGGATTCTGGTTCACAAAAATGGCCAATCGCTGATCGAATCCGTACACGAAACCTCTCCCAACTTTTTCGATGCTGAAAAAATTTCTGTTGATGATCTTCGGGCGCCGGCTGGAAATGGTAAACTCAAGGTCATTCAGGCGCTTGATGGTCAACTGATTACGAAGACATTAACCTTCGATCCGAAAATTGAAAACGGCGCAATCGTCAGCGACATCGAAAATGATGTGCTGAAACTGGTGGTTTACAATCGTTACAGACCTGGGAAGCCGTCCATTGCCTTCATCAACAATTTCAATCTGAAAAGCGGCGCCATGGCATCCACCGTTGCCCACGACAGTCACAACATTATTGCAGTTGGCGGAAACGATCACGACCTCGTGAAAGCCATCAACCTGCTGATTGATGCTAAAGGAGGGGTTTCCTTTGCCGATGGAGATATGGCTGAGATTCTTCCGCTTCCGGTGGCCGGGCTGATGTCGGCAGGCGATGCTTACGAAACCGCTACCGCTTATGATAAACTCGATCAATTGACCAAAGCAAAAGGCTCAACCCTCAAAGCGCCCTATATGACGCTGTCGTTCATGGCATTGCTGGTAATTCCCGATCTCAAACTCAGCGATAAAGGGCTTTTCGATGGGAAATCATTTTCCTTTACTGAGCTTATCAATAGTTAGTCATTGATATATGTCAATGTGTTGAATATGATTTTTGCCCTACTTTTGGCAAAATTTTGATGATGACCCATTTTGACCTTGACCAGACCAAGCTGGAAGCCGCAGCGGCAAAACTCAGAGCCATTTCTCACCCAGTCAGGATTGCAATTCTTGAAATGCTCGCCGAAACGGAGCTTTGCGTAACAGATATTCACACCAATTTAAACCTCGACCAGGCGACTGTATCTCATCACCTCAATGTGCTGAAAAACAACGGAGTATTGCTCAGTAACCGCCAGGGAAAAAACGTTCTTTACTCCCTTAAGCACAAGTCGCTCACCGATATTATCAACTGCATCAATCGTTGCCAGGATTGATGAAGCCAATGTTGAATTCACGAGGGAGATCTACTCAATCGTCCACACCTCTTCAATGTCCCAGTTTGCCCTCACCTGCAGCTCTTTAGGGAAGAAAAACACATCCTCGGGCTGCCTTTTATCAAAATAAACCCCTGTATCCCAGCGGCCGTTAGTGTGTTTGTCCCTGATGGCTTTTAACCGGTAAATGGCCGGATCGAGCAGCAACAAACTTACTTCGCCTGGTTGGGTAATGATCACCTCACGCACAACTTTGTCTTTTGAATTGAGCAGTTGCAGAATGTAAGGATAAGGCTCGCCGGGCAGTTGCATGGTGATGTAAAGATTGCCGTAATCGCTCGTTTTCCGGGTTCTGAAGGCGATGATCGTGGAGTCGTTGGTTTGTTCGTAAATGTTGAAAAACGTTGAATCGGGGATTACAAGGTTGTAAAGGGTCTCCTCCTCAAGATCAAAATCTGGTTTCCAAATCCGGCCGATGCTGTCCGTTGGGATAAAGTTGAGCCCGGTCAGCGTATCATTTTCCGTAAAGAGGGCGATTCCGGAGTTATCAGATCTTATGACCGGATGGTCGAATTTCAGATTTAAAGGCGTGTGGAGCTCAAGAAGCCTTGCCTTAACCGTACTCGAAATGAACAGCCTTTCCGGTTTCGACTCTTCAGCACCTCTTCTTCTGGATGTTTCAGCCGGTTTTTTTTCGGGGAGTACCACTTGTACGGTATCGGCAAATATTTCACCATCAATAACCCTGATTTTCAGACTGTCGGGCACTGGTTGAGTGATCCAGACGCGCAGCGAATCCCGTCCCTGGTTCAATTCATTAATAAACCACGGCCCGGTTACAGTTGAATCCAGTAAGCTGAATGACGGCGCTTTGAGGCCATAACGGTAAGTTAACAGAAATCCGGGGGGATATATTCCATCCGCTGTGAGTCGTCTTTGTGTAGAATCCTTTTGATGAAAAAGTCTGAGACGATAAAAAGTGTCGTACATCTCACTAACTTTCACCGAATCAGCAAAAATCTGAGCAGCTGTGTCGGTCTCAATGTTTTTTGGAATTTCGGGGGTGATGGGCAATTCTTCAAATGCAATCTCCTCTTCGGGGATGTCGAATAGGTAATTGCTGTTCATATCTTTCAGCGCAAAAAGTTTCATTGGTTCATTGCGGAGGTATTGCAGCCTGAATTGCCCTTCCTTGTTGGTTTTGGCAACATATAAAGGTCTTACCTTTACGGGTAGCGAATCCACAGGAACCGTGTCATTACTTAGCGAAAACAGCATGACAAAAATGTTCTCTTCCGGCTTCAGAGTAAAGGCATTGACAACTTCACCGGCAATGGAGAGCGAATCCACATAATCACCGGTTGAAAATACATAGAGAAAGTTTGCCAGTGGGTTTTCCTCTGTGATGTCCACGATAGCATTTCCAAAAAAGATGGAGTAGGTAGTATTTGGCAGCAGATCTTCCTGCAAATTGATGATTACTGATTTTCCCTTCAGCGAAAAGTCAGGATTTTTTTTCATAGGCGGGGAGATCAGAACTTGCTGACTGGCCTGTTTCAGCTTAACAAACTCATTGAAAGTCAGCCTGATCTGGCTTTTATCAAACTGGGTTGAGAAATTCGGTGGGTCTGACCAAAGCACAAAGGGCGGGTCAACATCCTGCGGACCACCCCCCGGAGCCATCTGGTTGGCACAACCCAACACAAATGCTGTGACAGTAAGACATGTAGCAATACACACGGCCTCAAAAAGTCTCCTCATCTTGCTGAAATTTGTGCAAAGATGCGAAAATTGACCGTGATTCGGCTGCTTTTCCTAATTTTGACCGGTGAACTGCAATCCGGAGAAAATCAAATTTCCGGTTTCGTTGTTGATGATTGTCGCTATAATTCAAAACCCGACCACAATGAGAAGACATTTCCGATATTTCAATCTAATAGGCCTTATTGTTTTAGTTCTGATGGGAAACCCTGCGGCATCGCAGCCTTTGGTTTTTGAAGATAATACCGATCTGATTGCCAGGACGGCCAGCCTGAGGTACAGGAATCTGATCCAACAGCGGAACTCCCGCGCAGGCCAGAATATTGATATCACTTACACCCGGTTTAGCTGGAATGTTGACCCTGCAATCCGTTATATTTCCGGAAATGTCGTTCATCATTTCAGGGCAAAACAGGAACTCTCTTCGATAATCCTGGAATTGAACGATAACATGGGTATTGACTCCGTGATTTACAGAGACAGCCCGGTTACATTTGATTTTATTTCCGGATACGAATTTTCTGTTGATTTGGGCATCATCCTGAGTGCGGGCGAACATGACTCGCTGTTCATTTATTACCAGGGAGAACCTGTGACCGAAAGTGGCTTCGGGTCGTTTGAAATCAAAGAGCATAACGGCGTGCCGGCGATGTGGACACTCTCTCAACCATATGGTGCCAAAGACTGGTGGCCGGGAAAGAACGACCTTGCCGATAAAATTGACTCGATTGATGTGATCATCCGCACACCAGAGCAATATCGTGCAGTTAGTCACGGACTTCTGCAATCGGTTACTGCAGAGGGTGAATACTGGATTTATCATTTCCGGCACCGCTACCCGATCGTGAGCTACCTGGTGGCATTTGCGGTTTCCAATTATACCATTATTTCTCAGAAGGCCATTCTGCATGGCGATACCATCCCCATTATCAACTATGTCTATCCTGAGGATTCGGCCTTTGTAGCAGAAGTGGCGGCCAATACACCCGAAATGCTCCAGCTGTTTGATACACTTTTTACTCCGTATCCCTTCAGAAACGAACTTTACGGTCATGCTCAGTTTGCCATAAACGGCGGTGGAATGGAGCACCAGACGGTGAGTTTTATGGCCGGATGGGGTCATGACCTGCGGGCGCACGAACTGGCGCACTCCTGGTTTGGCAATATGATTACCCTTGCCTCCTGGCACGACATCTGGATCAATGAGGGCTTTGCAACCTACGCTAACGGCCTCTCTTTTGAACATATGTACGATGGTTACTGGTGGCCGATCTGGAAAAATGTTACACTGAATAAAATCCTTGCGGCTCCTGACGGGTCGGTGTATGTGCAGGATACCACCTCAGTTCCGCGGATTTTTGATTCGCGTTTATCCTATCACAAAGGAGCTTACGTGCTCCACATGCTGCGGTGGCTGATTGGAGATCAGGCATTTTTTACCGCACTTCGCAATTATCTTAATGATCCGGCGCTGCGGTATCGTTTTACTACTTTTCAGGATGTAAAATCTCATTTTGAATCTGCCAGCGGAGTAAACCTTACCTCATTTTTCGATCAATGGTATTATGGTGAGGGATATCCGATCTACAGCATTGATGCTCTGCGTCTTGTAAAAACCAATGAGCTGTTGATAACCATCAACCAGGAATCCTCGCATCCCTCGGTGGAATTTTTTGATATTCCGGTGCAACTCAGGCTATTCGGAGGTGAGCAGGAGATCAATCTATTGTGCCGGCCAACATTTTCAGGGCAGCAGTTCATCTTTCCGCATCCATATTTTGCCATTGATTCCATCAAATTTGACCCGGATAAATGGCTCGCTGCCAAACTGGATACTATCTCTCTTGGAATTAATAAGCAGCCACAGGCTAAACTCTCACTGTTTCCTAATCCGGCTGATAAGCTGATTACACTCTTTCTTCCAGACGAATGGGTGGAGGATTACACCGTTATCAACTCAGCCGGAGTTGAGATTGTTTCGGCGAATGTCCACACCATAAACCAGAAAATTAAAGTTGATGTAAGTCGTTATCCTTCAGGTTATTATGTGCTGAAAGTGAAAACAGAAAACAGAATTTTGGTTGATAAATTTCTGATCTTCAGATCAGATGGAAACTAAAACCATTAAGCATTGCGATGCTATCTTGCGGGCAGGGTCCGAATCATTCCTTTGTGCAACAACTTGTTTTGCTGGCCCTTAACTGCGACATAAATAATATCCGCCAGCCACACTGCCAGCCCAAGCGAAACCAGGTACTCAGCATCATTTGTAAAATATTTGTAGTTCCAGTCACCCATTTTCCAAATGCCACCTTCATTGGTAAGGTAGGGATCATCGCGGTACCGGTCCTGGTAAGCATCATAGCCAAGGAAGATCAGGCCATAGGCCATAATGGTCACCATGTAAGGTTTTATGATATGGTCCCTGGTGTCGGTAACCATATACTGACCTAGCCCGGGAATAGCCAGCGAAGCGAGTGATGCAGCAGGCCCGCAGCCGAATTTGTATTCGTATGGATCGCCGGTAATCAGCACCGGGGTTATGTCGGCCGGAAAAAACCTGATATCCTCTGCCACGTTCCAGGTGATGGTATTATTCATCCCCGGACTAACTCTGGAGCCCGGATCGGGAGTGAGGTTGCGTGGCCTGAAAAAGCGATAATCACGATCGCGGAAAAACAGATGAACCTCAACCGGTTCTTCAGTCCTGATTCCGGTAAGGTCGTAAGTCAGCAGGAGGTTATCCTGGTCAATTTCCATTTTCAGATTTTCGACCCTGCATTTTGGGTTTTGCCCAAAAACAGGAAACAAAGGGAGAGCAATCACCAGGAAAAGGATAAATTTCAATTTTTTCATTGGTTCTGGTTGAATGAGTTGTAATGATTTACGATACGGGCAATATCATCCGGATCGGTAAAGGTCAAATTGTTGCTTTTGGCAAATTTCACAATATCAGCCTGGTGCGGGCTTAAATGCCTGAGTATTGACTTTCGGGTTCTTTTCACCCTCAGGGCAGCCGAATCATCATTTATCCGGATATAGTATTCTTTCATGATTTTGGCCGATACACTCTCTTCATTTTTTAATCCAAGCATCATTTTGCTGTTCGATTTTTCGTCCACATCCACCTTGATAAACCGGCGCAGCAGGAATTTCGTGGCGCCGGTATCAGAGAGAATTTCAAAGTAATCATTTCCCAGATATTGCTGATTACCAATAAAATAGATGAAAAAAGAATAGATGAAATGATGTTGCCCGAATTGTACCAGGTTGAGTTTGTGGGGATCGGAGATACGCAGACTGTCCTTCCCGATTACCATTTCCATTTCCCTGGCGTAAATGTCGTATCGGAAAAGCCCTTCCCAGTAGAGGCTGTCGTTGAAAACCGCATGCCCCGGCTGCCAGCCTTTGTAAAGGTAGGGATTGAGCAACTCTTCCGATTTCTTTGTTTCAGGAAGAAAATAACTCATTGCTGCGGCATTGTTACCTCTCGTGACGTAAACCGATGTTAGCTGGCCGTAAAGATTTGCCGGAAGAAAGAGTAATAGCAGGCAGAAATGATAAGAGTAAAAAAGTTTCATGAGTAAAATAGTATGGCGAACGGGAATCTAACGGATCAACCGGTGCATTGTTGCCTGCCTTGAAAAGACATCTTTTGGGCGTACCAGCAACTTCAGGAAAAATGTTCCCCGACTGGTTTCAATATTTGTCACGTGCTGACGTTAATCAAGCTATTTTAAAAACTTCTGGTAACTAAACTATATTGAATCATGAAAAAACTGGTATTGATAAGGCATGGCGAAAGCGCGTGGAATAAGGAGAATCGCTTTACCGGCTGGACTGACGTTGATTTATCCCCCAAAGGTGTGGAAGAGGCAAAAGAGGCAGGGCGATTGCTTCGTGAAAAAGGCTTCGAGTTTGATATGGCGTTTACCTCTTACCTGCGCAGGGCAATAAAAACCCTTTGGCTGGCGCTGGAAGAGATGGATCAGATGTGGATTCCCGTGCATAAAAGCTGGAGACTGAATGAGAAGCATTACGGTATGCTTCAGGGATTGAACAAAGCCGAAACCGCCGAAAAGTATGGTGACGAACAGGTACTGATGTGGCGCCGCAGTTACGATGTACCACCGGCGCCAATTCCGGATGACGATAAAAGACATCCTAAATTTGACCCTCGCTACAAAGAACTGCAACCAGAGGAGATTCCGGCAACCGAGTCGCTTAAAGAAACCGTCGAAAGAATGGTTCCCTACTGGGAAAATACCATCAGACCTGCGCTTGAGAAAAACAACCAGATCCTGGTGGCAGCCCATGGCAACAGCCTCAGGGCTGTGGTCAAGTATTTGAAAAACATGTCGGAAAAGGAGATCATCGCCTTTAATATTCCCACCGGAATTCCCTACGTTTTTGAGTTCGACGACCAGCTCAACCTGCTGAAAGATGAATTTATCGGCGATCCCGAAACCATCAGACAACTCATGGAAGCTGTTGCTAATCAGGCCAAAAAGAAATAATCACCAGCTAACTTATTCGAAAAATGCAGGCCGGAATTAATTCAGCTTGCATTTTTCGTTTACATTTGAACCCTTTTAAAATTTGACCGGAAATGAGACAATGGGTGATTCCCGACCTGCATGGGTGTAGCAAAACGCTGAAAGCGATGGTAGAAAACCAGATTCAGCTGACAAAAGAGGATGAAATTTACTTTCTTGGCGATTATATTGATCGCGGCCCAAATCCAAAAGGTGTAGTTGACTACATCATGGGTTTGCAGGATCAGGGTTTCAAGGCATTTCCGCTGAGGGGAAATCATGAAGAGTATATTTTACTTGCAGTGGACAACGAAAAGAACCTGGGCAGGCGCTATTTCTTCTGGAAGGAAAAAAACAAGTTTTTCCTCGAATGGATGCGCAGTGGCGGAAAAGCGACCCTGGACAGCTTCAAGATCAAAACAGTGAATCAGATTCCCGGCAAATATGTGGATTGGATCAGGGGACTCGAGTATTATTACGAACTCGACCATTATGTTATGGTGCATGCCGGGATGAATTTTTACCGCAAAGACCCATACGACGACTTGCATGCCATCCTCTGGACAAGATCATTTACACCGGAGCCTGAAAAAATTGGCAATAAAATAGTAATCCACGGCCACGTTCCGGTCAGCCTCGATTTTTTGCAAAACCTGCTCGCCGATCCTACTAAAAAATATATTCCCCTCGACACAGGATGTTATTATCCCGGTAAACCCGGAATGGGAAACCTGGTTGCCCTAGAGGTCAATACTTTGCAATTA
>Ga0116204_1001401_pt1 | contig 13515 bp, 11 predicted proteins | sample LakKivwa52mmetaG_FD_94481 | JGI IMG/M metagenome (GOLD analysis project Ga0116204, IMG submission 94481) | Anoxic lake water microbial communities from Lake Kivu, Rwanda to study Microbial Dark Matter (Phase II) - Lake Kivu water 52m metaG | ecosystem: Environmental > Aquatic > Freshwater > Lake...
GGCTGACCAAAAGGTATTGGCAATAATCCAGACGCGTCACAATTTGGGTTTTCGGTCTCATACTCCCAAACTTACTGGCTTTTTGCCTTCCCGTCAATCACTTAGTTTTGCGTAAGTCCTATTCTTGAAACACATCCACATGCCTGTTATTGTGCCATTGCAGGTGAAATTCCCATGCCCAAACCATCGTTGGAAGGCAAGATCCAGCGTCAGTTGCTGCTCTATGAAAAGGGTGTGCGCCTCAAAGATCCAATGGATTTCTTTGAAGAGATCACGCGGCATAAAATGCTCAAGGGAGTTTGGCCCCTCGAATTGTTGTACCAGCCCGAACAACTGGACGCTCTCGTCGCAGCGTATATCGCCTGGCTTGCCATCCATAAACCTGAAACAATTACAACCGTTGGAAACCCAAAGGAAGGTGTCATCGTCCTGCCCGTGGAACACCTGAAAGAAAAATATTAAGCGAATGGTAAAATACCGCCCATGACAACACAAGACCTTCAAATTAAAGCAATCAACACCCTTCGATTTTTATCCGCCGACGGCGTGCAAAAAGCCAATTCGGGACATCCCGGCCTCCCGATGGGAGCGGCAGCAATGGCATTCACCATCTGGACCAAGCACCTGCGGCACAGTCCACGCAACCCCAAGTGGATGGGACGTGACCGCTTCATTCTTTCGGGCGGGCATGGTTCAATGCTTCTGTATTCTCTTCTGCATCTGACAGGGTACGACCTGCCGCTTGAGCAATTGCAGAATTTTCGTCAGTGGGACAGCATCACACCCGGGCATCCCGAATACGGCTTGACCCCCGGAGTGGAAGTCACCACAGGCCCGCTTGGGCAGGGATTTGCCACAGGCGTTGGCATGGCAATTACCTCCTCACATCTTGCGGCGACATTCAACAAGCCTGGTCACGAACTCATCGACTCGTACATCTATGCCATCGTCACCGATGGCGACCTGATGGAAGGCGTTGCCTCCGAAGCTGCGTCCTTGGCAGGGCATCTTTCGCTTGGACGTTTGATCTACCTCTACGACGACAATCACATTTCGATTGACGGCTCTACAGACCTTGCCTTCACCGAAGACCGCGCTATGCGGTTTGAATCTTATGGCTGGCACGTCCAGATTGTGGACGATGGTAATGACGTGGACGCGATCGATAAAGCCATTAAAGCAGCCAAGACCGACCTGCGCCCGTCCATTATTATGTGCCGCACGATCATTGGGTTTGGCGCACCAAACCGTCAAGGTACATCCAAGGCGCATGGTGAACCTCTCGGTGACGAAGAACTCAACGCCGCCAAGGACAATCTCGGCTGGGAGAAGGAACCGCGTTTCTTCATCCCTGATGATGTCTTGGCGTTCTACCGCAAGGCCGTGGATTGTGGCCGCGAACTCGAAGCCGATTGGAAGATGCGCCGCGAAGCCTACGCCCGCCTTTTCCCTGACCTGGGTGTGGAGTTCAATCGCCGAATTTTGATGGGCAAACTTCCCGAAGGATGGGAAGCCGCCTTGCCGACCTTCCCTGCTGATGCAAAAGGCATGGCGACTCGTGCTGCTTCAGGCAAGGTCATCAATGCATTGGCGCCGAAACTCCCTGAATTGCTTGGCGGCTCTGCGGATCTGGCTCCCTCGAACAACACCAAAATTGACGGCACGCCCGCCTTCCAAAAAGATTCATATGCGGGACGCAATTTCCACTTTGGGGTGCGTGAGCATGCAATGGGCTCGATACTGAATGGCATGGCCATCTTTGGTGGATTGATCCCCTATGGCGCGACCTTCCTTGTTTTTGCCGATTACATGCGTGCTTCCATTCGTTTGGCGGCGCTTTCACATTACCCGTCCATTTTTATCTTTACTCATGACTCTGTCGGATTGGGCGAGGATGGTCCCACGCACCAGCCTGTTGAGCATCTCACTTCCTTGCGTTTGATTCCGAATCTGACGGTGATCCGTCCCGCTGATGCGAACGAAACCTCTCAGGCGTGGAAGGTTGCGATTGAGAACAGGCATGGCCCCACAGTGCTGGCGTTGACCCGTCAGAACTTGCCGACTTTGGAATCTCCAGCCTTGGTTGAGAAAGGTGCGTATGTCTTGAGAGATTATGGCACGCCTGAGGTGATCCTTATGGCATCTGGCTCGGAAGTGAGTCTTGTGCTTGAAGCTGCGCAAAAACTGGCGGATGAAGGCAAGGGTGTGCGCGTGGTGTCTTTCCCAAGTTGGGAATTATTCGAGAAACAGGACGAAGCTTATCGCGAGTCTGTGTTGCCGAAAAATATCCAGAAGAGACTCGCTGTCGAAGCAGGAGCAACGCTCGGCTGGGAACGATACGCTGCGTCCGTCATCGGCATTGACCGCTTCGGCGCATCCGCTCCTGCGAAGGTCATTTTCGAGAGGCTTGGTTTCACGGTCGAGAATGTAGTGGAGCAGTCGAAGAAATTGTAGAATGTAGACCTGACAGATTTCGAAATCTGTCAGGTCTTTTGGAGAATTTATGAAAGTAGCAGTCGGTTGTGACCACGGGGGATTTCCGCTCAAAAGTGTTGTCCTTGAAGCTGTGCAGGCGGCTGGGCATGAAGTCATCGATGTTGGCACGTTCAACGCTGATGCTGTGGATTTCCCCGATTTCACAAAAAAAGTCGGCGAGAAAGTGCAAAGCGGCGAAGCCGAACGCGGAATTTTGATCTGCGGTTCGGGCATTGGTGCGGCAATTGCGGCGAATAAGATGAAAGGCATCTATGCATCGATTTGCCACGATACATATTCTGCGGCGCAGGGCGTGGAACATGACGCGATGAATGTGCTGTGCCTTGGCGGGCGGGTGATCGGACCTGAACTGGTGAAGGTGCTCGTGCCTGCGTTTTTAGGTACGCGCTACCTCGGCGAAGTCGCTGGCGGCGAACGTTATGCCCGAAGAGTGGGGAAGATCAAGAAAATGGAAGAAGAAAATTAGTAATTGGAGATTGGTAATTGCCAATCTCCAATTACCTTTATCTCAAGGAGTCTTTTTATTATGTCTGGCCCAATCAAAAAACTAACATCCCTCGGACAATCCCTTTGGTACGACAACATTCAACGTAAATTACTGGTCAATGGTGAACTCAATGCCATGATCGAACGCGGCGATATTCGCGGTGTGACCTCGAACCCGACCATCTTCCAGAATGCGATCGCAAAGACGAATGATTATGACGCTGCGCTCATCCCGCTGGCTTGGGCGGGCTGGGATGCCGAAAAAATCTTTTGGCAATTGGCGGTGGAAGATATTCAGGAAGCTTGTGACCTTTTCAAACCGCTCTATGAAAAAACGCGCGGCGGTGATGGGTATGTCAGCATCGAAGTAAGCCCGCTATTGGCGCGTGACACCGAAGGCACGATCAAACAGGCGCAGGAACTTTGGGAGCGCGTGAACCGAACGAATTTGATGGTGAAAATTCCTGCCACGCGTGAGGGCATTCCAGCCATCCGCGCGAGCATAGCGGCGGGGATCAATGTCAATGTCACGCTGATCTTTTCGCTGGCTCGTTATACCGAAGTGATGGACGCTTATCTCGCGGGTCTCGAAGACCGCGTTGCAAAGGAATTGCCTGTTCAACAGATCGCATCTGTGGCTTCGTTCTTCGTCTCACGCGTTGATACAAAGATCGACCCGCGCCTGCCCGAAGATTCTCCCTTGCGCGGTAAGGCGGCGGTTGCAAATGCCAAACTTGCCTATGAAGCTTTTGAGTCCATTTTTACATCACCGCGTTTTGCCACGCTCAAAGCTCGTTTCCGTGCGCGTGTGCAGCGTCCCTTGTGGGCGTCCACGGGTACGAAGAATCCCGCCTACCCCGATACGCTTTATGTGGATGAACTCATCGGTCCCGACACGGTCAACACCGTTCCGCCTGCCACGCTGGATGCCTTCCGTGATCACGGCAGCGCAAAATTGACCATCACCGAAGGGTTGGATGAAGCCCAGAAGATTTTTGTGGACCTCAAAGCCCTCGGTATTTCGATGAGCAACGTTACGCAAGAGTTAGAAGAGGAAGGCGTAAAAGCATTTGCCGATGCCTTCAAGTCACTGCTTGAGACGATTGAAGAGCGACGAAACGCCGCTCTCGCCTCCATCGCCCCGTTGGCTGATTCTGTAGCCAAGCGTTTGCCTGCGCTGGAAGCAGACTCTTTCATCAAACGCCTGTGGGAACACGACGTGACGTTATGGGCAAATGACCCCGAAGGACAGGCGGAGGTCAAGATCCGTCTCGGCTGGCTGGACTCGATTGAGGATGCCCGTGCGCGTCTTGAGGGGTATCAGTCCTTTGCAAAACAAGTTCACGACGAAGGCATTGACCGTGTGCTCGTCATCGGCATGGGCGGCTCGTCGTTGACAGCTGAAGTGCTGAGTTCCCTGCTCGCGAATTTCGGCGTGGAAGCGAAACTCTCGCTCGCCATTCTCGATTCGACTGACCCGCTGCAGGTGGCGCAGGCGGTAAAAGATTATTCACCTGATAAGGCGCTTTACATCCTCGCCAGTAAATCGGGCGGCACTGCAGAGTTGATGGCTGGCTTCGATTACATTTGGGAATTGAGCGGCAAGAACGGCTCGCGTTTTATTGTCACCACGGATGCAAACACGTCCCTGCAAAAGCTGGCGGAAGAACGCAGCTTCCGCAAAGTGTTCAACGCCGACCCCAATGTGGGCGGACGTTTCTCCGCGTTGACTGATTTTGGTTTGGTCCCTGCGGCTTTGCTCGGCATGGACTTTGACAAACTACTCGGCAGCGCTGACCGTATGCGCAAGCAGTCGCTGGCGGATGTGCCCGCGGCGCGCAACCCTGGTGTTGCGTTGGGCGCTCTCATCGCAGAATCCGCCCTGATGGGCAGAGACAAGCTCACCGTCGTGGCGGATGCGCCTGTGTCCGCGTTGGCTGGGTGGGTGGAACAGGTCATCGCTGAGTCCAGCGGTAAGTATGGCAAGGGCATCCTGCCTGTGGCATTGGAACCGCTTGGCAAACCTGACATTTATGGCGATGACCGCCTGTTCGTATATATCAAAAGCAACGGCGAGTTGGCGGCTGGCATTGCGGAGTTGAAGAAGGCGGGCTTCCCTGTGATCGAGTTCCCGATCGAGAACCCGTACGATGCGGGCGCGGAATTCTTCCGCTGGGAGATGGCGATCTCGACGGCTTGCCATATTTTGGGCGTCAATGCCTTCGACCAGCCCGATGTGCAGGATAGCAAATTGCGCACCATCGCCAAGATCAAGGAATATCAGGCGACGGGGAAGCTTGCCGAAGCGGACTTGGTGGATGTGAACGATGCAAAATCTGCATTGGTGGAGTTTTTATCTGACCCAACATCTGGCGAATTCATCACCATCAACGCCTATCTCCCGCGGACAGGTGACATGATTCGAGACATTCAGGCTTTGCGTGTAGTCATTCGAATGCAAACCAAACTGCCTGTGACGGCTGGCTTTGGTCCGCGCTTCCAACATTCGACGGGGCAGTTCCATAAGGGCGGTCCGAACAAGGGACGTTTTATTCAGGTGGTCTACGATGCCGACACGGACATGGAAATCCCCACACAGGGTTTGACTTTCGGCGCGCTCATCCGTGCGCAGGCATTGGGTGATTACGAGGCGCTGAAGGCGGCGGGACGTAAGGCGATTCGCATCTGTCTTTCCAGCCCTGCGGAGTTGAGCAAATTGGCGGATTATCTGAAATGACCGATCTCGCCGCTGGAAAATGTATCCCCTGCCGTAAAGGTGACCTTGCGCTGACGGACGCCGAGATCGCGGAACTCCTGTCGCAAATCCCCGCATGGGAATTGATTCACGCAGACGGTACTCCGCGTTTACAGCGCGTTTTCAAATTCAAGAATTACGTCGAAGCGATGGCGTTCACGAACAAGGTCGCGATGACCGCTGAAAAAGAAGACCACCATCCATTGATGGTGGTCGAGTGGGGCAGGGTGACCGTGCAGTGGTGGACACATGTGGTACAGGGACTACACAAGAATGATTTCGTCATGGCTACGAAGACGGATGGGATGGTGTAGCATTTCATCACTTCCACTCCCCAACACCTGCAAATCTTTGTGGGACGATGTGCGTGATAAACCCTGATTGATTGCGCACCGATTGAGGCGGGAATTCCACATTGGGACCGATAGAAGAATATGCCAGTTTCTGGAGCAAGTCCGCTGCGCCGCCTTCGGTCAGGTAGGCGTCCCCATACACAACCAGATATTCCTGCAAGCCCATTTCCGTTTTCTTATGTCCAAGCATGGATAAGACCACACGTGGGTCTTTTTGAATATTCTTGACCTTCTGATACGAGCTCATGTGAGCGCACACGAATTCATCGTCCTGAATGCCAACCCAAACGACGGTCACTTGCGGGCTGCCGTCCGCGTTGAGCGTGGTCAGATGCGCGAGCGGGGAAGAGGCGATCAGTTTTTTGACGTTATCGGGTATTTTCATAGAACCTCGTAATATTTTAGGGGTCATTCTATGTCATTACGAGCCCGCTAGGGCGAAGCAATCCCTGTATTGCGAGAAGATTGCTTCGTCGGGCTCCGCCCTCCTCGCAATGACATATAACATTAAATTCTCGAAACCCTTTTTCTCAAAGCATTATCGTCCAACATCTTTAGGATTCGCAAAACGAATTTCCAGTTGCCCAGCCAGCCGAGGAACTCCGCCCATAACGCGAGGAGCCCCGTTGGTGGCTTGGGTAATTCGACTGCGGAAGAAAAATCCACGATGCGGTCGTCGAGTTTGTAAACGTAACGGCTGAGTTGGGTCACGTCGGTTTCGGCGGTCAGGAACGCGCGGACTTGCTCGCGTTCTTCGGCGGTCATCCATTGGGGCAAATCTGAGGTGGCTTTGAAGTCGCAGATCAGCGCCAGGTCTTTGAGCATGTCCTTTTGCGATTGTTTCAAGCCATTTTCTTTTGATTCGAAATATTCCACATCGGGGTCGATGTGCGCGAGGTCTTTCAACCACAGGCGGTGAACTGCTGTGCGGATGGCGTTTTTCGTGCCAGGGGTATCAAAGTTTTGCAGCAGGCTTTCGTTGCGATAGTTCGACCATTCGTGCGAAACGTCAGGTCCGATGCGGATGGCGTCGCACATGCCGATGGCGGGCAAGATCGGCGTGCCGCAGGTCAGGAAGAACGCGCCTTGTCCCATTGCTTCGCGCATGTACTTCAAACAGTCGCTGTATGCGGCTTCACGGGGCATATCAATGTGGCGTTTGCCTTTCAATGCGCCGCCATACAGAAAATCCAATTTGTAATAGTCAAAGCCCCAGCGGCGCGCCTGCTCCATGAGGGCAACCAGCCAGCCTCGTACGTCAGGATGCGTGGTGTCGAGCGCGTAGAGCGGCTGACCCCAATTGAATCCCGCCGAGACAAGTCGTCCGTTTTCGTCACGCAATAACCAATCCTGATGTTCGCGATACATCTTTGATGACTTGGCAACGATCAACGGCGCGAGCCATAATCCTGCCCTTCTTCCCGTTGATTTTATTTTCTCCGCCAGCGCCGCCATGCCCGATGGGAATTTTTCATTTGCTTCCCAATCGCCGATATCCTTTTGCCAGCCGTCGTCCACTTGCAGCACATCGAACGGCAAGTTACCCAAGCCGTTGAAACATTCGTGCAGTAATTTTTCTTCAATGGCGGTGTACAGGCTGTACCACGAACACCACACACGCGGCACATGATTTTTATCCGCCTTCCCAAAACGGATTCCCAATTCGCGGACATAGCCCTCAAATACCTGACGCTCCTGCCCGTGCGCGACGAACCACTCGATTTCGCCCGCTTCGCTCTGACCTTTGAGTTGGTCTCCAACGAGGAACACATGCGTATCTGTGGCAAGCGCGCCAAGCAGAAGTATGTTCCCATCCTCGAATTCAACCGCCCCCAGCCACGACCCATGCGGATTTTTTTCATGCACGTATTGAATATCCAATTGTAGTGGGTGAAAAATGCTCGGCTTTTGGACGGGATGCGGCGAGAGGTCTGTCCACGCAGTAAGTGACCACGATTGCCAGCCATGCCGATAATAGCGAACAGGGGAGGACTCTGCTTGAATGGTGATCTCTTTTGCTTTGAAAACGGACTGGTGTTGGATATCGGAGAGTTTCAGATTCATAAGGTTCTTTCCACGGAAAATTTGAAACATTGTACAGGATAGTGGGATGATAAACAACTTGCAATTGAAAAACGAAATCGGGTTGCGAATACCTGATAAAAAATCAAGGGTTGACAATTAAAAGTCAGTAATGTATAGTGTTTATGTAACTTTCGGAAAAGATAAGGCGTAACTATGTATGAATTCGACGCAATTGATATAAAAATTGTCAATTTACTCCTAGAAGACGGGCGCATGTCCGCTTCGGAGATCTCGCGCCGCATGGGGGATATTTCCGAGCGTGCCATCCGCTACCGCATCGATCGGATGCGCGATGAAGGCGTGATCCAGATCAGCGCCGTGGTCAACCCTGAGGCGCTAGGCTATTCCATCAAAGCCGATGTCTGGTTGGAAGTGGAATCAGATGCGGTGTTGGATGTGGCGAAGAAAATGGCTTCGTTCGACAACGTCACCTATGTGGCGTGCGGTATTGGTCAAAATGACATCAGTGTCCAGGTGGTGGCGAAGGATACATCGAAAGTCTACTATTTTGTAACGGAGGTGATACGCAAGGTGCCTGGGGTTCGCAAAACCACAACTTCCATCGTGCCTATTATTCTTAAGGATGTGTACCAGTGGAGGGTTCCAGAACGGATCGCGAAAGAAGCGACGGAAAACGAATCCAATTAGTCCAAAAGGAGAAAAGCAATCATGTTCGGTTCGAAGACGCAGTCACTGCAGCAACGCGCGCAGAAAGTCGCGCCGTTGGGGGTAAATTCAAATTTTCGTTTTTGGGGAGACGGCATTACCCCGTATGTTGAAAAAGCCAAGGGTCCCTATTTATGGGATGTGGATGGAAAGAAATACATTGACTATCGCATGGCGTTTGGTCCCATTATTTTGGGGCATGCATACGATGAAGTAGACCAGAAGGTTATCGAAGAAATTCAAAAAGGCATCCTCTTCGCCATGACGGGCGAACTGGAGATCGAAGTGGCAGAGATGATCATAGAGATGTCTCCCGCCATTGATATGGTGCGCCTTGCCTGCTCAGGCACCGAAGCTACCATGCATGCCATCCGTGTGGCGCGCGCTTTTACAGGGCGTGACATCATCCTGAAATTTGAAGGCAATTATCACGGCTTCCACGATCACACCTTGTGGTCTACCTATGCGCCTGTTGAGGCGTATGGCAATCGCCGCAGTCCTATCCCAGTGCCCGCCACCTCGGGCATTCCCAAGTCGATGCGTGAATTCATCATCACCCTGCCCTTCAACGATTTTGAAGGTTTCGAGCGCGTCATGCGTTCCTACGGCGACCAGATCGCCGCGGTCATCACCGAGCCGTGTCAGGGCAACTGTGCCGCGATCAATCCGCAGGATGGCTTCCTCGAACTCATCCGCAAGAAGACAGAAGAACACGGCTGCGTCTATATATTGGATGAAGTGAAGACGGGCTTCCGTATTGCGAATGGCGGCGCGCAGGAATACTACCGCCTCAAACCTGACCTGGTGACGTATGCCAAAGCCCTTGGCAACGGCTACCCGATAGCAGCCTTTGGCGGAAAGAAAGAGATCATGTCCATTATTGGGCATGGCGTGGCACAAGGCGGAACCTACACCAATAACAAGCCTGGTGTGGCAGGGGCGTATGCCACTTTGAAACTTCTCAAGACCAAACCCATTCTCAAAACCATCGAAAAACGCGGGCAGCGCCTAATGGACGGCTTGAAGGAAATCTTCGAAGAGAATAACATCCCTGCGGTTTTCACGGGCTACCCTGCCATGTTCTCTTTCTCATTGAATACTGAGTCCGTCACCTGTCAGCGTGACTGGGCGCAGAGTGACCATGCGCTGTATCTGGAACTCGCCGAGAAAGCGATTTTGCGCGGCGTCATGCCTGACCACGATGCCCGCGAGCCGTGGTTCATGTGTTACGAACATTCCGATACCGACGTCGATGAAACATTGAATGTCTATGCCGAGATCGTGAAAGAAGTAAAGAAATAGTCAAAGGTCAAAAGTCAAAGGTCAGTGACTTTCGACCTTTGACTTTTGACATGAGGAAATCCATGTCAAAACTAACTACGCAAGAAATTGTAGACCTTAGCAAGGAATACACCTTCTTCTCCTGGTCTGTGCAGGGACAGGTTAATCCCATCCCTGTTGAAAGGGCGGAAGGCATCTATTTTTGGGATACAGAAGGAAAACGCTATATCGATTTTTCATCGCAATTGATGAATACCAATATCGGGCATCAGCACCCAAAAGTGGTGAAAGCCATTCAAGATCAGGCGGCAAAACTTTGCTTTGTTCATCCAGGCAATACGACGGATGTCCGCGCGAAACTTGGCAAAAAACTTGCCGAAGTGACACCGGATAATTTGAAGAAGACCTTTTTCTCCCTTGGCGGCGCGGAAGCGAACGAGAATGCGATTAAGATGGCGCGTTTCTATACGGGACGTCATAAGATTTTGGCGCAGTACCGTTCCTATCACGGCGCCACGCATGGCTCGGTTGCGTTGACGGGTGATTACCGTCGCCTTGCCGTCGAACCGACCATGCCGGGCGGTGTGCATTTCATGAACCCGCATTGTTACCGCTGCCCGTTCGGACAAAAGAAAGAATCCTGCAAACGCGAGTGCATTACTCATCTGGAAGAAGTCATCCAGTACGAAGGTCCCGATAAGATCGCCGCCATCATTATGGAAGGTGTTGTCGGGTCAAATGGAATCATCGTCCCGCCAGATGATTACTGGCCCCGCGTCCGTGAGATTTGCGACAAATACGGCATCCTGCTCATCTCTGACGAAGTCATGAGCGGCTGGGGACGCACTGGTGAATGGTTCGCTGTGGACAACTGGAAGGTCGTTCCCGACATCATCACCACAGCCAAAGGCATCACCAGCGGATACGCCCCTCTCGGCGCCGTCATCGTCTCGGACAAGATCGCCGAATTCTTTGAAGTAAAATATCTCTACGCTGGTCTGACATATAACGGTCACGCCTTATCCTGTGCGGCGGCTCTGGCGACCATCGAAGTGTATGCCGAAGATAACCTCATGGAAAATGCGCGGACGATGGGAAATTATCTGGGCGAGTGTCTTGAAGATATCAAAGCCAAGCATCCTTCTGTGGGCGATGTGCGTTATATCGGGCTTTTCTCAACCATCGAGTTGGTTGCCAACCGCGAGACAAAAGAGATCATGTCCCCATCGATCATGGCGGAAGTTGGCAAGACCCTGCGCGCAAACGGTTTGTTCACCTTTATCATGGCAAATAATATGGGCAGCATGGTCTTTGTCGTGCCGCCACTGTGCATTACGAAAGAGCAATTGGATGAAGGTCTCGCCATCGTTGAGAAGGCGCTGGAAGTTGCGGATCGTACAATAGTTTAAAGTTTCAGGATGAAGGTTGCAAGTTAAGAACCTGTAACCTTCAACTTTGAACCTTCAGTTGATTTTGGAGAAACCATGGAAATTCTAAATTACATCAATGGCGAATGGATAAAACCAAACGTCACAGAGTATTTCGATGTCATCAACCCCGCCACCGGAAAGGTGATCGCCAAGACCCCACTCAGCACCAAAGCGGATGTGGATGCGGCGGCGAAAGCGGCGAGCGAAGCATTTGTCGGTTGGCGTAGAACGCCTGTCAACGATCGTGTGCAGTACCTGTTCAAACTTCGCAATATCATGCGCGAGCACGGTGATGAAATTGCCAAACTCATCACAGACGAATGCGGTAAAACTTTTGAAGAAGCCAAAGCCGAAATGGTGCGCGCTTACGAGAATATCGAAGTTGCCTGCGGGATGCCGCACATGGGCAAGGGCGAATTTGTGGAAGACATCGCCCCTGGTATCGACGAGATCATGATCCGCCAACCTGTGGGTGTGTGCGCCACCATCGCTCCGTTCAACTTCCCGGGCATGATCCCGTTTTGGTATCTGCCGTATGCATTGGCGGCGGGTAACACGTACGTTATCAAGCCCTCCGAAAAAGTGCCGATGACGATGCAGTACATTTTCAAACTCATTGAACAGGTTGGCTTCCCCAAGGGTGTGGTCAACATGGTCAATGGCGCGAAGGATGCGGTGGATGGCATTCTTGAACACCCCGCCATTCGTGCCATCACGTTCGTCGGCTCGACCAACGTGGCGAGGTACATCTACTCCACTGCGGCAGCAAATGGCAAGCGCGTGCAGGCGCAAGGCGGAGCGAAGAATCCCGTCATCATTTTGCCTGATGCAGATATGGAAATGGCGACGAAGATCATCGCCGATTCAGCCTTCGGGTGTGCTGGTCAGCGTTGTTTGGCAGTTTCTTTGGCTGTGACGGTGGGTGAAGCCAAGAACGAATTCACCGAGTTGATCTGTGACGCCGCCGCTTCACGCACGGTCGGCTATGGCATGGACTCTGGCGTGCAAATGGGACCTGTCATCAACACCGCTTCGATGCAGCGCGTGGAGCAGTTGATCGCCCTCGGCGCAAAAGAAGGCGCAGGTGTGCCCGTGGATGGACGCGGGACGAAAATCAAAAACTACGAGGGCGGATACTTCGTCAGACCGACGATCCTGTCCGATGTCCAGCCTGGAAGCGAGATTTGGAAGACAGAAATCTTTGGTCCTGTGCTCAGTCTCATGCATGTCAACACCATTGATGATGCCATCCAGCTTGCCAATAGCGGTGTGTATGGCAACCAAGCCAGTTTATTCACCAATAGCGGCAATGCGGCGCGACGTTTCCGCTATGAGGTGGAAGCGGGCAATATCGGCATCAATATTGGCGTGGCAGCGCCGATGGCGTTCTTCCCGTTCAGCGGTTGGAAGGATAGTTTCTTCGGCGATATGCACGGGCAAGGCACGGATGCGGTGGAATTTTTTACGCAGAAAAAAGTTGTGGTCGAGCGTTGGCCAAAGGAGTGGAGCAGAAAGTTCTAAGCTTGGGTTTTCGCGGGCACCTCTGGAGGGCGTCCGCATAATTCAACCCGCTGGGTCGGGTAAAAAAAAGGAGCTTTGCAAAGAAATGGATCTGGAAGGCTATTCACATATTTGGTTGATCGTGACATTCATCGTCGGCTTTTTTGCCGTACGCATGGGTGTCGGCATTTGGGCTTCGCGAAAAGTTACAAATGCCGCGGACTACATTGTTGCCGGGCGCAGGCTGCCGATCTACATGGTCGGCGCTTCGGTCATGGCAACCTGGTTCGCTGCCGAAACACTGTTGGGAGCTTCATCCACAGCATATCAACATGGGTTTCAGGGGGTGGTGTTTGACCCATTTGGTGCGGCGGCGTGTCTTTTTCTCTCCGCGTTTTTCTTCACCCGTCTGATGCGCCGCGCGCGCTACCTGACCGTTGTGGACTTTTTTGAGCGCCGCTAC
>Ga0116204_1001402_pt1 | contig 13509 bp, 8 predicted proteins | sample LakKivwa52mmetaG_FD_94481 | JGI IMG/M metagenome (GOLD analysis project Ga0116204, IMG submission 94481) | Anoxic lake water microbial communities from Lake Kivu, Rwanda to study Microbial Dark Matter (Phase II) - Lake Kivu water 52m metaG | ecosystem: Environmental > Aquatic > Freshwater > Lake ...
GTCCAGGCGTAGTTCGCCGCGCAGGCCATTGCTGCGAGATAATCCTTCCCCCGGGGGGACGTTAACCGGGAACAGGCAAGCTGTCTGTCGGGAAGGGGAATCCCGATCTCATCGATATGCTTGACCATCCGCGCCAGGAAATCGTCGCAGACCTGGTACCCGAGGCCGCGGGAGCCGCTATGGATCATCACGCAGATCTGCCCCTTCTCCAGGCCGAAGGAAACGGCGGCCTCCCCGTCAAAGATCTTCTCGACCACCTCGATCTCGAGAAAATGGTTCCCCGAACCGAGCGTCCCGAGCTGGTCCTTCCCACGTTCCAGGGCGCGGTCGCTCACCTTCTCCGGATCCGCGCCCGCCATCACCCCGCCGTCCTCGGTCATCTCCAGATCGGACTGGGTGCCGTAACCGTGGCGGACCGCCCAGGCCGCCCCCTCCGTGAGGACCTGCCTTTCATCCTTTGCGGAGAGCCTCAGCGCCCCGCGGGAGCCGATGCCCGAGGGAATATTCTGAAAAAGCGCCGTTACGAGCGCCTGCATGCGATCGCGGATATCCTCGGCATGCAGACGGGTGGTCATCAGACGGCAGCCGCAGTTGATGTCATAGCCGACCCCGCCGGGGGAGACGATCCCCTCCTCCATATCGAAAGCGGCGACGCCGCCGATGGGAAAACCATACCCCCAGTGCATGTCCGGCATCGCCAGCGAGGCGGTCACGATCCCCGGCAAATGGGCGACATGCGCCACCTGTTTGGGACCCTCGTCCTCTCCCATCCCCCGCATGAGCGTTTCGCTCGTGTAGATGAGCCCGGGGACGCGCATTCCCCCCTCCTGTGGGATTTCCCAGCGCCATTCATCGATCTTCCGGAATCGTTTCTCAGACATCAAACACTACCTTTGCGACTACCCCCTTCGCCGTTTCGCAGACGGATGCCTGGTGGTACGTCACCGCTTTTATTTCCTGTTTCATCCGGTGCCGGCCGGAATCGAAAGTCTCGCCCCGGAGGAGGGTTTTCAACCGCTGTGGCGCCGCCTCTTGTACCAGACAGGTCTTGATCAGAAATCCCCCGCCGTTCCACATATAGAGGATCTCGCGAAGGAAGTTGACCAGGAGGTCCGCCGGGTCCTCGCCCGTCACGACGATCTCCCGCGCAATACCCGCCCTGACCCTCGAAAGATCCGTCAAAAGGTCGAACAGGGCAAAAGCGGCCGCCGCATAGAGCTCCTCAAGAGTCGCTGCGGACACCTCCACGCCGAGGTCGGCGGTATGGTCGAAGACACGGTAAGGCATTCCACGATATCCTATAGATTCTCAAACCAGTATCATCACCCGGGCCGGCTTCGCAAAAAGCTCCAGCGGCAAGGTGCTCGACTCGCCGGCATCAGGGCATCCGGCGTATCCTTACCTCGATCCCCTTTTCATCCTTCAGCAGGGGCTGAAGCTTGGACGTGTCGGTATCCGTGGTGTGGTAAGGGTAGAGGATCCTGGGTTTCACCATCCGGGCGGCATCCGCCGTCATCTCGGGGGTCATCGTATAGGGGAGATTCATCGGCAGAAAGGCGACATCGATCGGGCCGAGCGCCTTCATCTCGGGGATGTTCTCCGTATCGCCGGCCACGTAGACCCGCTTGCCGCCAAAGGCGATCACATACCCGTTCCCGACGCCTTTCGGGTGATAGGGCGCTCCGGGAGAGCGCATGTGAACGAGGTTGTAGGCAGGAACCGCCTCGATCCGGATCCCCTCGACGGTGGCCGACTCCCCGTTTTTCAGGACGACGCCGCCCGGAAGCTTGTCGGCGCAAAGCGGGGTCATGACCACTTTTGTACCTTTTTTGCTGATTTTCCTTATCGTCTCCAGATCGAAGTGGTCCCCGTGCTCATGGGCGGCCAGGATCAGATCGGCCTTCGGCAGCCCCGAGAAGTCTCCGTACTGGCCGACCGGATCGTTGTAGATCACCTTCCCGCCGAACTCGAACATCAGCGAGGCATGACCGATGAAGGTGATCTTCAGATCCCCGCCCGCGGTCGGCAGGACATCCGTCTCGAACGCCTCGGCATCTCCGCCCGGCGCCACTGCCATCGAAACCAGCGGCATCATCAGAAAAGACAGCTTGTTCATTTTTCCCTCCTCTCAAATTATATACAGGTTACACTCATCCACAGCTTGCTGCGGAACGTTTTACGGGCCTGCCTATGGATTCATATCATCATGATTCAACATTTCTCCGGGCCCGTCGCTCATTTTGCTTAACAGGGCGATCCTTGGGGAACCATTATATCCGCATGCCGTTCAGCCTTCAATGAGGCGGATGCAGTGGGCGAGGCAGACGTTGTCCGCACAGGCCGGAAGCAGCCCCGCGTCGATTCGGTGGTGACACAGGTTGCACTTCACGGCGACCCCGGCGTCGTCATCGAAGTCGATGGCATCGAAGGGGCAGGCGTCGATGCAGGCCCGGCACCCATTGCAGGCGTCGCGATTCAGGACGACGATGCCGTCCTCTCGCTTTGCGATAGCGCCGACAGAACATGCGTCGATGCACGCGGGCTCGTCGCAGTGCAGACAGCGCGTGGCGCGAAAGACGAAATGCCAGCGCCCGTCGACCTGCCGCGGCCCGTCCTCGCCGATGCAGATGAGCTTCACGCCGTCGGGGGCTCGGTGCTCCTGCTTGCAGGCGACTTCGCAGGTCTTGCAACCCCAGCACTTCTCCGCTTCGATCGCAAGAGCAAGGCGTCTCATCGGCCCCTCGCTGCGTTTTCCGGGTAGATCCTGCACAGAAGGCTCCGGATGTGGGTCGCCCCCATGGCGGGGTCGCAATTCTCGAAAGCGTTGTTCGTCAGGATGTTGACATTCGACTCCTCCCAGCCGTGGCCGGGGTCGCGTTTCTCGGGGAACCACCAGGCGTGCTGCGCCGAGACGATATCCGGTTTCAGGCCGGCGGTCAGCTTCGCCCGCTGCCGGATCTTCCCGCGCGGCGACTCGATGACCACCCACTCCCTGTCGACAATGCCCTCTTTTGCGGCGGTGTCGGGGTGAATCTCGACCACCGGGTCGCGGTGCAGCTCGCGGGTCCAGGAGAGCTGCCTGTTCTCAGCGTGGAAGAAGCCCGGCTGCCGCGCACCGGTGATGAGGGTGTAAGGGAAGCGCCCGTGTAGGTCGGGCCGGCTCACCGGGCTCTCGGGCGGCTCGCGGAACCGGGGGAGCGGGTCGTAGCCCCATTTCTCAAGGAGCGTGGAGTAGAGCTCGAATTTGCGCGTCGGCGTCGAGAATCCGTTCTCCCGGTATTTGAAGTAGGTCACCTCGCCCCGCGTGCGGTCCTGTTTCTTGAACTCCCGCCAGGTGACGCCCATGGGTTCAAGGATGTAATCGAGGCCGCCCTCGAAGGTGTCCCACCAGTGCTTCCCCTGGCCGACGCGGTGGGCCAGGTCGTTGAGCATGTCGTGGTCCGAGCGGCATTCGCCGATCTGGACCACCTTGCGGCGGGTGAGGAGCCAGCCGTGGCGTTTCCAGAAATCGCCCAGGTAGTCCATTTCGAGCCACGTGGCCGCGGGCAGAACGATATCGGCGAGCTCGGCCGTGGGCGTGATGAAGAAGTCGGCCACGGCCATGAAATCCACCTTCTGCAAGGCCTGGTAAATCTCCCTGGCGTTGGCGCGGGTCATAAGGGGGTTGGAGCTGATGAAGAAGAGCGCCTTCACGGGATAGGGCTTCTCGGTGACGATGGCGTCCCACACGTACTTGGGGTTGATGATGGCGAAGTGGCCGGCGAGCCTGAAACGGTCGCCGCCGAGGCGTTTTGCGGCCTGCTCTTTGGAGAGCGCCTTGTGCGCGCCGAACTCGGCCACATTGCGGATCTTGGCGGTCTTGAAGAGCACCTGCCCTCCGGGTGCATCGATGTTCCCGGTGATGCCCATCAGGGCCATCAGGACCCGGTTGTTGTCGGCGCAGGTCACCTGCTGTTCGATAGCCACGCCCCACTGGATGACTCCCGGCTTCGTGGTTGCGTACAGGCGCGCGGCTTCCGCAATCTTCTCGCGGGGAACACCGGTGATCGTCTCCACGCGATCCGGCGGGTATTCGGCCACCCTCTCCACGAACGGCTCCCAGCCGTGGACGTATCGCTCGACGAACTCTTTGTCGTAGAGGTCCTCCCGGACGATGACGTTCGCCATCCCGAGCGCCAGGGCCGTGTCGGTACCGGGCCGCAATTGAAGCCATACATCGGCCCGGGCGGCGACCCTTGTCAGCCGGGGGTCGACGACGATGAGCTTCGCCCCGGCGTCGAGTGCCTGCGAGAACGGCTCCCCTTTGTAGCAGTCGGGGTTCGAGATCACGACGTTGTTTCCCCAGACCATGATGCACTGGGGGTGGTTGTCGTAGTCGGCGATGGGATTGGAACCGCAGGTAATGATGCTTGTCGCGATTCGAGGGCCGTAGCAGAAATGACCCGCCGTCAGCACGTTGGGGCTGCCGAAGTGGTTCGAGAACCGGTAGATGGCTGCCTCGTTCTCCCGGCCGGTGCCGTACCCGAGCACCACCGATTCCGCGCCGAACTCGGCCTTGCTGCGAAGCATCCGCTCGGCGATGGTGTCGAGCGCCTCGTCCCAGGAGATCCGTTCCCACCGGCCGCTTCCCTTGGGCCCGACGCGCCTGACCGGGTGGGTGAGGCGGTCGGGGTGGTAGACGAGCTGGGTCGACGCGATGCCCTTGCTGCACAGGGTGCCGTGGTTGATCGGGCAGTCCGGGTCGCCGGCGATCTTGGCGATCCGGCCGTCCTTCATGTACACAAACACGCCGCAACCGCCGTGGCACATCCGGCAGTGGCTCTTGATCATCGCGTCGTAGCCGTAGACCGCCATTTCGCGCTCTACGTTCGAATAGCTGAAACCCTTCATCGCAACACCCTCATTCCCGGAGGCGCTGAGGCAAAACGAGGCCGGTGCGGCGCTCGATCGGATGCGGAATCGATCCCCCTGCACTAAGGCAGGCGACCCTCCTGGCGGAGTTTGTTCAGGATCTGCTGTATCTGCGGCAGGGCCTCAGCGGCTGCTTTTTCCCCTTCGAGGATCGCCTCGTGCCGCCTATCGAAATCGCTTGAGTTGATGTGGCTCACCCGGGGGCGGATGACCACGTCGGCATTCCTGATCTGCACCGCCGCGATTTTCGCATACATGATATCGATCGACTGGAGGATCGTTTCCAGTATCCCCTGAGGAAGGATTTTCGCCACGCCGGCGGAAATGTCCACGGCGATCACGACATCGGCGCCCGCCTTTTTCGCGGCATCAACGGCAACGGGGCTCACCAAGCCCCCGTCTACATAGGATTTATCCCCGATCCGGACCGGCTGGAAGACCCCCGGGATGGAGCAGCTCGCCCGGACGGCCTTCCCGGTATTCCCCATTGCGAAAACAACCTCTTCACCGGTCTGGACGTTTGTGGCGACCGCCCTGAAGGGGATCTTCAATCGCTCGATCGCGGCGTTCTGCACCGCCTTGTTGACGAAACTCTCAAGTTTTTCCCCCCGGATGAAACCGTTATCCGGAATGGTCAGGTCTACCACTTCATCCTTCTGAATGGCGAGGGCCATCTTCTGGACATGGAAGGCGTCGACGCCTGCGGCATAGATGCTCCCGACAAAGCTCCCCACACTCGTCCCGACGATCAGGTGGATCGGCACTTTATGCGCTTCGAGAACCTTAAGGACGCCCGCGTGCGCAAATCCCCGGGAAACGCCTGCGCCGAGAACGACGGCGACTTTTGCCGGCTGCGGCGGAAGCGGAGGGATCGTCTTTGGAAGGCAGGCGACAAGCAGCAGCAGACAGAGGCCCAGGCCGAAAGCCGCCCGACGGAGGGGTTTCATTCCTTGTCCTCCCCGTCAGCCTCTTCATCCGCCGGGCCGATTTCCGGGGCAAACGCCAACTCCGCCTCCTCCGGAAGCTCTTCCGGCGTCTCGCCGTTCTCCCGATCCTCTTCCCGTTCGGCGCGGGCGACCCCGACCAGCTTTTCGTTCTCGTCGAGATCGATCAGGCGCACCCCCTGGGTGCTCCGGTGGATGACGCGCACCTCCTCGGCGCGCATGCGGATGATCCGACCCGCGTCGCTGATCAGCACGATGTCCTCGTTTCCGGTGACCTGGAGGATACCGGAGACATCGCCCACCTTGTCGGTCTTCAGATTGATCGTCCCCTTCCCGCCCCGGGACTGGAGGCGGTACTCTGCGATCTCGGTCCGTTTTCCGTACCCCTTTTCGGAGACGGTGAGAATGGTGTTTCCCTCGGTCGGGATCTCCATCCCGACGACGCGGTCGCTGGCGGCCATCATGATCCCCCGGACGCCGCGGGCTGTCCGGCCCATATCGCGGACATCGTCCTCCTTGAAGCGGATCGACTTGCCCTTCCGGGTGCCGAGGAAGATGTCCTGATTCCCGAGGGTGAGCTGGACATCGATCAGATCGTCACCCTCGTCGACGGAGATGGCGATGATCCCGCCCGCGCGGGGATTGGAGAAGGCCGACAGCTCCGTCTTCTTGATCGTTCCCTGCCGGGTCACCATGACCACCGATTTGTCCCCGGTGAACTCCCGGACAGCCTGAACGGCGGCGACGCGCTCCCCTTCCACCATGTTGATCAGGTTGACGATCGCCTTCCCTTTGGCGGCCCGCCCGGCCTGCGGGATCTGGTAGACCTTCAGCCAATAGACCCTGCCTTTGCTGGTGAAGATCAGGAGGTAATGGTGGGTGGAGGCGATGAAGATCCTCTCCACGAAATCCTCTTCCTTCGTCCCCATCCCGATCTTGCCTTTGCCGCCCCGGCGCTGGCTCTTGTATAGGCTCGCAGGGTTGCGTTTTATATAACCGGCGTGCGAAACGGTGACGACCATGTCCTCCTCGACGATCATGTCTTCGATATCGATGTCCTCGGAGCTCACGACGATCTCCGTCCGGCGTTCGTCCCCGTATCGAGCCCGGATCTCGGTGAGTTCTTCAATGATCACATCGAGGACCTTCTGCGGGTCGTCGAGGATCCCCTGAAGCTTGACGATCAATATGGAGATCTCGGTGTATTCCGCGTCGATCTTGTCCCGTTCCAGGCCGGTCAGGCGCTGGAGGCGCATGTCGAGGATCGCCTTCGCCTGGAGTTCGCTGAGGCCGAAGCGTGAACAGAGGGCGGCGGACGCCTCCTGGGGGTTCGCGGAGGCCTTGATGACGGCAATCACCTCGTCGATCCGATCGAGGGCGATGATCAGCCCCTCGAGGATGTGGGCGCGCTCCCGGGCCTTCATCAGATCGAAGGTCGTCCGCCGGATGATGACCTCCTTGCGGAACGTCAGGAAACTCTGGAGGACCTCCTTGAGGTTGAAGACCCGGGGCTGGCCCCGGTCGATGGCCAGCATGATGATCCCGAAGGTGGACTCCATCTGGGTGTGTTTGTAGAGCTGGTTTAAGACGACTGCGGAGACCTCGTCGCGCTTGAGGTCGAGGACGACGCGGATCCCCTCCCGGTCCGATTCGTCCCGGAGGTCGGCGATTCCGCCGATCTTCTTCTCCTTCACCAGCTCCGAAATCTTCTCGATGAGGTTTGCCTTGTTCACCTGGTAGGGGAGCTCGGTCACGACGATGCTCTCACGGTCGTTGCGTGCGTTCTTCTCGATCAGGGCGCGTGCCCGCACCCGGATGATCCCCCGCCCCGTCCGGTATGCGGAGATGATCCCCTCCCTGCCGTTGATGAACCCGGCCGTCGGGAAATCCGGCCCCGGGATATGTTGGATGAGCCCTTCGATGGTGATCTCGGGATCGCGGATCAGGGCGATCGTTCCGTCGATCACCTCCCGGAGGTTGTGCGGCGGGATGTTCGTTGCCACGCCGACGGCGATGCCTCCGGTGCCGTTGAGGAGCAGGAGCGGGATCTTCGCCGGCAGGACGGTCGGCTCCTCGAGCGATTCGTCGTAGTTGGGGACGAAAGTGACGGTATTCTTCTCCAGGTCCGCCAGGAGCTCTTCGGAGATCCTGGCCATCCGGACCTCCGTGTACCGCATGGCGGCCGGCGGATCCCCGTCGATGGAGCCGAAGTTCCCCTGGCCGTCGACGAGGAGGTAGCGCATCGAGAACTCCTGGGCCATCCGGACCATGGTGTCGTACGCCGCCGTATCCCCATGGGGATGGTACTTACCGATGATATCCCCGACGATCCTCGCCGATTTCTTGTAGGGCTTGTTCCAGCGGTTCCCCATCTCGCTCATGGCGAAGAGGACCCGGCGGTGGACCGGCTTCAGGCCGTCCCGGACATCGGGGATCGCCCGGCCGATGATGACGCTCATCGCATAGTCCATGTAGGACTTCTTCATCTCGTCTTCGATGTTGATCGCGATATTCTTTTCGAACAGGTTGTCCATCAAACCGAATCTCTCCTTATATGCTTATACATCCAGATTCGAGGCGTAGAGGGCGTTTTTATAGATGAAATCGCGCCGGGGCTCCACCTGATCCCCCATGAGGGTGGTAAAGATCTCTTCCGCCGCCACGGCGTCCTCGATCCGCACCTGCAGGAGGGTGCGCTTCTCCGGATTCATCGTCGTCTCCCAGAGCTGCTCCGGATTCATCTCGCCGAGACCCTTGTAACGCTGGACGGAGACCCCTTTCTTCCCGGCGCTGATCACGCAGTCGATCAGGGCGGACAGGGTGCCGACCGTTTCGCAAACCTTGTCCAGGGCGCCGTCGGCGCCCTCCTCCGAACCAACCCGGTAGGGGGCCTCCCCGAGGACCGCCACCTGGCTCAGAAGGGCCTTGATCTCCAGGAACTTCGGAAGTTTCAGGATGTCTCGGTCGATGCTGGTGGTCATGGTCTGATTGTTTCTCCGGATGCTAAAGACGATCTTCCAGCGTCCGTGTTCCTGGTCCATCTCCGTGCTGAATCCCTCCAGGCGATCACCCAGAGCCATGCCAGTCCGTTTGGCCACCCTGGTCAGGGCCTCCTCGGTCCGGTAGTCTTCCTCGCTGAGGGCCGGGTCGCCGGCCAGGATGCGGATGAGGTCCCGGTTCTTTTCCTCCCGTTCGAACCGGTCCAGGACCGTCTCGATCCGCATTGCCTTCTTGATGAGGCCGAGGAGCCGGCTGCCGGTAATCGCGGGGACACCTTGCGGCAAGTTGTCCCCTTTGCCGTTAACCGCCAACAGGCGGACGCGATTGACCCCGTTATCCAGGACATGGTCCTTCATCGTCTCCTCATTATGGATGTAGAGCTCCTTTTTGCGATCGGTTACCTTGAACAGGGGCGGCTGGGCGATATAGAGGTAGCCTCGCTCGATCAACTCCCTCATCTGCCGAAAGAAGAAGGTTAAAAGAAGCGTCCGGATGTGGAGGCCGTCCACGTCGGCGTCGGTCATGATGATCACCTTGTGGTACCGCAACTTGCTGATATCCTGATCGTCTTTTCCGATCCCCGCGCCGAGTGCGGTGATGATGACCTTGAGCTCCTCGTTCTGGAGTATCTTGTCGAAGCGGGCCTTCTCGACATTGAGCACCTTGCCGCGCAACGGCAGGATCGCCTGATTCTTCCTGTCTCGTCCCTGTTTGGCGGAGCCCCCGGCCGAATCTCCCTCCACCAGGTAAATCTCGCTCCTGGACGGGTCCCGCTCCTGACAGTCGGCCAGTTTTCCGGGAAGAGCGCCAACCTCAAGGGCGGTCTTCCTCCTGGTCAGTTCGCGGGCGCGCCGCGCCGCCTCGCGCGCCCGGGCCGCATCCAGGCATTTTCCCATAAGCTGGCGACCGACAGCGGGATTTTCTTCCAGATAGCTGCTGATTTTATCGTAGACAATCCCCTCGACAAGACCCTTCACTTCGCTGTTCCCGAGTTTTGTCTTTGTCTGCCCCTCGAACTGCGGATTCCGAATCTTGATGCTGATGACGCAGGCCAGACCCTCGCGGAGGTCTTCCCCCTTGAGGGATTCTTTACCGTTTTTGAGGATGTTGCTGCTCACGGCGTAGTTATTGAAAGCCCGTGTCAAGGCAGACCGGAAACCAATAAGGTGTGTGCCTCCCTCCGTCGTGTTAATGCTGTTTGCAAAAGAAAAAATGTTTTCCGTGTAGGTATCGTTGTACTGGAGAGCGACCTCTACAGAACAGTCTTCCTTGCTGCCGGTGATGTAAATAGGGTTTTTGTGAAGAACCTTCTTATTCCGGTTAATGTATTCGACAAAGGAAACGATCCCGCCTTTATAAAAAAACTCGCTCGTCCGGTCGGTTCTCTCGTCGGTCAGGGTAATCCTCACCCCCGAATTCAAAAAGGAAAGCTCGCGGAAGCGGTTAGAGAGCGTATCGTAATTAAAATCCACCTCCTCAAAGATCGTATCATCCGGCTTGAAGGTGATTGTAGTCCCCCGGCTCTTGGTCTTACCGACCATCTCCAGAGGCGCTGTCGGGACACCGCGGATATAAGACTGGGTATAGACGCCGCCGTCGCGCCGGACCTCCAATTCAAGATCGATAGAAAGCGCGTTTACCACGGATACGCCGACCCCGTGAAGGCCCCCGGATATCTTGTAGCTGTCATTGGAAAACTTGGCCCCGGCATGGAGCTTCGTCAGCGCCACCTCCGCCGCGGAAACCCCTTCCCCCTTGTGCATATCCACCGGTATGCCGCGGCCGTTGTCCTCGACCCTCACGCTGTTATCCATCCTGATCTTGACGATGATCGTATCGCAAAAACCGGCAGAAGCCTCATCAATACTGTTATCCACCACTTCATACACCAGATGGTGGAGACCATCTTTCCCGGTGCTTCCGATGTACATCGCCGGACGCTTCCGGACGGCTTCCAGCCCTTCCAGCACTTTGATGCTGTCGGCGCCGTAACTTTCCGTTGCTTCGGTCTCTTCTATAAATCCGTTATTTATTTCCATCTATCCTCTCAAAAAATAAGCGCTTGTTACAACTTCAGCGGCATCACAATACAGAAGTAATTTTCATTGCCGACTGCCCGGATCACCGCGGGCTTCATAGCCATACCGATCTCAAAATCCATCCACTCCTCATCAATGACATCAATGGCATCGATCAAAAAGGTCACATTATACCCAACAATCCTCTCTTCTCCCTGATAGGAAACCTCTATTTCATCATTGGCCTCCCCCACATCCGGATTGGTAGAGTTCAGAACCATCCTATCATTCGAAAGAGTAATGATCACACCACTGTAACGTTCAGAAGAGATGACGCTCATCCGTCGCAGGGCATGCAGAAACGTATTCTTTCCCACTCCTACGACTATCCCTCTCTCTACAGGAATCACACGCCTGTAATCCGGATACTCCCCATCAATCAGACTTACCTTAAGAAGTGTGTGATCGGTTTTCAACGTACACATCCCCTTATTGATCCCAATAAACACATCCCCGGATTCATCCTCTACAAGCCTGCGAATCTCACCCAGCCCTTTACGGGGTATGATGACCCCTTTTTCCATTTCTATAAAATCCTTTTCTCCAACACCTGTTTTCATCACCGACAGCCGGTGACCATCCGTTGCCGCCATCCGGATCAACGAGGCCTCACTATTGTGTTCCGTCTCAAAAAAAACGCCGGTGAGATTCTTCCTCATTTCATCGGTGGATATTGCAAAGGCCGTCTTGCGGATCATCTCCCCGAGCGCCGCCCCTTTTATTTTGTACATGGGAAGCCCCTCCGGATCCTCCACCGTCGGATAATCATCCGCCGGTATCCCCGGTATCCGGTAGACCTCTTTCTTGCAGGTCAGGATCACCACGTCTTTCTCATTCTTTGACACGTGGATGATCTCACCTTGAATCTCACGGACCATCTCATGGAGCTTCCTTGCTGAAAGTGTGATATCCCCTTCCCGGATGATCTCCGCTTCATAGTCCGCCACAAGCCCTATTTCCCTATCTGCAGCAATAATCTTAATCCGGTCCCGCTGCGTCCTTATCAAAAGGTTGCTTAGTATTGGCATTGTGCTTTTCTTCTCCACAATCCCGAGCGTCTTCTGAATTCCCACTGAGAACAAAGCCTTTTTAATATTAAATTCCATAGCATCCCCATCCTTTCCAGTCTGTAAACATGCAATACTGTTTTTTATAGAGTCTGTTATATAAAAAAATAGTAGTAGCAGTAGGTCCTGTTAGTGATGTTCATAAAGAGAAAAATAACCCTTTAAACCCCATTATAGCTTTATTAAATTTGTGGACAGACACGTGTCATATCCTCTTATGTTTTGTGCAAGAGCTTTGAATTAAGCTCCTCCAAGATATCCATGATCATCTTATCTGTTTCCTTCAATCGTTTTATTTTATTGTTGGCATATATCACCGTTGAATGGTCTCTTCCCCCAATTTTGCTTCCAATATCGGGAAAAGAGCAACTGGTCAGCTCACGGGCCAGAAACATGCATATCTGCCTGGCAAAGACAAACGACTTATTTTTTTTAGGCGCTTTTATATCGGTAATCTTAACATTCAGCCTAACTGCGACGGCTTTGATGATCTCCTCAATCGTGATCTCGTGCTTCTCTTCCTGGCGGATTAGTATTTTGAGAACCGCCTTGACCAGGTCCAGGTCAATCTCTCGGCCGGTCAGGGAGGAGTATGCAGCGATGCGCACCAGGTAACCTTCCAGCTCCCGGATATTGGTTTCCGCCTGTGAAGCGATGTAGAAGGCCACATTTCCCGGAAGGGAGATCTTGTTCTCCTGAGCCTTTTTTTCCAGAATGGCGATCTTGGTTTCTATTTCCGGTGGTTGAATATCGGCAATCAATCCCCATTCGAAGCGGGACCTCAATCTTCCCTCAAGATTAGGGATATCCTTAGGAAACTTGTCGCTCGTTACGACGATCTGTTTTCCGGCGTCGTGCAGGGTGTTGAAGGTATGGAAAAATTCCTCCTGCGTCCGCTCTTTTCCGGCAATAAACTGGATATCGTCGATGAGAATACAATCGATATTTCTAAATTTCTCACGGAACTTAGGCATTTTGTCATAGCGGATGGAATTAATGAGCTCGTTCATAAAGACCTCCGCAGAGACATAGACCACATTCATGTCCGGAAAGAGCGCCAGGGTTTTTAGTCCAATGGCATTGAGAAGATGGGTCTTTCCCAGCCCCACGCCTCCATAGATGAACAGAGGATTGTAATTTTTTGCAGGCTGATCTGCGACGGACACCGAGGCAGCATGGGCGAATTGATTGCACGCTCCCACAACAAAACGGTCAAAGCTGTAATTCGGGTTCAGTGTGGCGTTTGCTTTGGCAGGAGCTGTTTTTTTTGGCGCTTTTTTCTCCTCGACCGACGCGCTCCCCCTTTTTTCTCCTGATGCAGAGCTATTATTTTCCTGTTCTACAATAAAAGTCACCTGAAGCGGGACGCCTGCCGCAGACTTTACAGATTCCCGGATAAGATCCAAATAGTTCTCTACCAGCCAATCGCGAATAAAACGATTGGGAACAGTAAGATGTATCTGGTCCCCCTCCATGGCGCTGATCCGGATGGGGAATATCCAGGTCTCA
>Ga0116204_1001403_pt1 | contig 13507 bp, 10 predicted proteins | sample LakKivwa52mmetaG_FD_94481 | JGI IMG/M metagenome (GOLD analysis project Ga0116204, IMG submission 94481) | Anoxic lake water microbial communities from Lake Kivu, Rwanda to study Microbial Dark Matter (Phase II) - Lake Kivu water 52m metaG | ecosystem: Environmental > Aquatic > Freshwater > Lake...
GCGGTGATTGACGCGATGCGAACCAGGCTTCATATGGTTGACTCGCTCGATGAGGACGAAGTGGGAAAGATCATTCGCGAGATTTCGGAATGAACGGTTCAAAAGGCGTTTCCCGTTATCTATTGTATGAAAGGAGAAAGAGCATGAAAACAGCGATACGCATAATGGTTTTACTGATGCTGGTTTTACCATCGACGATCCCGGCGCAAAACTACCCGGATAAGCCGATCCGGATTATTGTCGGCTATACGCCGGGCGGCGGCAACGATATCGCCGCGCGATTGATCGCCCCGAAGTTGTCGGAGGCCCTGGGGCAGCCGGTCATCGTCGAGAACAGGCCCGGGGCGGGGACGAACATCGCCACGGAGTACGTCTCGAAGTCTGCGCCGGACGGCTATACCTTGCTGTTGGGCTCACCCGCATTGACGATCAACCAATCGCTCTACGGGAAACTCCCTTTCGATCCGCTTCGCGACCTGACGGGCGTCTCCATGTTCGCAGTTGCCGCCAACATCATGGTTGTGAACCCGTCGCTTCCGGCGAAGGACGTCAAGGAGCTGATCGCCCTTGCCCGGAGCAAGCCGGGAGGGCTCACCTTCTCTTCTTCCGGTAAGGGATCGAGCCAGCACCTGACGGGCGAACTGTTCAACCTGCGGGCGAAGGTCAATACTCTGCACGTCGCCTATAAAGGGACGGCCCCTGCGCTTACCGCGCTGATCAGCGGCGAGGGGGACATAAGCTACACCAACATCCCCGCCGCGCTGGCGCACATCAAGTCGGGGCGGCTGCGCGTCATGGCCAACACCGGCAGCAGGCGCGCCGAGCTCCTGCCCGACGTGCCGACGCTGAAGGAATCCGGGGTGGATGTGGACACATTCGTCTGGTACAGTATAGTTGCACACGCGGCGACGCCGCGCCCGATCATCGACAAGCTCGCGGGGGCCCTCATGAAGATACCGCACACCCCGGAGATGAAAAAGCGTCTGGCGGATCTGGGAGCCGAACCCGTCGGAGGCACGCCCGAGGAGCTCACCAAGTTCCTCCGCGACGAAACGGCGCAGTGGGCGGAAGTGATCAAGGCTGCCGGTGTGAAGATCGAGTAACGGCGCACAACGGCCCGGACGCACCGCGCCCCGACCCGTACCGGCTCACTCACCGTGGCGGTCCGATTCTGCTCATGACGGCGATGCCGCCCCGCGCAAGGGCTGCGCGGCGCCCCCGACCGGCACGGCATGGAAGGCCCTGTGCCTGAAAATAGAGACCTCATCGCGATGGACTCCCTCTGCACGCAGATACACGCGCTGCTCGCACCCCAATCGGTCGTCATCGTGGGCGCGTCGGCGGACTATTCGAAATTCACGGGCAGAACGGTCAAATACGTTCTGAAGCACGGCTATCGGGGCAAGCTCTATGCGGTGAATCCCGCCCGCAGCGACATTTCCGGAATCCCCTGCTTCCCCTCGGTGAAGGATCTCCCGGAAGCCGTTGATACGGCGTTTATCCAGATCGCCGCGAAAGGCGTTCCCGGGGTGATCGAGCAGTGTATCGAAAGAAATATCAAGAGCATCATTATTCACTCCGCCGGTCTCGGGGATGACGGTGAAGAAGGAAAGAAGACCCGGGAACGGATCCGATCACAGGTCCGGGAGGCGGGGATCCGTGTCGTGGGCCCGAACTGCGCGGGGATCGTGAACATGACCCAAAACATCATCCTGTCTCCGATCGTCTGTTACGAACTCGACGCTATCCCCAAGGGGAGAATCAGCCTCATTTCGCAGAGCGGCGGCCTGACCGGGGCGTACGTCACCCGGGCGGCGGACCGGGGGATCGGCTTCAGCTATGTCATCTCGACGGGTAACGAAATGGATTTGGGTGTCGCTGAATTCGCCCACTATCTGGTCAAGGACGAAAACACCGATGCCATCGCCATTTTCCTCGAGGCGTTAAGAGACGTCGAGCTCTTCCGCGACGTCGCCGTTGAAGCACTGAAAGCGGAGAAACCGATCCTCGTCCTCAAAGTCGGCCGTACGGAGGTCGGGGCCAAGGCCGCTGCGTCGCACACCGGCGCCCTCACGGGAGCCGACGCGATCTACGATGCCTTTTTCCGGCAGTACGGGATCACGCGAGTGGAGACGCTGGAAGACCTGTTCGAAGTCCCCGCGCTTTTCTGCAAAACAAAACCGCCCAAGGGGAGGAATGTGGGCGTCATCACCACGACCGGCGGCGGCGCGACCATCGTGGTGGAAGCCGCCGCGCAGGCCGGGCTGCAGTTTCCATTTCCTTCCGATGACGCGATCAGGGAGGCGACTGCGTTTTTGCCTTCCTTTGCGGCGAAATCAAATCCCATGGACGTCACGATGTCCGGAACAGGGGACGGATTCAAGAAAGGTCTCGAACTCCTTCTCAGAGACGATACCTTTGACATGATCGTAGGCGTGGTGGGCACATCGAGTCAATTCGAACCGAATCTGGGCGTGCAACCCATAGTGGATGTATGCAGGGATGCGATAAAACCTCTGGTGGCGTTTTGCAACCCCAACGCGGCGGAGGCATTGAGACTCTTCGAGAAGCACGGCATCCCCTCCTTCCGGACCCCCGAGTCATGCGGGCGGGCGCTCGGCTATCTGGTGAAGTACGGAGAGGCCATCGAAAGCTTCAACCGACAGAACGATCAGAGACGGGCGCCGGATCCCTCTTCGTCGACTGCCCGGAGTATCAAAATAATCCTGGCGAGCGCGGGACGCATCCTAAATGAATATGACAGCAAGCGCGTTCTATCCGTATGCGGCATCCCGGTGACCAGGGAAATACTGACCGGCAACCTGGAACAGGCGAAGAAGGCGGCCGATCAAATCGGTTACCCGGTCGCGCTGAAGGTGATGTCGGCCGATATTTCACACAAGACCGAGGCGGGCGTGATCAAACTGGGGGTCCGATCGGAGACGGAGCTTGTGGCCTCCTTCGGAGAAATCCTTGCCAAAGCGAAAAAATTCAAGGACGATGCGAAGATCGACGGCGTCCTGGTCCAGGAGATGGCGGGAAAAGGGGTGGAACTGATCATCGGCATGAAGCGGGACGTCAGCTTCGGTCCCGTCATCATGTTCGGTTTGGGGGGTGTCTTCGTTGAGGTATTTAAAGATGTCTCTTTTCGCATCCCGCCCCTCGCTTTGCAGGACGCCCGGGAAATGATCGAGGAGATCAAGGGATCAAAGCTCCTGAAGGGGTACAGAGGCACGGAGAAAATGGATTGCAAAGCGATCGCGTCGACATTGATGAGCGTGGCGGGTCTTTCGCTGGATCTTGGAGATGCGATCCGGGAGCTGGATATTAACCCGCTGATTGTATATCCCGAAGGAAGAGGGGTCAAGGTGGTGGACGCCCTGATCTGCCGAGAATAGCAAATATAAAGGCAAGGAGCAAGTGCATATGGATTTTCAGTTGAGTGACGAACAGAAGATGTTCCAGGAAACCGTACGGAGATTGTCTTTAAAATATTTTGCGCCCAAGGCATTCACATGGGAAACGGGATCGGGGGGATCATATCCGTGGGAAAACGCCAAGATTCTGGCTGAGAACGGGTTGATGGGAATGCGCCTCCCGGAAGAGGAAGGCGGACAGGGGGCCTCCCTGATGGACTGCGTGATCGCCATCATGGAGATCACGAAAGTCTGCCCCCATACGGGGGACGTTTTTCAGGCGGGTAATTTCGGCGCTATTCAGCAGATTGCGTTTTTGGGCAACGAATTCGTGAAGAAGAATGTCCTCCCCAAACTGCTCTCCGGCGAGACGATCATTACGGCCGCGATGTCCGAACCGGACGCGGGGTCGGCTGTCACGGATCTGCGAACCACTGCCCGCTTCGAGGGCGATCATGTCGTCATCAACGGAAGCAAGATTTTCAACTCGAACGGCGACAGCGCCGGGTATTACTCCGTCTGGTGCCGCTTCGGCAAGGGCGTCGCATCGTCGGGCGCGGTGGTCGTTCCCGCCGATGCTCCCGGTTTTTCGCGAGGTAAAACGGAGCACCACCTCTCCGGCGAACACCATTGCATGCTCTATTTCGATGAGTGCAGGGTGCCGAAGGAATATGTGTTGATGTCGGAGCAGGGATTCAGGAAACTGATGTCCGTTTTCAATGTCGAGCGAATGGGTAACTCCAGCCGATCCCTCGCCGTGGCCGAACTGGCTTATGAGAAGTCGCTGCAGTACGTCAAGGAGAGGAAGCAGTTTGACAGGCCGCTTTGCGAATTTCAGGGCATTCAGTGGAAGCTGGCGGACATGAAGCTCCGTATCGAGCAGGCGCGATGGCTCCTGTATAAGGCCGTGGTCGAGGCGGACCGGGGCCTGCCTTCGGCTCTGGACAGCTCCCTGGCAAAGCTGGCCTGCAATGAAACCTCCGAGTTCGTCTGCAGGGAGGCGATTCAGATCCACGGCGGCTACGGGCTGTCCAAGGAATATCCCTTCGCCTATCTTTATGCGCGGGCAAGGGGCTGGGTCATCGCAGGCGGTTCGGTTGAAATGCTCCGAAACCGGATTGCCGTCGAGATTCTGGGAAGGAATTTTGACCAGAGGCCGCCGAAGCCCGCTGCCGCGAAGGAATAAGTGAGGGGAGAAGCAAAGATGAGTTCCGTTCCGATCGGGATCGAAGAAAGCAGGGGGAGTTCCTTTCTATGGCTGGCGCCGTTTGCCCCGCCGAAAGGGTGGACGAGTGTGCCGCAGGGCGGGATGTGCCTGTGTGCCTTCTTGTTTGTCATCAGCGAGGGGAAAATCCTGTTGGGAAGATACGCCGACCATCCGGCCTGGGAGCAGCTCTGCGGTATGGAAAGCAAGCGCGTCAAGTCCAATGCTCACGGCTGGACCATCCCCGCGAGTCATCTGAAGTTCGGCGAGGACCCGCGAAATGCCGCGAGGCGAATCGGAGAAGAGATCCTGACACTCGACAAGGGCCTCATCTATTCGGAACCTTACGTCAAAACCTTCTTCTACGAACCGGCAATCGCCCCGGGAGAAAAACACTTCGATGTTCTGTTTCTTTTTGAAGTCTCCGTCAATGCGGGCGTCAAAGTCCGCAAACCTCCCTGGTATGAAGCGCTCGAATGGTTTGATATCGGGACGGTGCCGCGCGAACAGTTTGCCAGACAGCACGAGGATGTGGTGGAAACTTGGTTGAATAACAGGGCTGAGTTTTTCGAGATGTAGAGTGCTTCTATGCATGCTCCGTTCAGATCGTCAGTATGCGGTGCGGTTCATCCACAAACAGCAGGTAGCATTCGACCGGACGGCCGCTGAAGAGTCCCTGCAGGATGGCGCGGTAGCGGATCATCTGGGGGCGGTACTTGTCGGCAAGATGGCCGACGCGTCCCGTTTTGAAGTCGATGAGGGTGATGCGGTCGGGGGAGATGATGAGCCGGTCGACGATGCCGAACGAGCGGGTATCCGAGAGGTGCTGTTCTGTGAGCACGGTCCCTGGACGGAAGATGATCTCACGCGCCTTCTCCTCGTGCAGAAACCGGTCGATGGCGGCAAGTTCCTCTTCGGCGAGGTCGCTCCGGGCTATCGATCTGTGATCGCCGGTGAGCCTGGCGAGCGCTTCATGGATGCGCAGGCCGCGTTCAATCCCCGCCTCGATAGCGGCTGAATGAAGCATCGGGTCCATTTCATCTCTGTCCGCCTTGTCGACGAAGAATTCGGCGAGGTCTGGCGCTGTCAGCATCTCGTGCTCGGAGGGTCGTGGTTTCTCAAGACCGTAGTCATGCCGCCAGCCGAATTCGGTCCGCTCGGCGTCCGGTATCGTTCTTTCGGCGGTGCGATACATCCGTTCGCTGAACCCTTTGAGTTTTCCCTCCTTATCGGCCCGCAGGAGGATCGTCAGACTTTGCACAGCACGGGTCGTAGCGACATAGAGGAGGTTGGCCGTCTCCTCAGCCTTTTCTTCTTTTAACGCTTTCGCTGCCGCCGCAATGGCGTCTGCCCCTGCAATCGGGCCGGTGGCGAGAAAAGCGATCTCGCCTTTATCCAGGTCGAGCGGACAGCCGTCGTCCGGGTGCCGTATCTCGGGGGACTTGTCGAGTCCCTCTTTCCAAAAGAGGAAAACATGGGGAAATTCAAGACCCTTGGTGCCGTGAATCGTGGCAAGTTTCACCCGGTCGGAGTGCGTCCCCTCGGGTACGGTGACCAGGTGCGACATCTCCAGCAGATAGTGCAGGAAGGCGGCGACGTCGGCGGCGTCGGGGCGATTGAAGTAACGCTCCGCCTCGTCCCACAGCGTCTCGATAAGCACACGCGGAAAATTGGGCAGGAGATCGCGCAGGGCGGCGGCAAATTGCGCGAAACGGTGGGGCCGGGGCGCCGTGCTGACAGTCCCGGCAAGTCGTGCGAGGGCGGCAGTCAGTGCTTTGTCATAGCCCAGTGTCGAGAGGGCCAGGGGGATGAAGCGGCCGTCGTGTCCGGTGAAAAGGGCGATGAGCGACAGATAGAGAGCCGTTCCTTCGCGGAACGACAACAACTCGCGTCCACGGAGCCCGGAGGTGAGTATCCCTGCCTGTGCCAGCGCCGTTGCAACTTTGTCCATATGGGCGTTGGTGCGACACAGGACCGCCATGTCGCCCCACGCGCATCCGCACTCCGCCTGTTTTCGTACGATAGCCTCTGTGAGCCTCTCATACGCCGGACCGTCGCCTCTGCTGCAGGGCGCCGGTATGACCTCCACATCGGAGATGCCGCTGTAGGGATGCTTTGGTTCTTTGGGCGGTGTCTGTAGATGACCCTTATCGGTTCCCGCAAACAGGCCGGCAACCAGATGGTTGAAGAAGGCGATGAGCAGCGGGGTCGAGCGGTAGTTGTGGAGTAGCGGCTCGGTGGCTATCTGCCCGCTCCGGATAGAGGGGGCGAGCCACGCCTTCAGGTGGTCAGGCGCCGCATCCCGCCACTGGTAGATCGACTGTTTCCAGTCTCCCACAAGAAATAGCGACCGTTCCCCCTCGGCATTCTCCCCCACACCGCCGAGGATATCCTCGAGGAGCGGTCGGAGGAGGTCGAGTTGTATCTTCGAGGTGTCCTGGAACTCATCGAGGAGCAGATACGCCGTCCGGTGGAACCCGAGTTCGTAGAGGCGCGCCATGAAAAGCGGCCGGTCGTGACTGTCGGGACCGTCCAGAGCGATGAGCGCCCGGGGGAGATCGTCGAAATAGAGGCGGCCGACTCTTTCCTTCTCCTCGGTGAGCAGCTCCGCGCGCAGCGCGCTGAAGCGCTTGAGAAGGGCGCTGCGCAAGCGTTTGGTGTTGATGAGATGTTCGGCGATCAGAAGGCGCATCGGGGGGTAAAGTTTCCGCAGCGTGGAGTAGGCTGAAGTCTTGAGATCGGAGGCAGCCACCGTTACATCCGCCACATCAGATTTGAGGAACAGCGCTCTATCAAGGTTCGCCTCTCCGATGGGTTGGAGCAGGGGTCCTACCACCTGTGTGCGGAGATTCCCCGTCGTTTCCTCTGCGACCGTCTGTATTTGCTCTTGCAATCTCTCGTACTCAGCGACTATGCGTGCCTGTCTTCTCTTGAGTTCATCAAGCAGGCTGTCGGGACACTCCCATGCCGCCAACGTCTCTTTGCCCTTGTCCAGAGCTTCGATAAGCGACTCGGGCTGCAGGTTGAGGATGCGCGCCGCGATCAGGATGCTTTCGATGTCGGAGAGGATGCGGGGATGTTGGAAAAAACGTTCGTCGGCGTTGGCGGTGATGAGCGCGATCTCTTGCTCGTCGGCCATCTGCGGCAAATACTCCTCTGTCGCGAGGAACTGGTGAAAGAGCGCATCGATGGTCGAGAAATGCACCTTGGCTGCTCGCATGATGAACCGAAGTTTCTCGGTTGCGCTCTCGGTCTCTTTGTCGATCTCTTCGAGTATCCGTTTTTCCATCTCGGCCGCCGCGGCGCGGGTGAAGGTGGCTGCGACGACGAGCGCCGTATCGCGTTCGATATGGCGGCGCACCTCTTTGGTCAGACGGAAGGTCTTGCCGGAGCCGGCCGAGGCGGTGACGAAGAGGCTTTTCACCATGGGCGACCTCCCGTCCGGTAGAGGTCGGGCCTGAGGCAGAGCGCCTTATAAGAGCAATAGGGACAGCATTCGGCACGGCAGTTGGGGACAAAGCGCTCCGCTCGCAGCATCCGGTCGAGCCGCTGCGCAATGCGTTCCATCGTCAAGTCGCGGTCCACCAGCTCCGTCTCCGCGAGTTTGCCTTCATAGTCGCCGCGCACATTCGGCCGCAGAAAGATATAGGCTGCGTCGAGCGAGCCGGGGGGCGCCGTTCCGCTGTGCAGGACGAGATAGGCATAGATGAGAAGTTGGAACCGTTCGTCGAACGAGTTGGGTTCTTCAACCCGGTCGGCCAGCCGAACCTTTTCTGAGAGCTTTTTCTTTTCCTTGTATTTCAGGTCGGCGATCAGCAGTTTCCCCGCATGACGCTGCAGCCGGTCGATCCGCCCCCTGATGTGGTAACGGCCGTCGCCGAAGGGGGCGGTCAGATCGAGTTCTGCCGCTGTCACTTCATCGGAAAAGAGGATCTGCATCCCCTGTTCCCGTTCCCATGCGGCGATATCGGTCAGATGGCTGCGGACTATCGCCTTGCGGACCGCATAGTCGGGGAGTTTTGCGCGCAGTTCCGCGTCGCGCTCCCACCGCTCTTCAAACAGCGCTTGCCACCGCTCGATTGCCGGGCGATGATCCTTCAGTTTTGCGAAGAAGTGGTGGAGGAAATTCCCGATAAGGAGATTGGCATGCTCCTCGTCTTCAAAGCAGGGGGGCGGCGTCACCGCTTGTATCTGTTCAAGGATGAAACGGAACGGACAGGTGAAAAAGAGACTCAGCGAACTGAAGGACCACTTGTGCCTCCGGAGTTTCTCGCTCAGTTCATCGGTGTTCTCTATCGCTGGGTTGCCGACCGATGCGTATAGCGGAGTCGGGGCCAAAATCCGCTTCACCGGTTTTTTACCGAATTCGGTGGCGAGAAACGAGAATTGGGCCGACGGCGCCTCTCCATTCGCCTGATCATAGAGGGCGGCGATGTGAGCCGTGCGGCCGAACGAAAGGAACTGCCGCAATGCGAGGTCGTCGGCCTCGAACTGCGCCCGATGGATGCGTGGCAGATGTATCAGGTTCAGGTAGGGGCCTCTGAAAGGCTTGCGCGGGAAAATATCCCTGTTCATCGGCAGTATGACGGCTCGCTTATAGGGGATGCCGGTCGCATCGCCCATCCCCACTACCTGTATCGGTGCACTGCGCTTGCCGCGCAGGTGCAGTCTCTTTGCGGCGATAAGGTACTCGGAAAGCGGTGACCACTGCTCGCACATCAATGGGCGGAGCCGCACAAGTTCGCCGCACAGTGTGATCGCCGCTTCGAAGGCGGCGCGGTTCGCCTCGTCGAGTTCATTCCATCGGGCGGTGAGTTCGGCGACGAGCCCCTGCCGCCCAGCCTCCAGCCCCTCTCCGCCGCGGATCGCATCGCGCAGACGGTGCGCCGCCGCGAAGTGGGCAAAGGGGAGCCACGGCACAAAGTTGACCTGGCCGCCGAGCGGCCGGAAGAGGAGTTCCCACAGGTAGAACGAGAGCGTTTCGTCGAGCGGCACGATGAAAAGCTGTCCCGTATCGTTACGCGGTCGTTGCAGAAAGGCGCTGATCTCACGTGCGAGGAGCGCCGGCAGGGCGGCCCGTTCGGCGAGTTCGGTAAAACTCACCCCCTCGCCGGTGTCACGCCGTTCGGCGACACCGATATGCCTGACGAGCGATAAGGCTGTTTCGTAGTCGGGTGGTTCTTTGGGCATGTGGGGGCCGAAGATGGGCGCGTCGACAAAGAGCCGGTCGCGCGGGATACGGCTGAAAAAGCGCTGGTTCACCGGGGTCATGAGCGGCAGACCGGCGAAAATCTCGCTGTCGCGCGGCGCGAGGTCGGCGAATCGCGCCTCTTCGAACGGCGGGTAGAACCGCCCTTCGGCGGCAAGGAGGGCGCGGAACGCTTCCATCACAGCAAAGAACCGATCGATCCGATCGAGCTGCTCGGGGCCGATGCGGTCAAGAGCGTTCAGCTCTTCGATGCCCACCGAGAACTTGGAAATAGCAGTGAGGAACGAGAGGAGCCGCTGGGTGTCTGCCGGGGGCAGGGAGGCGCCCTGTTCCCGGCGCCGGAGCGCATGGAAACGGAGAAATGCCTCATCTTCCGGCACGGCGATGCGGCCGTTCGCCTCGGCGATGCGGCGGGTCTTGTAGTCGTCGAAGGAAAGGATGGTCGGGAGGAGACCGCCGATCCTGGTATGAACAAGGTGGTGCAAGAGGTCGCGGCCGCGGCCCGTCATAGAGATGACGGTGAACCGGCTCATATCGGGATGGTGGGCGCGGAGCCGTTCGAGGAGAGCATGTATCGCGGTATGGCGGTCATTTGACAGAGATTCGGGATAGTCGATCTTATTGGTCATAGCATCAAGCTTCTTCCCGGGTTGTGACATTGAGAACTATATAGTCAGCTTTCCATTGTCAGCATTGTGTTTCAAACCACGAGTGATAAAAGATTATTTTTCACGGTGGGAGTATACCCATGTTTCGATCCTCATTCAACAAAATGATCCGGAGAACCAATATCAGCGCTTGTATTTGTTGTCGTGGCCTGTCGGGATTGCAAACTCAGTTGCGCTTACTCACGACGTGCTGTGTGACCGCTTCGAGCACCCGCTCGCCGCCGGCGGCTTTGATTTCGGTGCGCACCACGGCAATGGTGCGACCGGTGTGCATGACATGCGATCTGACGACGAGCGAGGCGCCGCAGCCGGGGCTGATGTACCAGGCCGAGGCATTCGACAGCATCATCCCCGGGGGCGAAGATACTTTGCCTGCAAGCGACGGGACACTGCCTTGAGACGGTCGTAGGCTTTCTCCACTGTTTCAAAGCCATCGAGATTCATCAGGGCGCAGGTCGCCGGCATAAGAATGCTTTGGGAAAGGATCTGCTGCAGATCGAAGCCTGCGTTTTCCAGTTCCCGCCATAGCGTGTCGATGTGATGGATGAGACTATCGGGAGACTCCTTGAGAAATTCATCGGTGTTTGCCGGCACCAATCCCCAGCCGAACATCCCCCCCCTGTCAAGAAATTTTTTTATGCCTTCCCGGTATTTGACAAAGATATCCCCGCAGTTATAGGCATTGAACGAGAGGATGTCGAGATCGAGATGGAGTAGAAAATCCCAGTCGGGATTGCCGCAGAGGTGGATGCCCCGGGGAGGTTCGATCTGGGCGAAGAAGCCCTCCAGATCCGCGCGGGCCGCATCCGCGGTATAGCCGGAAAGGGCGCTGAAGATAGTTTGCAGCCCCGGCTCGTCGATAAAAAGGAAGGCGCGGGGATTTTTTTCCTTGAGTTCGCGTAACTGGCAGTTGGCCTTGCGGGCCATGAAGTCAAAGAGGAGGGAGCGCACCTCGTCATTGAAGATCACCGGTTTCCTGTCTTCGTCAAGGATATTCAGACCGAAGCTCACAGGGCCTTCCAACTGACCGCGAATGGATGCATACTGCGATAAATCATAAGAGAGAAATTGAGGATAGGTAGCGGAAAACCGAGAGGATATGCGAAAAAAATCCGCGTTTTCAAAGTTCATCAGGGTGTTTTCCAGCTCGGCATAAAACCGCTGCGTACTGAAGGTGATCTTGCGATTTTCCGGCTCCAGTATGATGCCGGGAAAATTCTCGGCGGCCTGCACATACATGTCCTCGTAATAATTCATCTTGGGCAGTTGCGGCCAGAAGGGAATGTCGACGCCCATCGCGATCGAGAAGGCTCGCTGCATTTCTTTGTGCGGGAGGATCCCCATCCCGGTGGTGAGCAGATCCCCCGCAAACGGCATGCGCATATCCGCCATCGTCAACGACCTCCATCTCATTATACACAGCAGGGAACACTCCCGAAGGATGACCCCCGCGGCTCCCCTTTTCTACCAGTGGGGCTGATTGCCGATACGGTGTCCCATCACCTCCGTGGTGTCGGTGACGACGACGAAGGCGGCCGGATCGTTGCGGCGGACGATCGATTTCAAGATGGCCAGTTCCCTGAAGGTCATGACCGTATAGAGGATCTTCTGCTCCTGCTGCGAATAACCGCCCTCGCCGCGCAGGATCGTCACGCCACGATGAATTTCGCTGAGGATGCCGCGGGAGATCTCCTCCCACCGGGGTGAGATGATGAAAATCGCCTTCCGCTGGCTCAGACCCGTAACCACGAGGTCAACGATCTTCGAGGAGACGTAAAGGTAGATGAGGGTATAGAGGGCATCCTCGAGGGAGAACAACAGGGCCGATCCCGCCAGAACCGAGATGTTGAAGATGAGTCTGGTCGTTCCCAGGCGGATGGAAAAACGCTGGAGGAGGATCACCGACAGGATGTCCGTTCCGCCCGACGATCCCAGCGACTTTAAAATGATCCCCGAACCCGCCCCCATGATGATGCCGGCCAGGATCGCGGCCAGAAGTTTGTCATGGACAGGAACGGTCACATCCACCCAGGCAACGGCGCCGGAAAACAGGAGCGTCCCGATGATGCTGTAGAGGAAGAACCGGCGGCTGACGAAAAACCAGCCGGACAGAAAAAGCGGCACGTTCGCGACGGCGTAGATCAGGGCGACGGAGAGGGACGGCACCAGATAATGGAGGAGGAGCGAAAGCCCCGTCACCCCGCCGCTGACGAAGCGATGCGGAATCAAGATCCCGTTGATCCCCACACCGATCAGAATGCTCCCCGCGCACATCAGACCGATGTTCCAGCCGATGCTCTTCAGGGCCGTCCAGCCACCCCGGTGGGAAAGTCCCTTCATGCGGCTCACCTCTCTTTCCGGAGGGTCATTATTGCAAATTCACTTTATGATTTTATTATCGCTCCGACAATTGCTCCCGCTGCAATTGCTTCGACCCAGCTTCCAAGGAACCAGCTCCATGCGAGCGTCAGAGGAATCGGCATATAGCTGTAGGAGCCGAAACCCATGGAGATGCCGGTGGCCAGTCCAAAAAGCGCTCCGAATCGAATGCCCGTGGCCAGCGATTTCTGTCCGACCAGAAGCCTGTAGATCAGCACGAAACATACCGTGAATACCAATGTAACGAAATACATCAGCGGCATGTTCATCTGGTCCATCGGGCGCCACAGGTTTGCTGTATTCACATAGATGGGTCGAAGAAGCAATCCGTGCAGGATGAAATCCAGAATCGACCAAGCGATAAACACCGCCACAATCGCCCAAATTGTCCTTTTCACCATTTGCCTTTCTCCTTTCCATTAAAGGTATCCTTGCCCATGCTCAAGCCTGTCAAATTTCCCTGATCATCCAGGCCGACGACCACATTCCCGCCCTTGCCCCTCCTTTTTACGAAACCCGTTTCGCGCGCATCCTTGTTGCCCGGAATGACCGCGATTGTGCTGTGATCAGCAATTTTATCGCCCCATTTTCATAGTATGGTCGACAACGGATGAATGATGTTTACTTTATA
>Ga0116204_1001405_pt1 | contig 13494 bp, 15 predicted proteins | sample LakKivwa52mmetaG_FD_94481 | JGI IMG/M metagenome (GOLD analysis project Ga0116204, IMG submission 94481) | Anoxic lake water microbial communities from Lake Kivu, Rwanda to study Microbial Dark Matter (Phase II) - Lake Kivu water 52m metaG | ecosystem: Environmental > Aquatic > Freshwater > Lake...
CACGCAACACCTGTTGTCCCTTTCCGTCCCCGAAACGTTGGTTTCTCCGGTTGAGACTCTTTACATCGAGGCCGATGAAGCCCATGTTTCCCTTCAACGATCAAAGCAACAACAAACCTACTTCTCCAAGCTCGTCTTGACTCACACCGGTCATGACCCCTCTACCGGACGATCCAAACGCAAAAAACTGCACAATAAACGCTATTTCACCCCGTGTATGGAGTCCAACGAGGCTTTTTGGCAACGGGTGGTTGAATCCATCTACGACACCTATGACCTGTCTCGGGTCAACCATGTCTTCCTCTCCGGTGACGGTGCTCCTTGGATCGAGGCCGGTCTCAAGGAGTTCGGACATCATCCCCCGTTTGAGATCCATCTCGTCCTCGATCGCTTCCACTTCAACAAGACATTACGTTCGCTTTTCGCCGGCGATGTCAAACGCATTGCTCTCGCCAAAGAAATCCTCGCTTCCGGCAACCGAGAAGCGTTTGAACTCTTTTGCCGGGAATGTTACAACACCCATCGCACGAGTAGAACATTGAGTCCTTCCGAATTCGAGAAGCACCTTGCTTACCTCGTAAACCGTTTTGATTCCATCCGTCAACAACAACATCCGTCCTATCGTGTCGGTTGTTCGATGGAGGGCCATATCTCTCATTATCCTGCTGCCCGAATGACCTCCCGACCCAAAGGGTTTTCTCTCGCCAATGCGACCACTCTCGCTCAACTTCAAGCCTTCAAGCTGAACGGTTTCTCTATCACGGCGGAAGTGATGGACTTGATGAAAAACAAGACCGCTCCGTTGTTCCGAAAGGATGCGATCGACTGGGGGACCATTCCCTCCAACCTGCCTGTGATGAACAGCACCAACCATGCGTACCGAAAGATGGTCAAACACATCCAAAATCACATTCCCATCTTCCAAATCTAAGATCTTCTTTCTTCCCTTCCAAAAATTCCCCTAATTACTTTACACTACCTTTGCGTTTCCTCTCAATTTATCGAAAACTCTTTCCAATCAAAAAGCAATGGTTTCCCCATTGCTTTTTCTTCATTTTCTTAATTTTGGAAGACTTGCTGCCGCAATGCTTTGACCCACGCGGCGGGAAGACTCATCCGGCAAAATCAAATGGATTCCGGACAACTCTGGAAATTCTTCCTTCAATACTGCTTTCGCTTGGTTCAAGATGATCGTACCCGCCTCTCCACTGGTGACGCGTCCTAGAATCAAAACATGCTTGATTTCATAAAACAATGCATAGTATGGAAGTGTATATCCAAGATAAATCCCGATGGTCTCGAATATCTCCCGTGCGAGCGGGTCGTTGTTTTTCATTCTTTGTTGAATCACCTTCAGTTTTTCGGCAGGAGTCAATTCCTCATCCATGGGTATGCCTGCCGAAGCCGCCAATTTGATTACGGCGTCTTGGCTGAAGTACTTCACGCCACACCCATAATCGCCGCTCCACTCATCAACGATCGCGCTTGGATAAAAATCAACCGGAACAAACGCAAGTTCACTCAGCCATCCGTTTAGGTTTCCGTCCGAATTGATGTATCCGACCGCTTCGCTCGTTCCCATCGCAATACCTAAAACATTGGCGTCCTTCAGGTCCATCGAACCCGCCAAGGCGGTCACGTCTCCGTCGTTTGCCACCTCCAAAGGGACATCTCCAATTTCCCTCGCTGCGCGAATGTAAATATCTCGGACGTGACGGTCGAAGTCTTCCTCGTTCACCTGAAGAAACAACGATGCTGCACGGACAAGGTTGTCGATGTAAATCCCCGCACTGCTCACCCCTATCGCATCGACGTTCGGCATTTTTGAAGCTGCACGTTTCAGACTATCGACGATTCCGTCGAAATGATATTTTGGATCGCTCGTCACTTTGGGCAACCACACCACTTCTTCGCTGTATACGACTTCTCCATTGATGACCGCGCTCACCTTCCGATCGGATCCACCGGCATCAAAACCAATTCTGCATCCGTCCAAATTCCTACCAACAGGAATCGAACATTTTTTCTCCAATGGAAGATGATCAAAATCAACAATATGTACTTCAAAGGGTTGTCCGAACGCCTTTCCCATAAACACAACATCAAATTTCCGGATTCCTCGATCAGAAAACGCATGTTTCAATTGATTCGCAAGTTCTGCATTCCCGGATAGATGAATTTTGTATCCTCCAACTACCCAAAGTACACTTTTAATCAAACGCTCGAGCATCCGGAAATTTTTCTCCATTGCTTGTGGGCCTTTTAGAATATTCATGTCTTTTCGGTAGGTGTACCCATCATGACGTTCAACTGCGTATGAAAACACTTCAAATTGGTTGCTTGTTTCAATCTCCTTTTCAAATTCCCGCAAAGCAAGAATCATCGGATGAAAATGGGGATCGAGTCTTGTAAAAAACTGTCTCATAAAATCCTCTTTCAATATTATCGTTCCTATTCATTCGTGGGATTCAATAAAAACAATCCCGTCTCTTCGTCCATCCGTCGAATCATCGGTGCATCATAGGAATGAACGATCAACTCGAGGGTGGCTGAAACTATCGCGGAGTTCAAATGACCTCCATAAGCCTCATACGTTTCGCCTGAAAAACAGATGTGCGTATGTGGAAACATTTGACCATTCTTCAACGAAACATTCCCTTGGATGTTTAGCACCTCGTAATCGCCATGAAATGTTTTGTTCACATATGCATGATCCTTATAGTATCCAATTGAAATTTCCGACAATGCTCCAATTCCATTAAATGTCGCGGATTTTCCTTCCAGATGCATTTCCGCAAACCTCTTAATCGAAGCAATGACTTCTTCATTAAGTTCCAAACGAACCATGTAGGCATCTTTCTCCAATCGTATGATAATCATCTAATCCTTCTCCTGTAAAAATTTGTTGGGATCAAGATGAGGCAACCCTGAAAAAAGGCGGTCCAGACCGTATCGCTCTCTTTCTTCAGCGGTGAAGATATGGACGACAACCGAACTGAGATCGACAAGAACCCATATTCCACCGCTCGCCCCTTCGACATTTCTAATGTCATATCCTTTCTTGATTGCCCCTTCCTTCAAATGCTCGATTGTGGATAACACTTGACGATTCGAGGATGCCGTACAAAGGATGGTATAGTCATAAAGAGGCGTGACTTCTTTCATATCGTAGATCATGATATCCTTGACACGGACATCATCAATGATTGGCACCACTTTTCTTAATACGTCCAACTTTTCCTCCTATGATTTCATTTTTTTTCGATATTCATTCAGCGCTTGTTCCGTATATTTGCATATGAACCGATCATTTTCCGTCAAAACTTCCATCGTTCGCTTGAGCGCTTCATAGATGGATTGTTCGAAATCGATAAAAGCGATTTTTCGAACTTCAACACAATTTGAATAAGTCCTGCCTGTTTCAATATAATCACTTACGAAGATGAGTTTTGTCAAATGCCCCATATTCTCCTTGCCCGTGCAATGGAACATCGCGGCATCGATGATCTCCTCATCAAATATTTGAAGATCCTCTTTTAGAAGCGGACCGAGCAACAACGCATGATGTGTCGCCTCCGATTTTTGAATGTCTTCATCGGCTTCTCTGAGCGCTTTTTCAAAATATCTTCGGTATTTGTCTTCGTCAATCATTTTCGCATAGTCGTGTACCAGTGCGGCGATTTTGATTTTGTTTTCATCAAGATTTAATCCGTGATGTCGATTCAAGTCCAGAGCCATTTCCACAACACGAAGCGAATGCTCAAAACGCTCTTGCCGTTTCGAATCGGATTGTACCTCTTTTTTCAACAATTCATACAAGGTTTCGTATGTAATCATAAGTTTTCCCCCTACAACATCGATGGGCGAATCATGACATCCATTGTCTCATGCAACAACACATCGATTTTGAGTTTATTCCCCTTCACACCGACGAAGCCAATGCCGCCGATGACGATGTCATATTCTCCTTCGGAAGGAATCCAGAAGCTTCTTTTTACGATTTTGCCAAGCTTCGCCATTTCTTCCTCAAACGGAGGTACGAGTTTTGAACCTTTCATTCGCTCAAAAACGTCGTCCGCACGAATGCGCTTGGTTCGATGAATGGGCAGTTGATTGGCGATGTGGAACACAAAGGATGATTTTTCTCCTTCAACAAAATCGAAGCGTACCAATCCCCCCATGAAAATGGTTTGACCTTCTTCCAATTGATAAACAAGCGGACGAATCGTTTTTTGAGGGGTGATCAAATCCAAGGACTTTTTGCAAAGTTTATGTGCGATTTGCTTTTGGTTGATAAGTCCTGGCGTGTCAATGATTTCCGTTTTCCTAGTAAGCGGAATAGCAATAAAATCAAGCGTCGTTCCTGCGAAACGGCTGACCGTCACGACATCATCGACAAGATCCGTCGTTGATTTTATCAATTGATTGATGAAGGAGGACTTTCCAGTATTCGTCGCGCCAACGACATAAACGTTTCTTTCTTTGGCGAAATTCTTGATTTTTTCCAAAGCAACATCGATCGATTGTCCCGTTTTAGCCGAAATGGCGATGACATCCTTGGCCTTCAATCCTTCTTCTTTAGCGTATTTTTTCAACCAGTGAATGATTTTTCCGGATTTGACCGATGATGGAAGCAAATCCATCTTGTTTGCCACCAAGACAACATCATTTTGTCCGATGATACGGTTCATTCCTTGCATAAAACTTCCATATACATCCATGATGTCGATCATATACAAAACCAATGCATCCTCGGATGCGATGACTTCCATTTTTTTCAAGTAATCGGATGCATTCAAATCGGTCGGACGATTTTCTCCATAGTGTTTCAACCGGTGGCATCTCAGGCACAAAACACCATCTTTCCCTCGGTCCATGATATTTTTTGGAAGGTATCCCGTCTTGTCTTGTTGTTCGGTTTGTAAAAACGCACCGCAACCCATGCACTTGATCATGTCAATCCCTCTTCAAGTGGATGATTTCACGATATGACTCGGGAAAGGAGTCTTTCATTTTATTCAGGACTTTCCGTTCAAGACAGCGGTTGATTTTTGTGAACCACTTTTCTGTTTTTTGCATGAGCGGTTTGACCAAAATGCAATCAAGGCCCATTCTTTTCGCACCGAACACATCCGTCATAAGTTGATCGCCAATGACCACCACTTCTTTTTTTTCGACACAATTCATCTGTCTCAATGATTTTTTAAACCCGATTTTGAGAGGTTTTTTCGCAGACCCGACAAATCCTTCCGCCTCAAAAGCCATGGCAAATGCCGCAATTCTTCTTCCGTTGTTGTTTGATATCAAATAGATGGAAAAGCCGATTTTTTCCCATAATTTTCTTAGGTCAAGCAAATCATTCGATGGGAGTCTATCCTCGTAGCTGATCAATGTGTTGTCAACATCCAGCAACAAAAATCGCTTGCCCTCCTCATATAGGCGATCGTATTCAATCTCAAAAACCGATGTCACGCATCGGTCGGGAATGAATTTCCGAATGAATCGATGTTTTTCCTTCATAAGTGTCACCTGCTTCATTATACTAGAAAACGCCTATTTTTCCAATTGTTTCTTCCATAAAACAATCAAAGATTCAACAAGAACGCCGGCAATCTTCGCCGCTTGGTCCACGAACTCCTCGAATTTGAGAGACTGAGATTGTTCTCCCACTTTATCCGAAAGTGCACGAATGACGAGAAATGGCGTTTCAAGAAACGTTGACACTTGAGCGATCGAAGCACTTTCCATATCAACCGCTGCGATGTCATAATCCGAAAAATGTGTTTGCAGGATGATATCCATCCGATCTTTCTCGGTGATGAAACTGTCTCCACTTATGATATCCGCAACATAAGCTTTCAATCCCAGCAAACCAGCAGCCTCAACAGCAAGTTTTCTCAAGAATCGATCGGTTTCAAAAAAGGGATCAAAATTGGCCATTTGACCATACTTCAAATCTCCAAAACTAGTGATGTCCACATCGTGGTAAAACAGTCTGTTTCCGATGATGACATCCAACACCGATGTCTCCTCTTTCAATCCTCCGGCAACACCAACGTTGATGATCGCTTTCGGTCGAAAATGATCAATCACGGTTGCCGTCGTGAAGGCGGACATCGCCTTGCCAATTCCACATTTGACCAACGTGATGTCAACACCACGGATTTTCCCAGTAAAAATTGACGTGTTGTTGATGGTATTCAAACAAATGTCTTCGACCAGACCCTTCAAATAGGTCATTTCCGAATCCATGGCTACGATGATGGCGATCATGATTGCCTCCTAACAAAAAAGACTAATAGAAACTATTAGTCAGACTAATAGTTTCTATTAGTCGCTTATTGAGATGATTGTCACCGTAAATTCCGGTGCGTTGTTTTCAGGACGTACATAAGCACTTTCTCCGACCTTCCGATGAAGAATCGCATGACCCAATGGGGACTCGTATGAGATGAATCCTTTTAAGGGATCGGCTTCCAAACTACCAACAATTTTAAATGTATCCTTGGATTGATCATCTTCGAACCGGATGGTGACAAATTTTCCCAAATTGGTCAGCACGCTGTCCGTAATGATTTCCGAGTTCTTCAAAATGCTCTCGATTTCTTTAATCTTTGCTTCGATTTGGGCTTGACGATCCCGAGCGGAGTCGTAATCGGCATTTTCCGACAAATCCCCTTGCGCCCGTGCTTCTTTCAGTTGTTCGATGATTTCTATGCGTTCGGTGTTTTTCATGTATTCCAGTTCTTCTTGGAGCTTTTGAAATCCCGATTCCGTTAGTTGATATTTTCCATTCATAGTTTGGTCCCCTTTTCAATACGTTCGATATTATACCACATTTGCTTCTATTTTTCCAGTGTTTTATGTCAATCCCAAACAAATATCATGATTCGAGTGCTTGCGTAAACCGCACTCTTTTTGATTGTGAAATCCTTCCGCTCTTTTGGAACATTGGTATTTTTCGAAAACTCCGCGACAATTTGTGCACCGTGGTTCAATAGATTGTTGTCCACTAGGAAGTTGATGACTTCATCGATCACACTCATCGAATATGGAGGATCAAGGAACACCATGTCAAAACGATGCTTGTTGATCAAGGTTGGCAAGATATCGTTGTAATTGCCCTTTATGATGTCAACTTCCTTGTGAAGGCCGAGTGCGATTGCGTTTTTCTTTATGACTTGAATGGCTTCCGACATCGAATCGATGATTACCGCGTGTTTTGCCCCCCGGCTCAACGCTTCGAATGAAAGAGCACCCGATCCACCGAACACATCGAGCACAACTTCCGATCGAGTGAAAAACTGCCCGAGACTGTTGAAAACAGCTTCTTTGATTCGTCCGCTCGTCGGTCTCGTCGAAACCCCCTCCAATGTGGCCAAATTTTTATTCTTAAATTTCCCTGCGATGATTTTCATTTCATATCGACTTCGGTTTCGTAGAAATCGTCATCTTCTTCGTCGACATCATCGTCGATTTTCTCGATGAAGTAATAATCGTCTCGCGCATCGTGTTTTACGACATAAGAAATCCCGTCCAACGAGAACTCCGGATATTGATCTCCTTTGTCTTCATCGGTCCTGTGATGAACAAGAATGACATTCCCATCGTCATTCTTTCCCCCTTTGGACAGAGGACGCATGTATGAAACAACCCAACCCACTTGGTTTTGTACCAAGTAATCGTCTCTTTTCATTTTGCGCCCGGTAAAATCATACGAATATTCTTTGTCACCGATTTCCTGATTCCAAACTTTCAGAGCTTCGCTTTTGTCCATTTGAACAAACCCTCCTGAATTTCACAATCTATTTTACCATTTTTTAAGCAAATTCACAACCAAAAAAGAACATTTCTCCCCATAGAAAAGACGGGGGGTTTCCCCATCCCGTCTTAAGCAATTGATAATTTTTCCTCGAGTTCACGCATAAACTGGTTTTTGTACAAATCGAAGTAATACCCTCGCATTTGAAGCAGTTCATGATGGGTTCCTCGTTCAATGACCTCTCCTTGTTTCAATACCAAAATTTGATGAGCGTCAATGATTGTGGACAAGCGATGGGCGATGACGACGCTTGTTCTGCCCTTGAGGACAATTTCAATCGCAGCTTGAATGATTTGTTCGCTTTCTGTGTCAATCGATGATGTCGCCTCATCCAATATCAAAATTTTGGGGTCTGCCAAAACGGCTCTTGCGAAGGATACGAGTTGTTTTTGTCCGACAGAGAGTTTGTTTCCACCCTCACCGACTTCAGTCAAGTATCCCTTGTCCAATTTTTCAATGAACGAATGGGCATTGACGACTTTGCTGGCTTCAATCACTTCCTCGTCAGTCGCATCCAATCTGCCATACCGGATGTTTTCCATCACCGTACCGCTAAAAAGATGTGGACTTTGAAGGACGTAACCGAGATTGGCATGGAGCCAGTTGATTGATCGGTTTTTGTAATCGGAATCATCGATCAAAATTTTCCCTTCGGTCGGTTCATAGAACCGGCAAATCAAGTTGACAATCGTCGATTTTCCCGAACCGGTCTCCCCGACAATCGCAATCGTTTGACCCGCATGGATGGTCAAATCAAAGTTCTTCAAAACAGTTTGTCCCTTGTCATACTTGAATGTGACGTTCTGAAACTCCACTTTCCCGTCGATTTTTTCCCAATTTTCCTTTTTGGGTTCAAACAACGACCCGTATATCGCCTTGACCTCCTCGGTGTCAAAGATGTCGGGTTCCGTCTCAATCAACGCGACAATCCGCTCTGCCGAGGCTTGTGCTTGTTGGAACTCCGCCAAAAGTCGAGCGATTTGGGTTACGGGTTCGAAAAACTTCAGCGTATAGTCGATGAACAAATAAAGCGTTCCGACAACGATGATCGATTCTAAGACCATCGAGCCCCCTTGATACAACGTGAAAGCCACGCCGACATAACCAAGCAACAAGATGACCGGCCAAAAGAGCGAGGAAAAGATCGCCGCACGGATGGAATTTCTTCGCATCGACGAAGTTAAATCATGAAATTCATGACTGTTGAATTCTTCAAGCACGAGACTTTTTGTTGTCTTGGCGCCCATGAATCCTTCATTGAACGATGCGGTGATTTTCGAATTTGTCTTTCGGACATCCCGATATGCGGATAACATTTTTTTCCTGAAATAAATAGCAAGTGCGATCAAAATCGGGACGAGCACGGTCACGATCAAAGCCAGTTTCCAATTGACAATGTAAATGACAATCAAAATACCGAGCATGATCAACCCACTCCATACGAAATCGACCAATCCCCAAGCAATGATATGTGCGAGCCGGCGGGAATCCGATGTCATCCGTGCCATGATCCACCCCATGGGTGTACGATCATAGTATGAAAATGGCAATTCTTGAAGTTTTTTATACGCCTGTCTTCTCAATTCGTAACTCGTCTTCACTTCGACTTGTCCGGCGAAATAAATGAATGCCCAAATGCTAAAACCAAGTAAAATGGCCAAGACGACCGCAGCGACGATAAACGGAGTTGCGTAGGTGTACTCCCCGTTTGAAAAGAAATTGTCGACTGCGAATTTGTTCAAAATAGGAAACAAAACATCGCAGATTGTCAATAAGACGACAGAAAGGATCATTAAGACCAACGGTCGTTTGTTTTTTAAGACAATCGCAAGAATCTTTTTCCATGTTTGTATGTTTATTTTCTCATCGGAATAATCTTTTTCTTCCCATTGATCCATCAGTCTTCACCTCCTTGATCCAATAGTTTGAGAAACTCGGACTCAAGTCGACCTTGGATGCTCCACAATTTCGAGTACAATCCTTCCTTTTTGGCGAGTATTTTATGCGTTCCAATATCAGTGACAACACCGTTTTCCAAGACAATGATCTTATCCGCTTCTTTCGCGGTCGTAATCCGGTGTGTAATGATGAATGTCGTCACACCTCCCGTTTTGTCTTTTAGGGCTCTTCGAATTGCCAAATCGGTTTCCGTATCTACTGCGCTCAGCGAATCATCAAAGATGATGACCGGTTTTTCATCGACCAAAATCCGAGCAATCGCCATTCGTTGTTTTTGTCCTCCCGACAGAGTGGTTCCTTTTTCCCCAACCAAGGTGTCATACCCTTTTTCAAACTGCATGATATCTTTCGACATCGCTGCAATTTGGGCCGCTTGATAAACTTTGTCCTTTTCCACTCCCTTATGGGCGATGGATATGTTTTCATACACCGTCTTTGAAAACAAAAACGGATCTTGAAGCACCATTCCGATTTTCTTCCGAACATGCTTCTTCTTGATGTCCTTGAGCTCGACACCATCAATCAAAATGCTTCCCTTGGAATAATCAAGCATTCGCGTCAAGATGTTCGCAATCGTCGACTTGCCACTACCCGTTCTGCCGATAATTGCGACTGTCTCACCCGCCTTGACGGAGAAATTCACTCCATTCAACAAATGCGAATCTGTGTCGTCAAATTTGAAATGCACATCGCGAAACTCGATGTTGCCTTTGATATCCGGGGTTTGGGTTCCGTCGGATGAAAACTCGGAAGGGTTTTTCAAAATTTCCTCGATCCGTTCGACGGCGACGAGGGTTTTACCAAACTCGCCGATAATCCGCCCGAGTCCTCGAATCGGCCAGATGAATGATCCTAAAAGCATCATGATCGCAATGATGTCCGATGCGCGAACGACTTCATTACGCGAAAGAAAAATGGCGACCCCCATCGTGATTGTGTACTGTAATACGGTGATTCCGTCGCTCGCCCCCCAGTACATGGCGATCGCGGAATTGAATTTGAGATTTCGCTTTGCGAAATCGTTGTTTTGATGATCGAACTTCTCTAGTTCATACTTTTCGTTTGCAAACGCCTTGACAACTCGAACTCCCGCCAAGTTTTCCTGGATGATGGTTGTCATCTTTGCTTCGGATTCCTCGATTTTCGGGAATGTTCTCCGGACGTAACGATAATAGATCAAACTGGCCGTAAACGTCAATGGAACGATAATCATGGAATACAATGTTAATGTAGTGTTGATTTTCAACATTTGATAAAGCGACGCGGAGACGAGCACGATGATGTGCAAAATCTCCGGAAGCTGTCCGCTAATGAACCCTCTTGTTGTTTCGATGTCGGAGGTGCATCGTTGGATGAGGTCCCCCGTGTCGACGTTGTTGTGATAGGAGTAGGACAATTCCTGAATATGGTCGTAGAGTCCGACCCTCATGTCACGGCTGATATTTTCCGATAAAACCCCTTTGGAATAACCGTTGTAAAACATCAAGGATGCGCGAACTAGTTGGTATACTACCAATGTGAGCGCAATGTATAAAATGGACTGCAATATCGTGTTTCCTCTTTCAAACAAAGAGACGACAAACGGCGGCAGGTTGGTTGGTATCGCGCCGGTCACGTTCGGATCGACCAAGTCGATCACGTATTTCGTGAAAAGCGGGACGTAAGAGTAGGTTATCGGGAAAAATATGGTCAACAAAAGGATTACTGTCACGCGCAACCAGTATCGGTTGGTCCATTTGAATAAAAGCTTAACGCTTTTCATGGTAATCCTCCTTCTTTTTTTTTCTTACTCGATTGAATTTTTTACAAACCAATCAAATTCTTCTTCTTGGGTTTCGTACGCACCTGCGTACGTGTGGCTTTTTTCGGAAACCGTTCCATTCTTCACACGGAGAACCGTCGGCAAATCCTCAACAAGCAATCCGAGTCTCATTCTCAAATCAAGCAAAACATCTTCCTCGAGCTCAGCAAGATCTAGAAAAAGAACCTCAGGCACGCCATGTTCGATTGAACTTTGATTCATCCGGATGGCAATCGCATCCGAGTTTTTAAAATTCTTGGCTCCTAGAAATACGAAGAATGTTTGATGCTCCTCCAACATATTCAATATTTCGGAAGAGGATGCAAACTGGTACACCAAAACTTCCTCGTTTTTCAAACTTGGAAACTCCTTTCGCAGTTTGGATTCCTCGGAGTGATCCCCGAAAATAAAAAAAGCCAAAACGACAATTCCGATAATCGTTAAGGCTCCCACGATTGAAATCATCCACTGTGCAAAGTTATTCTGTTTTTTTGTTGCTTTAACCATTTTTATACCTCCTTGTCATTCATTTTGTCGATAGTCAAGCCCCGTGCAACTCTTTCTACGGTAGTGGAATCACCGGCAATCTTACCAAGGGATATTATAACGTAACATTGTTTTATTGTCAATCTTTTTTTGTTTTATTTTCATCTCTTTTTCATAAAAAAATCCAGCATTTCTGCTAGATTTCAAAAGGATCGGATTGGACCCTTTTTAGCGACCATATCGTTTGCGCATAGTTCGCAATCGAACGATCGGATGAAAATTCCCCGGCATTTGCCATGTTGATCCAAGCTTTTTTCGCGAAAGCCATGGAGTCTTTGATGTCGTGGTTAAGACGAAGTTTGGTTTCTTGATAAGAAGAGAAGTCGTATAGCAAAAAGTAGTTATCACTTCTTCGCCACGATTCTCCATTCATCAACGCATTGTGGATGACCTTGAAGGCCCCCGTTCCCCCATCGTCAAACGACCCATCGATCAAACTGTCGACGACTCTTCGAATGCGTGGGATTCCGTGGTGGTAATCCCACGGATTATATCTATGGTAGTTCGATTCGATTTCATCGACGGTCGCACCAAAGATGTAATTGTTCTCTTTCCCAGCAGCGGCAACGATTTCGACAGTCGCTCCATCGTATGTTCCCAATGTGACGGTTCCGTTCAACATGAATTTCATATTTCCCGTTCCACTTGCTTCTTTCCCTGCTGTGGATATTTGTTCGCTCACATCCGTCGCACTGAACATTTTTTCAGCATATGATACGTTGTAGTTTTGAACAAAAAGAACTTTCAACAACGAATCCATTTCAGGATCGTTATTGATTCGTTTTGAGAGTTCATTGATGTATTTGATGACCCCTTTCGCGGTGAAATATCCCGGAGCTGCTTTCCCCCCGAAGAGGAAAACGGTGGGCGTAAAATTTTGAATTGATCCTTCCTTGATTCCGTAATAGATGTCCAGAATCGAAAACGCATTGAGCAATTGGCGTTTGTACTCATGCATCCGTTTGATTTGAACGTCAAAAACAAAATTCGGGTTGATCCTCACTCCTTCATTTTTTTCAATGTGCGAAGCAAGTCGTTTCTTATTTTCACATTTGATCGTCATAAAACGTTCCAATACGGTTTCATCGTCCTTGAAGGATTCGAGTCTTTTCAGCATTGAAAGGTCTTTCAACCACAAATCGGTTCCCAGAAGTTCGGTAATCAAGGAAGCGAGAGCGGGATTCGACACTCCCAACCAACGGCGCTGTGTCACGCCGTTTGTCACGTTGATGAAGCGTTCCGGAAACAAAATCGCCCAATCTTTCAATTCGGTTTGCTTTAAAATGTTTGTATGAATTTCAGCAACCCCATTTGTATGATGACTGGCATAAATTGCAAGATGCGCCATGTGAATGTTGTGTTCGTC
>Ga0116204_1001408_pt1 | contig 13483 bp, 10 predicted proteins | sample LakKivwa52mmetaG_FD_94481 | JGI IMG/M metagenome (GOLD analysis project Ga0116204, IMG submission 94481) | Anoxic lake water microbial communities from Lake Kivu, Rwanda to study Microbial Dark Matter (Phase II) - Lake Kivu water 52m metaG | ecosystem: Environmental > Aquatic > Freshwater > Lake...
GTGATGTACATATTCTTAAGGAGAAGACCATCGCTTCGCGACTCCGACTGAGGCTGGTTCGCGAACCCAGCGCGGTGCAACGCTGGGAATAAAAAATCCCCCGAGGCATCGCCCGTGAATTGACGCCCTGTGCGGTTGGAGCCATGCGCGCCGGGAGCAAGCCCTACGACCAGCACCCACGCATTTGCGTCACCAAACCCAGGGACAGGTTTGCCCCAATACTCATGGTCTTTGTACGCCTTGCGCTTGACCTGCGCCACTTCCTCGCGCCACGCCACCAACCGCGGACATTTGCGGCATTTTATTATTTCGTTGTTCAATCGTTCGAGAGGAGTAAGTGTCATGTGTTCCAGTGTCACGTATCAGGTTTTCACTAATTTTACCTGACACCTGAAACCTCGCACCTGACACTTAATAAATAAACATTGCATCCCCAAAGGAATAAAAACGATAGCCCTCTTTTATCGCCGTCTCATATGCGGACAAAATCTTCTCGCGATCCGCAAAGGCGCTGACCAGCATAATGAGCGTGGATTTGGGTAAATGAAAATTCGTGATCATTGCATCCACGGCTTTGAACTGGTAACCAGGCAGGATGTAGATAGATGTCGCGCCCATAAATTGTGTGACTGCGGTCTGGCGTCCACCGCCCACGGTCTGAGAAGCTGCACTCTCCAACGTCCGTACGCTTGTCGTCCCGACCGCGATCACCCGTCCCCCATTCCGTTTTGTTTCGCTGATCGCATCAGCAGTTTCCTGCGGAAGTTCACACCATTCGGTGTGAATCTTATGCTCCTCAGGGTTTTCTTCGGTCACAGGCGCAAAAGTATCCAAGCCTACATGCAACGTGACGTAGGCAATCCTTACACCCAATGCCTGAATCTCATCCATCAATTGCGGTGTAAAGTGCAGTCCCGCTGTGGGAGCGGCGGCAGAACCCATCTCCTTTGAGAAGACAGTTTGATACCGCTCGGGGTCACTCAACTTTTCGTGGATGTACGGCGGCAGGGGAATATGGCCAACCTTCGAAAAATACGGCTCGATGGGTTCGGAGAATTTCACGAGTCGTTCCGAGCCGTCCAATATCTCAATAATTTCTGCTTCAACTTTCGAAGCAATTTCATCAACCTCGATGAATATCTTCTTGCCTACACGCAAGCCTTTGCCGCCCACCAAGGCATCCCATGTCAACACGTCACGGCGGCGGAGTAAAAGAAGTTCCACCTTGCCGCCTGTCTCTTTTTTGGCAAAGATGCGGGCAGGGATCACCCGCGTTTGATTCAGAACCAGCAGGTCCCCCGCTTTGAAATAGGACTTGATATCACGAAAGACCTTATGCTCCAAGCCACCAGTGGAACGATGCAAAACAAGCAAACGCGAAGAATCGCGCGGCTCTGCAGGAGTCTGCGCGATGGAAGATTCAGGAAGATGGTAGTCGAAGTCGGAGGTTTTCATTTTTTATTTTTGTAAAAAGCGAGAAATGAGATTAAGCAAAATCGTTAGGAGAATGGAAATCAAGATCGAACTCGCCAATGGAAAATAGAACGAACCATTTTCCCCTTCAATGCGAATGTCCCCGGGCAAACGCCCCAGCGGGATGCCAAACTTCGCAGCAAGATACACCCCTCCACCAATGAGGAAGAGAATCATTCCGCCAAGCATGAGATAACGGGCAAAGGTTTCCATACTCTCAGACCATAGACAATGGACGGCAGACCACAGAAAACGGTCCACGGTCTGCTGTCCATCGTCTATAACAGTCTCGGCTGCCCTTCCTCCGTGTATTGATACCCCAAATGCTCATACGCAGATTTCGTCGCCACGCGCCCCTGCGGAGTCCGATCCAGAAAACCGAGCTGCAACAGATACGGTTCAACCACGTCCATGATCGTATCCTGCTCTTCGCTGATGGACGCGGCAATCGTGTTCAAGCCGACAGGTCCACCGCCATATTTTTCGATGATGGTCTTAAGCACGCGGCGATCGACATCATCCAAACCGAGCGGATCTACCTGCAGCAAATCCAACGCTTCTTTTGCAACCTTTTGCGTGATCGTCCCATCCGCACGGACTTGAGCGAAATCCCGCACGCGACGTAAAAGCCGCAACGCGATACGCGGAGTCCCACGCGCGCGCCTCGCCACCTCGCCGATACCTGATTCATCGGCGGTCACTTTCAACATCGCCGCAGCACGATGAACAATATTTCTCATCGCTTCAATATCGTAATAATCCAAACGATACACCGCGCCAAAACGTGCGCGCAATGGAGCAGTCACCAACGCCAAACGTGTCGTCGCGCCAACCACAGTGAACTTCGGCAGCTTCAGACGGATGGAACGAGCCGACGGCCCCTTGCCAATGACAATGTCCAGTGAAAAATCTTCCATGGCGGGGTAGAGTACTTCTTCTACTGCCCGCCCGAGACGATGGATTTCGTCAATAAAGATGACATCCCCTGCGCGAAGATTGGTGAGGATGGCAGCCAGGTCACCTGCACGCTCAATGGCAGGACCCGCCGTCACCTTGACATTGACTCCCATTTCATTGCCCAACACATGCGCCAGTGTCGTCTTGCCCAACCCAGGCGGCCCATAAAACAGGACGTGATCCAACGCTTCACTGCGGTGCTTCGCCGCATCGATCAAAATGGACAGGTTCTCCTTGACCTGATCCTGCCCAATAATATCCGCCAGTTTCTGCGGACGCAGGGCATGATCCACACGGTCATCAGGCTTGGATTCGGGGTCCAAGGCTCGTCCTGAGCTTGTCGAAGGAGGGCGGGAAGTTGATTTTGCCATAAGGGAGATTATACCCATAAACCGCCGAACAACTTTCGGCGGAGTATGAGGCGATTAAACCAAGCAGGGATGACCCAGAGTTCGGTCATCCCTGCAAAAAGGTTTGCTCTTCGGCAGTCTGGCAATCGTGGTCACAAACAATAAGATGACCGTAGACCCATGACTTTGCGTCATCAGGTTTCCCTGATTTTGCGTTTCGGCAGTCGGTCGGTCTTGACCAGAACGTACCTGGTTTTAGACGCTCTGACTTTGCGCCGCCGTCTTTTAACGGTTTTGCTTTTCTCGGCAACCCTGACGATCATGGCTCAGTTCAGCTTTAGATTCAGGGCTTTGCGCAGTTGGGTTTTCCCAACTTTGCTCTTTATCGGAGCACCATTATTATTGCACGTTTGGGTGCAAAATTCAATCACTCACCTGTTCTAAAAATGGTTTCAACGGTCATGCCCCATTTCAGGCGCGAGTCGGTTTCGTTCACACGGATGCGGACGGTGTAGAGAATATCGCCGCCCGATTGCGTGAAGGCGTCGCTGATCTCGGTGATGACGCCCGTGAGTTCGAGTTCGGGCAGGGCATCAGGGAGGATGCTAACTTCCTGACCAATTGCCAAACTGACAACTTCCAACTCGGTGATGTCAGTGGTTTCGACTGTCCATGTGCTGAAATCGGCAAGGCTTACGGCGCGGGTTTCAGGACCCACCTGCTGACCAACTTTTACATTCACATCTGCAACCGTCCCGCTGAAAGGCGCGGTGAGGACGTAATTCGCAAGCGCATCCTGCGCCGCATCCAAATTGGCTTTGGCAAGCGCAAGTTGATCGGCGTTCGGTCCGTCGAGGCTGATCTCATATTGATATTTGGCTTCTGCTTCGGCGGCAAGCGCGGCATCAAAAGCGGCTTTCACTGTATCGCGTTCGCGAACTTCCTCTTCAAGCGCACGGATGGCGCTGTTCAGATCCTTCTGTGCAGTTTCAAGGTCGTCTTCGGCATCTGTGCGGCGCGAATTATCCTCATCCAAATCTTTGTACTTGTCAAATTCATCCTGCGCATCTTTCAGGTCATCGCGCGCATCTTCCACATCGGCTTCAAGGTCTTCAATGCGGTCTTCAATATCATCCACATTCAGGTCGTCCCATTCTTCTTCGGCTTGCGCACGGGCAGTTTGCGCAGTCATATACGCCTGCCAAAGACGGGCGCGATCTCCGCTTTCATTACGGAGGAGAGAATCGTAGGCATTTTGCGCGATAAGGACCTGCGCTTCTACCGCCCCCGCATTTGAGAGGCGGACCAAAACATCACCCTCGCTGACGGAGTCTCCCGCCTGCACAAATACCTCTTCCACTACGCCACGCGCCTGAAAGGTCAAATTCGTCCCACGGAGCGGTGTCAACCGTCCCTCAGCAACCACGTCACCTGAAGCGACAGCCGCCGTTACAGGCTCAGGAGTCGCTGCGGCTGGTTGTTCTGCTCCACACGCTGCTACAAATAGTGCAAGCGCGGTTATTAGGGAAATTAAGATCAATATATTTTTTTTCATGGAAACCTTCTTTGATTTACGATTTGTGATTACAGATTTACGGTTACTTCACTTACTCATATGCCAACACTTCTCGAATGGTCAACCGCGCCGCATTGCGGGCTGGCAGGATCGAACCAAGCACTGAAAGCAGCAGCACCAAACCGAACCAGATGGCATACCCCAGCCAGGTGAAGATCACATCAATAGGCGTCTCGAAGATCGCCAAACTTACGATGGTGGCGAGCAAATAGGTCAACGGGATCGAGACTACAATGGCAATTAAAAAGGAGATTGCACCGATCACAAAACCTTCGCCAATGACCGTCCGCATAACGGCGCGGTCGTCTGCGCCGATGGCGCGCATAATGCCAATCTCACGGGTACGTTCGAGCACGTTCATGCCCATGGTACCCGTCAGCCCCATCGCGCCGACGATGGCGGTCAGCACCGCCATAATGAGCAGGAAAACTACGAGGATTTCCAAACTTTCAGAAACAGTATCAAGCGAGGCCAAGCCTGATTCGGCTTGTCGCACTTTGAATCCCGCTGCGCGGAACTGATCATCCAGTATTTCCGCCATTGCATTCTGATAGGCGCGTCCGTGCTCTTCAGTCACGACACGGTAGGAGAAGGAACGGTTGGTGAGATTAAGCACCTGCTCGGCATACTCAAGGGGGGTGTACGCCAGAATACCTTCACGCCCGACGAACTTGAAAATACCCACCACCTCCCAGACTTCTGCGCGCCCATTCACTTTGAGATGAAGCACATCACCAGGCTGTAAGCCAGGGTAGAACTTGACAATCGCTTCGCTGACCGCGAGCTTGCGGACATCACCCACCTCGATAAAGCGCCCCGATACCATGATGGGGTCAACCAAATCGCTATCAGCAGGCGGGGCAAGCAGATTGATGCCATCTGCAACCGTGCCGTCGGGGTAAAGCAATTCAACACTAATGAACTGCCAGCCTTCCACACGCTCCACACCTTCGATCTGGGAGGTCACCTGCTCTACTTCGCTAATGCGGTACGGACGATCAAAGTCGAGCGTGACATCAGCACGGAAATAACTGCCGATCTGGTCGGTATAATCGCGCAGACTGGAACGCACATTGAACACGGAAATAAAGATCGCGCCGCCCATCGTGAGGGTGAACAAGGTCGGCACAAGTCGGCCGCGCCTGCGAAAAGTATTCCGCAGGGAAATAATGAACGGACGCGGCACATGCACCCCGCGCATTGCAAGGATGCGCGTCATACGCACCATCATCCAATCCAACCAGTTCACACGAGTTTGCTGCCCCGCCTTTTCTGGTTGGGTTTCATCGCCTGCAAGGTCATTACTCAACGCGCGTAAAACGGTTATCCGCGACCCATTCAGCACGGGCGAAAGCCCAGCCACCAATGGGACCACAAGCCCCACTACGATCTGCACAATGAACGCCAGTGGCACGATGCGATAACCCAGCAGATTGAAATTCAATTGCTGGGCAATAAACTGCGCCAGACCATACGCACCCCATCCGCCCGCAGGGACAGCGATCAGCAGCGCCATCACCGCAAATGCCATGATCAAAGTCAGGTACATGTAGAAGACCTGGCGATTCCGTCCGCCTACCAGTTTCATCACGCCAATATGGCGCAAATGCTGGTTGAGCAGGGCGCTCAATGTATTTGCGATCAACGAACTGGAAAGAAAAACGATCAGAACACCCAGTGCCAGCAAAATGCCAAGCACGGCATTCAATACATCGGTCAATGGATGTTTGTTTCTTTCCGAATAACGGACGCGGGAAACGGTTGTATCATTCTTTTCGAGCTTGTCGCGCAGATCACCACCCACACTGCGGATGTGTACCAAGTCGTCGGGATTTTCCAGAACCGTCGCATATACACGGTTGAAGGTCTGCGGCTGGCGCAGGGTCTGCATGGTATCCATGGCAGTGAAGGCAAATGGCGGCGCGAGAAAGTCACCTGCCCCTGTGCTGGTATCCTGCACAATGCCGACGACCCTCAATGTCTTTAACGTGCCGTCCGTTAATTCAAAGATGAGATTTTCACCGACGGAGACATCGATCTTCTCCAGTGCTTTTTTATCAAGGATGATCTCATTCTTGCCCGCTTCAAACTCCCCTTCAATGGGTCGCAACAAATTGACCGTATTCTCGCTGAAATCTTCCATCGCCAGCAGGTCGATGGTTATCCATTGCAGACCGTCTTCGGGCCTGACACGGAAGTTGACAACACGGCGTCCTTCCGCATCCTTAATGCCATTTGCATTCCGAATGGAGGAAAGCACATCCTCATCAATGGCGGACATGCGCAATTCGATATTGCTGGGGTTATTCGCCGCATACGATTCGTCCATATCATTGGAGATGATCTCATACGCCCCTGCGATCACTCCAATCGAAAATACGCCCACCGCGATGGAAAATACCACCAGCAGGGTGCGCGCCTTGCTATCCCATAGATCATGAAAAACTTTTCGCCAACGTGGTCGCATATCTACCTTTTAACCCTCACCCCTACCCCTCTCCCAAGATGGGAGAGGGGATGTTACGCCCTCCCCACTTGATGGGGGAAGGGTTGGGGATGGGGGTTCCTACTTCAACAATTCGTTCAATTCAACAGCCGAGTACGGCTTCACCGTTACATCCTTCACACCATCGCGCAGATATTGGGTCACACGCTCGGGGTTGATGGCAGAGGTCAGGATGATCGTCTTCGAGGCAAGTCCACTGCCTGTGAGGGCAACCAATACATCCGTTAAGGATATCGAGGCGATGTTCTCATCCACAAGGATCAGATCGGCAGCAGGGAATTTCTTCAGGTCGGTGGATTGCGTCAATTTGACCTTGCTGCCCTTGAGCAATTCTGTGAGGAGATTCGCCCAATCATCGTTGTCGTCGATCAGCAGGATATTTTTCACGCTTCCCGCTTCGACCTCGGACTTGTCCGCGTGACCCTTCGGCATGAACAACGCGACAGTGGTTCCCTTGCCCTGCTCACTGACAAGCGCCACACGTCCCTGCGCCTGCGAGATGACATGCATTGTGGCAGGCAGGCCCAAACCGTGATGCGAAACGCCGCGCGTGGTGAAGAACGGCGACCATGCTTTTCGCATAATCTCGTCGCTCATGCCAGCGCCGTCGTCTTCGATGTCAATTTCCAAGACGCCGCGTTCCTCGGTGGGACGGACGCTCACCTTGACCGACTTCGCACCCGCTTCAGCGGCGTTCTGCAAAATATTGCCAACGGCGCGGGTGAGTTGGGTGCTGTCTGCTATGACGTATGCGGCGGCGGGGTCGATCTTCACTTTCATCATGTCCTTTGGAATGCCGCGCTGCATGGCAGCCGTTTGAAGGACATCGGCAAAGAGGATCGAGCGCGGTTTCATCTCGCGCACGGCGCAGATGAGTTGTTCCTTCACCTGAATGATTTGCGCCGCACTCTCGGAGATCATGTCGAGGTCTTCCTTGAGCGAGTCGAGGTCAACCTTCCCGTCGGCGATTTCTTCGCGCAGGCGGGCAACCGTCAGCGAGATGGGAAGCGTCTTGTTACCGATCCAATGAATGGCTTCGGTCGAGGCTGTGGTCAGTGCTTCGAAGACTTTATTGCGGAGAATTTCATTGTGCGCTTCTTTGAGTTCATCGATGAGATTCGCGTTGTTGATCGCCACGGCGAGATGCTCCGCCATCGTTATCAGCGTGGTGATGTCGTCATCACTGAAAGCGCGTTCTTCGGAGGATTGAATGGTGACCGCGCCTAGTGTCCTGCCGCCGTAGATGAGCGGCAGCGCCATTTCGGAGCGGGTATGCGGCAGGTGTGGATTTTTGAAATGCACGCGTTCCTCACCAACATCGAGCGCGATGCGCGCCTCACCCATCGCCACACATGCGCCGATCATCGAATCTGTGCCGACTTTGAGTTTGTGTCCTTCGGCAACCATTGCCTTGCCAGCCTTGCCGTACCCAGAACGCAGCACTGCGTATTCGCCTTTTTCATCAAGCAGGAACACGCCCGCGTAATATAGCCCGTAGGCTTCACAAATAATGTTGACCGTTTGCGGAAGAAGTTTTTCGAGATCGAGAATGGAGGTCACTTCCTTGCCGACACGGTTGGCGGCTTTCAACAGGCGTGAACGGCGTTCTGCCTGACGATGCAGATTCGCATTTTGGATGGCAACCGCAAGCTGGTCCGCCATGGTTTGCAGGGCGGCGATATCTTCCTCATGGAAGGCAGCCTCTTCGGTAGATTGAACCGTCAACGCGCCGATCGCCTCATCCCCAACGACAAGCGGAAGCGCCATCTCGGAGCGGGTCTTGGGCAGATGCGGATTCTCGAAGAAGAACGCCTCTGCTCCCACATCCAGCGCGATGCGTCCCTGCTTGTTGGCAATGGAAGCGCCGATCATCGAGTTACCGCCGACAGCAAGACGATGTCCCTCGGTGATCATGGCTTTTCCAGCCTCGCCGCGCCCCGCTTTCAGGACGGCATACTCCTTGCGTTCATCGAGCAGGAAGACACCTGCATAATAAAAACCGAATTCATCGCAGATAATATCCACCGTACGATTGAAAAGTTCATACGAGTCAAGAATGGTGGTGATGTTGCGGGCGGCGCGGGCAGCGGCTTTCATCAATTTCATGTGTCGTTGAATGTCGTTTGTCATCAGTTCCTCTTTTTTAGCAGTTGCTTTTAGTAGTAAGCGGTTAGTTATTGGCGGAAAGGATCTTTTGCACCAGTTCGACCAGTCCCTGCTCACGTCCTTTGACAAAAAATGCGTTCGCGCCTTTCGAGACGGCATCTTTGGCCTTGTTCACCTCGTCGTACGCGGTCAGGATGATAACGGGCAAGTCGGACTTCTGCTTTTTCAACTCATCCAACAGGTCGAAGCCTGCGTCATTTTTCGGCACGCCGTCAAAGCCTGGCATGTTCAGATCCAGCACGGCAATATCCACCGTGCCTGAATTTTGCGAGAACATGTCCCGTCCTGCTGTGCAATCCGATGCGGTCAACACGTCAAAGCCTGCGCGCAGCAACGTTTTCTCCAAGCTGCGTTGGATCAATTTTTCATCATCCACCAAAAGCACTGTCGTCATACATTCCTCCAAAATTTATTTGTTACTGTAGGGGCGACCCGCCCATCGAAAACACACAGCCTGATTTCCATTGAAGGGTCGCCCCTACGGGCAAATTATTTCACCGCAGGCAGGCGGACGTAAAATTTTGCGCCATGCCCTGAGTCACTTTCCAGCCAGATCTTCCCGCCGTGCTGCTGCACGATCTGCATCACTGCAGAAAGTCCCAAGCCTGTACCGCCTTTGCCGCCTTTGGTCGTAAAAAACGATACCCAAATCTTTTCCTGAATCTCTTTTGGAATGCCAGGTCCGTTATCCTTCACCGTCACCAAAACAAAATTCGGGTCAACGTCTCGGCGGCCATCCACAAATATTTTCGGTTCAAACGTTTGAGACATTGCTTCCCATGCGTTCTTGATCAAATTATTGAAGACCTGTTCCACCTGCCGTGCATCCACCTGCGCTAGCGGCATATCGTCCGACCAGGTCATCGAAACCACATCATCAGGCAAGCCCATGTTCGCCACCGTGTTCGAGATCATCTCGCTCAACGACACCGCTGCATCGCTCCTCTGGCGTGCAGGACCGATCAAACCTTCCTTGATATCGAGGATGGTCTTGGCGGAATTCTCGGCGATGTCCAGATCCTCCATCAACGATTCAACGCTGACCAACGCCTGCAAACGATATGGCTTCATAGCGGACATTTCTGCGAGGACGGCTTTCAGGTCAATGCCCAGCGCTTCCGCCTCTTCTCTGACCTTTTGAACTGCACTTTCCAAAGCGGCATTTTTCAACGCTGACGCATTCACCTGCGCAACAAGCGCAAGCAGATAACGCACATCCTCGCGCACGCGCTGCACACTGCCAGGGATCGGCGCCGCCTTGTTGCCCACCCAGTGAATGGCTTCACCCGTGGCAGTGGCAATCGCTTCGTAGGTTTTTGTCCGCAAGATTTCAGCGTTCGCGGATTCGAGCTTGTTCATCAATTGCGCGTTGTTGATGGCAATCGCCACCTGCTCCGCCATGGCTTGCAGGGACGTAATGTCGTCTTCAGAGAAGGCGTTCAACTGATTGCTTTGCACGGTCAATGCCCCGAGCGGGATCGAATCCACTATCAGCGGGAGAGCCATTTCAGAACGAGTATCAGGTAAAAATGGATTCTTGAAGCGCGATTCCTCGCCGACTGCATCCAGCGCGATCTGCGGCTGTTCATCCAATATCGCCCTGCCTATCATGGATTTTTCATCCACTGCCAGGCGATAATTTTCCGCCATCATTTTGCGCCCCGCTTCGGCATACCCAGCACGCAGGATCGCCCACTTGCGGTCGTCGGAGATCAGAAAAATGCCCGAATAATAGAAGTTGAATTCACCGCAAATAATATTAACCGTATGCCTGAGAAGGTCATCCATATCCAAAATGGATGTGACCATTTGGCCAACGCGTGCCGCGGTTTCAAGCAGACGATGCCTGCGCTCGAGCATGGCAAACATGCGCCCGTTCTGTTGAAGCAGGTGTTTGTTCTTTTCCAGCGCACTGCTCAACTGGCGGATTTTGCCTTCGAGGCGCTCCACCAATTCCTGTTGATAGGCCTGCAAATATTTTTCGGCATGTTCAAGTTTTTCAACTTTGCCTTGCAAGTATTCGTCCACAAGGTCGGCGAAACTGTCGTCGATCGGTTTGAGGATGAAGCCGACTGCACCAGCCGCCAAGGCACGTTCGCGCGCGCCATTGGACGTGTCACCTGAAATGATGACGATGGGCGTGCGTGGCAGCATTTTCTTGAGGCGGGTTGCCACTTCACTGCCAGACATTTGCGGAAGGTCATGATCGAGCAGGATCAAATTGGGCTGGGTTTCTTCGGCAAGCTGCAACCCATCCAGCGGATTAGCCGCTTCGAGCACCACATATTTATCGGCAAGCAAACGCCGCACCAGCGAACGGGATTCGTCGCTGTCTTCGATGTAAAGGACTTGCGGAAGTTTGCGCGGGTCGGACATGGGTGATAGTGAGTAGTGAAATGGTTGATAGTGGACGGTATACGGTCAGGTTGCTCGTTTGGTTTTGCGCGGATCTGCCATACGATGTTCTTCGAGGCGCTTCTGGACGATCTTACCCACCGCCTCAGCCGTGACTGGAGACTGCTCCATCACACGGACAAAGTCGGCACGCGGAATGATCAATGTTTCCACAGGCTGATGCCCTGCCCGGACGTTGGCAATCGCCTTGCCGCCGCGCATCAATTCGATGTCTCCAAAGAATTCATCTTTACCCAAACGAGAAAGGATGATCTCTTTACTGCGCGGTTTTTGCAGCACAGCTTCCACCTCTCCAGAACGGATCATGAAGAAATAATCCACATGGGTGTCACGCGAGAGGATGGTCTCATGCGGTTGGAAGATGCGCCGTTCGGCGATCTTCGTGAACTCCAGCATGTGACGGTGGCGCAGTTGCGGCAGGGAACGTGAAACCGTCTCGTCGATCAACTCACCATCAGAGAGGATGATATTGCGGTCGGTGCGCGAAGTGAGGGACGGGTCGTGTGTGACCATCACAATGGTTTTGCCTTGCGCCACAAAATGCTGAAACAAGCCGATGATGGTATCGGATGAGCGGGTATCAAGGTTGCCTGTCGGCTCGTCGGCGATGAGCAGGGGCGGGTCACATGCCATGGCGCGGGCAATCGCGGCGAGTTGCTGCTGTCCCGTGGAAACGAGCACGGGCAGTTTATTGGCGAATTTTTCCAAACCGACCAGTGTGAGCAATTCCATGGCACGGACGGGGCGTTCTTCAAAGTCGTACATGTCCACGTAATCCATCGGGAGCATGACGTTTTCGAGCAGGGTCAGCATCGGCAGAAGTTGAAAAAACTGAAAGACAATGCCGAGATTCTTTCCGCGCCATTTCGAGCGCGCACTTTCGCTCACGCCTGAGTAAATGTCGTTGTGGTTGACGATGACCTGTCCATCGCTGGGATGGTCGATGCCTGTGATCATGTTCAACAGGGTCGATTTTCCGCTGCCCGATTTGCCGACGATGGAGACAAATTCACCGCGGTTGATGGTCAGGTCTACGCCTTTGAGGACGGTGAATTCACCCGCCGCATTCGAGAAACGCTTGACGACGCGGCGCAGTTCGATGATCGATTCAGGGGTGACATCTGCCACATGGACAGGAGCAGATTTGAGTTGAGAGCGACGCGTTTTCATTTCCTGCGCCTCCGAATCGTGCGTTCAACTGTCAGCTTTTCCAGCGCGGAGTCATCCACCAATTCTCCATCCGCAATGGTAAGGCAGCGCGAGAAGCGGCTTGCCAAGCCCATTTCGTGCGTGACCATGATGATGGTTTTGTGGCGGTCACTGACGAGATGTTCAAAGACATCGAAGATGTGATCGGCTGTAACTGAGTCAAGACTGCCAGTCGGTTCGTCGGCGACGAGTATATCGGGGTCGTTCGCCAAAGCGCGGGCAATGGCAACGCGTTGCTGCTGTCCGCCTGAAATGAAGGATGGCAGTTTGTTGGCGTGCTCTTCGAGTTCCATCAGTTTGAGCAGTTCCAGCGCACGGTCACGCGCTTCACGCGGTTTGTAATTGCCTGCAAGGTCTATCGGTAGGGTGATATTTTCGACCAGCGTGAGCATGGGCAAAAGTTGAATAGATTGATACACCACACCCATTGTTTGTCCGCGCCAGAGCGAGAGCGCATCTTCATCAAGCTCGTGTACCGAAACCTGCTTGCCGCCCGAACGTATAATGACCTCACCCGTAGTGAGGTCATCCACGCCGTTGATCATGTTCAGCAGGGTCGATTTACCCGCGCCAGATTTTCCAACTACTCCCAAAAATTCACCCGTCTTTACAGACAGGTTGATATTCCTTAAAGCAGGAAAGTCCCCTGCCACAGTGGAGTAGGTTTTGTTAACATTTTTTAGTTCAACGATGAAATCAGTCATATTTTCGTATCTTCTCAATAAATCGTGGGAAGAGCAGTAAATAATTGAAAACACCCGGAACAAAGATAAACGGGTAAACTAACGCCAGCATGTTTGACGATATTGAACTGAACGCAATCCAGGAAGA
>Ga0116204_1001411_pt1 | contig 13471 bp, 10 predicted proteins | sample LakKivwa52mmetaG_FD_94481 | JGI IMG/M metagenome (GOLD analysis project Ga0116204, IMG submission 94481) | Anoxic lake water microbial communities from Lake Kivu, Rwanda to study Microbial Dark Matter (Phase II) - Lake Kivu water 52m metaG | ecosystem: Environmental > Aquatic > Freshwater > Lake...
CTCGAAACAGCGAGGCACCGAAATAAAATCTTCTAGACCATTTTAGGAGACGGCTATGAATCCCATCGAAATCAATCCGCTGATCATCCGTTTGACCTCCATCTTTCTTTCGAAAGAATCTGCCCCTAAAGCCGTCGAAGCTTCTTTGCTGTCGCTTTTTGAGGAATTGGAATTGTCTCAAGTTTGGTTTTCTTTCCATAGTTCCCAAACCCAACGCGAAATATTCGGTCATCCCATCAAGGATTTCGACACAATGACCAAAGACTTCATGGGTAAGAACCGTCCTGCCCAGGGGAGTTTTGCTTCGATTGAATCAAACGGAACTTATTGGCTGTTGTTTCCTTTGATTCACAACGGCATCCTTGCGTTTGCCAAGAATGGTCCCTATTGTACCTTCGGTCGAATTGATGAATTCTCCGTCTATTTGGGGCTGTTTGCCAACGGATTGATTGAATTCATCATGCGCGAACGGCTGGAAAAAGAATCTCGCGAAAAGACGTTGTTGCTTCAAAACATCATCAATTCCATTCCCGAGATGCTGGCCTTCAAGAACATGGACGAAAAATACGTGGTAGCGAACACGGTTGCCGACGAACGCTTCAAAGCCAAATTCGATACGATCGTCAACCATACCGTGGAAGAACTCTATCCGCCGCATGAAGTGCTTTTCATTCGTCAATTGGATCAAGAAGCGCTGGCAAGCTACACCCCGGTCCGCCATGAAATCGAAATGTTTACGGAGCGGGGATTCATCTATGTCGAAACCGCTCGGGTTTCGGTTCGAAATGACGATGGTCAACCGATCGGTGTGATTTCGTTGAGTCGGGACATCTCCGAAAAAAGAAAAACCGAAGAACAATTCAAGCGCTTCGTCTCGTTTCAAGACACGTTGATTAAGATCGCGACACATTTCATCAATGTCCCCGAATCTCAAACCGAATCGGCCATCAACGAAGCGTTGGCGATGGCCGGAAAACACATCGAAGCCGATCGCGTCTATGTCTTCGACTACGATCATGTCAAACGGATCATGAATAACACCTACGAATGGTGTTACGATGGAATTAGTCCCGAAATCGCGAATCTGCAAGGCGTACCGATGGATTTCTTTTTGGATGACTGGGTGAATCCGCATAAACGAGGTGAATCGGTGTACGTCTTTGATGTCTTTGCACTCGATCCCCTCAGTTCACTCTATCAGGTTTTGGTGCCCCAAGGCATCCAATCCATATTGACGATTCCTTTATCCTATCAAGGCAGACTGATGGGGTTCGTAGGTTTCGATGCCGTTCGGTCCAAGCGCGAATGGGGCGAACAAGAACGAAAACTGCTGGAAGTACTCGCGGGATTGATCGTCAACTTAAAAATCCGCGATGAGAAACAAATCGAACTCAAGATAGCCAGGGAGCAAGCTGAAACCGCCAGCCAGGCTAAGAGCGAATTCTTGGCCAATATGAGCCATGAGATTCGCACTCCGCTTTCGGGTATTTACAACGCGCTCTACTTGTTGTACAACACGTCGCTCAATACCGAACAGCAAGAATACATCGACATTGCCAATTCTTCCATCGAATCGCTGTCCTCCATCGTGAACAACATTCTCGATTTGGCGAAGATCGAATCCGGAAAAGTCGAGTTCAACTACAGCGCGTTCAACTTAGAGGAAGAACTCTACCAAATTGCCAAAATGCAAGAATACACCGCGGTCGAAAAAGGGTTGATGCTTTTGCTCGACTTCGATCCGAGGATTCCCGACGGTGTGATTCACGATCGCATGCGACTTCGTCAAATTCTGCTGAATCTGGTTCACAACGCCATCAAATACACCGAATTCGGGTTTGTCCAAATCAAATCCACGTTGATGGAAACCCTGAATCATCGAATTCGCGTTCGCTTTGACATCCGCGATACCGGTATCGGCATTCCGTCGCATATAATCCCCATCATCACCGAGAAATTTGTTCAAGGGGATTCCTCCGGAACCAAGAAGTATCCAGGAACGGGGCTCGGTCTTGCCATCGTCAAATCCTTGGTCAACCAGTTCGAAGGTTCGATGGAGATTGTATCCGAAGTTGGTAAGGGGAGTGAATTTTCTGTCATCCTCGATTTTGAAATCGATTCCGAGTTCAGGGCCATTGCATTCGACGGAGTGAAAGGAAAAACCATCCTTCGAGTGAATCCTATCCCGCAAACCGAGGATCACCCAAAACGATTTTTCGAATCATTGGGAATGATTGTGGTTGACGCTTATACTGCCCAACCGACCATTCCGGAGTTCATTGTGGACTATGTGATGGTGGAAGGATCGCTTCGCATGTACACTGTCAATTCGATCCGAGAGATCAAGCAGTTGTTTGGGACAAAACAAGCCAAGGTGATTTTGATTTCCACCGAACCCATCATCGCCATGTCGGGAACCGGCAAGGAAAAAGAGATCGATTTCCTCTTATCCATGCCGACAACGCGCCGGCGCATCTATCAAACACTCGTTCAAAGCGCGACGTTGAACAACAAGGAAGCCGCGATTCCCGATTCATGGAAAAGTACAGGCGACTATAATGGGATCCGTGTACTCGTCGTCGATGACAACCGCATCAATCGTCAGGCACTCGATTTGATCTTGCGGAAAGCCGGCTTCCATGTCGCCTTGGCGCAAAACGGATACGAGGCATTGGATATGGCAGTCAAGTTGGATTTTGACATCATTCTCATGGATATTCAGATGCCGGGCATCGACGGCTACGAAACGACGATCAAACTGCGAGCGATGGATCATCCAAACGCAAAGATTCCAATTGTTGCGGTGACCGCCAACGCGCTTTCGAGCGCCAAAGAACGGGCGCTCGAAGTTGGGATGAACGATTCGATCACCAAACCAATCAAACCCGACCAAATCTTTCAGTTGGTCGAAGGATTTATGTCGAACAAGCAGATAGCTCGTTCGAAGGCGGTTCACATCGCCATTCCCAAGAATCTGCAGGTTTTCAATTGGCCGGATTTCGAAAGCCGTTTCGACGGTGTCTTTGATTTGGCCAAACAAATCATCACCGCGTTTCGCGAAGATTATCGAAAAGACTTGAATAACATTCATGAAGCCGTCTCCAAAAGCGACTTCGAAGCGATTCGCAAATCGGCTCACTATTTTAAAGGTTCCGCCGCCTATGTCGGAGCTGAACGAGTGGTATGGCTTTGTCAGGAACTCATTAACCGCGCAAAAATGGGATTGCTCGAAGAAGTTCCGGCATATGCCAATTTGATTGACAAGGAAGTCAATGAATGGGTCACCGAATTGATCCAGTTGGAAAAGAAAGGGATTTTCTATGAAAATCTTAGTCGCTGAAGACAACCGCATCAATCGTATGATCTTGATGCAATACCTGCGCGCCATTCCTGGAAGTCAATGCTTCGAAGTTGACGACGGTGAAAAAGCACTTCGAATCTGGGAAGCGGAATCTCCCGAGATCCTCATCACCGACATCGAAATGCCAACAATGGATGGAATTTCGTTGATCAGCGAGATCCGCGCCCGCGAAACGGACACCTACACGTATATCATTGTGTTGACCGTGCACGACGATTTCGAGTGTTTGGGGAAATCGTTTGATGCCGGAGCGGATGATTTTTTGCCAAAGCCGTTTCAACAAAGGGAACTGCTCTACCGCATTCATGCGGGGGAACGACTGCTCTCGTTGTTTCAAAAGCAGTTCATCGTGTATGCGCTGGCTCATTTGACCGAAGTCAGAGACATGGAAAGCGGAAAACACATCGAGCGGATCAGCGCATATTCGAAAGTGATCGCAACGTCGCTTCGAACGTTGCCCGAATTCTCATTTGTAATCAATCGTCGTTTTTTGGACAATTTGGAAATCGCGAGCGTACTTCACGACATCGGGAAAGTCGGCATCGATGATCAGATTCTGAGAAAAAACGCTCGATTGTCGGACCATGAGTGGTCGATCATGAAGACGCATACGCTGATTGGGCAATCGACCATCGAAAACATTCTATCAAAGTACCCCAAGGCACAATTTCTAAAATTCGCGGCAGAAGTCGCAAGGTGGCATCATGAATGGTTCGACGGTTCTGGATATCCCGATGGTTTATCTGGTCGAGCGATCCCACTAGCAGCACGCATTGTCGCGCTAGCAGATGTTTATGATGCGCTCATCAACGAACGAGTATACAAACCAGCTTTCTCGTTTGACGAAGCGCGCGACATCATCGTCAAGGAATCTGGAACCCACTTCGATCCATTGATCGTGCAAGTATTCTTGGAACAAGAAGAAACGTTCCGCCATATCGCTAGAAACTACGCCAATCCAATCAATTCGGATGCGAGTCGGTCAAACTAAGGAGGAAAATATGAATAGCAACGTTTTGTTAATCGAAGACAACCACGCCATCAATCAAGTATTGAGCGAGGTGATGACTCGCGAAGGGTTCACGGTCTTTTCCACCTATGACGGAACCTCCGGAATCCAGACGTTCCACAAAGAGCATATCGAAATCGTCGTCCTGGATTTAATGCTTCCCGATATGGACGGCGAACAAGTGCTACATGAAATTCGCATCAAAGAGGATATACCCGTATTGATCGTGTCCGCCAAGGACACCGACGTCGACAAAGCCATCCATCTGGGACTCGGGGCCGACGACTACCTCGCCAAACCGTTCTCGATGATCGAACTGATTGCCCGCATCAAAGCGTTACTTCGTCGTGCTTCGCAATCCAAGGGAGTATCACAGGCTTTTCGTCGCATTGGGAAAGTGATGTTCCATCTCAAGAATTTCGAAGTCACGAAAGACGGACAGCGCATTCCGCTTACCCTCAAGGAAGCCAAGATCATCGAATTGCTTCTGACCCATCCGAACACGACCTTCTCGAAGAAGGAGATCTACGAGGCCGTCTGGAAAGAGGAATACTACCACGACGACAACGTGATGAACGTCCACATCCGCCGCATCCGCGAGAAGATCGAAACCGATCCGTCTGATCCGCAGATCATCCGCACCGTCTGGGGAGTGGGGTACCGATACGAGGATCCGACCGTCCTCGCCGAACCCCAAGTCACGAATTCCTAAGCGAAAGATAAGGATTTCGAAAGGCGATTTTCCCCTCGAAATTGATACAATAAATACAGTTCCACCCCATGCGAACCCCCCGTCGCAGATGATTGGAACCAAAACCGGCAGCCGCCGGTTTTCTTTTTTTTGGGTGTTCGGACACGCCCGAATCGACTTGAAAAGAGACCTTGGAAGGATGGAATCGATGCCTTCTCGAACGGGATGAAAATCGCTTCGAAATCGATCGAAAAAGGCGCAAACCCCTTGCGTTTTCGAAGGAAAAAGCGTACGATGAAAGTGATGGATCATGAACTCGTTTGCTCGCCAAACCCGAAGTCAAACCGACACCGAAGCCCGTCAAGAAGTAACCCGCCGCCCTTGAACCCAAAAAGACGTCCGTTGAGAAACGGACGTCTTTCTTTTCAAAGATCAAAAAAACGCCCCGATCGGGGCGTTTTCGGTCATTTCAGAGTCGTGATCCATCCCTGCGGCGCGACGACGTCGCCGAACTGGATGCCGACCAAGGTCTCGTAGATCTTCTTCGTCCACGGTCCGACCTTTTGCGGATCACCGAAAGCGTAGGTCTTGCCCTCGTATTCGATGCTTCCGATCGGCGTGACGATTGCCGCCGTGCCGCAGGTCGCGGCTTCGGCGAGGTTCTTCAAATCCTCGATTCCAATCGTCGTTTCGAGGACGGGAAGACCGAGCAGATCTTTCGCGATCACGAGCAGGGACAGCTTCGTGATCGAAGGCAGGATCGAAGCCGATTTTGGGGTCACGAAGACCCCTTCTTTGGTGATTCCGAAGAAGTTGGCGGCGCCGCCTTCGTCGATCGCCGTGTGCGTCGCGGGGTCGAGGTAGATGCAGTCGGCGAAGCCCCGTTTCTTGGCGAGCGCGTTGGGATACATGCTCGCGGCGTAGTTTCCGCCGACCTTGACGTCGCCGGTGCCCCGGGGCGCCGCGCGGTCATAGTCGGAGATCAGGAATTTCGCCGGCGTGAGACCGCTTTTGAAGAACAATCCGACGGGCATGCAGACGACGCCGAAGAGGTATTCCTTAGAAGGCGCCAGCACCAAATTGGGTCCGATGCCGATCATGTAGGGCCGGACGTAGAGCGTCGCTTTGGTTTTGTAGGGGGGAACGAACTCGCTGTTGAGTTCGACGGTCTTCTTGACGGCTTCGAGGAAGAACTCGACGGGCACGGGAGGCATCATGATCCGTTCGCACGAATGTTGGAAGCGTTTCGCGTTTTCCTCGGGGCGGAACAGATTGACGTGGCCTTCCTTGGTCCGGTAGGCCTTCATGCCTTCGAACGCCTGCTGTCCGTACTGGATGCCGGTGGAAAGGACCGAGACGTCGATCGTGTCGTCGGTCTGGAACCTGCCGTCGTCCCAACGTCCGTCCTTGTACCTTGCGACGAAGTTGACGTTGGTGCGGACGTATTGGAACGTGAGGTCGGAAAAATCAATGAGGGGGGTCGGGGCTTTGATCATGTACGGTCTCCTGGGGGTTGGGTCGTGGATTCCAGATCGAGGCTCATCGTCAGCGAATCGAAGTACACGCCGTCGATCAGGAACTCCTTGTGGATCTTGCCGGTATGGAAGAAGCCGAATTTCTCGTAGAGATGGATCGCCGGGACGTTGTCCTCGCGAACCCGCAAACTGACGACGCGGATGTCGGGGTGGGCTTTCGCAAACTCGAGGAGTTTCTCGATCATCTTCGTCGCGACGCCTTTGTTCCAACAGGATTTGAGAACGGAAATACCCAGCTGCGCGTTGTGCTTCATCCGCGCCCGGCCGGGGCAGGAGATGTTGCCGGCGGAGACGATCTTGCCGTCGATCAGGCCGGCGATCATGCAGGAATCGGGATTGGTCTTCATCGCTTCGAGGAGGGCGGATTCCTGTTCCAAACTGTAGGGAAGCCCTTCGGAACCGAAGGTGAGGTTTCCCGTTTCGCCGCCGACTTGCTTCAAATACGCGAGCATGGCCTCGGCGTCCGATCCTTCCAAACGGCGGATCGTCAGCCATTCGCCGGTTTTCAATTGACAAAGGGACATCGTATCACCTCTCTTTTAGTGTATCGCAAACATGCGTCGTTTTCAAAGCATTTCGTCGCATTCAGACAGAAGAAAAGACGGAAACCCTGAAAAGGCATTCCGTCCATGATTATCAATCCAATCAAGGTTTATTGATTGGATGATCGAAGGAGTCGCTCTACCCATTGGACTAGTTGCTCATAGGTCATTTCGCCGTTGGGGATGGAAAAACCGACTCGGACGACTTCTTCGTTGGTGGGGCGGGATACCACATCGTTCATGCGCAATGTCAATGCGAGAAGATGATTGCTATTCGCTTGTTCCCATCCACAAAAGGATGGTTTTGAATCATTGCATATCCCGTCCAACAGGCTTTCTCGATGACGGTTGGGTATAGGTCGATTCCATCGAACGTATGATGAGCGCCAAGTAGGGCAGACTCCGCAATCCTTGGCTCAAGACTCCATGCGTGCCGCCAGATCTTTCGATCAAGCGATGATGGATGGTCGGAACCACATCCAAGTCAAGAATCATTTCGCCAATTCCTTGTAGGCCGTATCGTATTCCTCCATGATTTGTTCCGAGATGTAAAGCGTCTTGAGCTTTTCGTACTCACGAATAAATTCATCTCCCATTTTGGCAATGTCGAACAATACATAGGTTGGCCGATTGCGTTTGAAAATGACAACATCTCCATATTGGTGGGCAGCTTGCGTCACCTTCGTGAAGTTTTGATTTGCATCCGTCACACTGACGATCCGTTTCGTGGATATGATCATGATGTCACCTCGATTCTTGCTTTCATATTGTCATAAAATAGGTAGAAAAGATACTATAATTATTCTAATATCTCCAAAATGCAATGATTATCTGCTGGACATAAGCCGATTCAAACAACAAATTTGTTGTTTTCACGGGATTCTTGAACGCTCAGAAAGTCGTACGTTTCAAAGGTCGTTGGGGGTGTGATATAATGAAGTCAAATGTGGATGGAGGAACCCAAATGCATACGCCCAATCCGAATCGATACGATCAACTCCCCTACAAAGCCGTCAGTTTCAATACCGGACTCAAACTGCCGCCGATCGCGCTTGGCTTTTGGCACAACTTCGGATTCGAACGCCCGTTCGAAGACGTCCGCGAAACGGTTCTGACCGCGTTCGATCACGGCATCACCCATTTCGACCTGGCCAACAATTACGGCCGACCGGCCGGTTCGGCCGAAATCAATCTTGGCAGGATCCTCAGGGAAGACCTCCTGGCTTACCGCGACGAGTTGGTGATCTCGACGAAAGCGGGCTTCGACATGTGGGAAGGTCCCTATGGCCGCGGCGGCAGCCGCAAGTATCTGATCTCCTCCCTCGACCAATCGCTGGCGCGACTAGGAATCCCCTATGTCGACGTTTTTTACCACCATGTCCACGACGCTTCCACACCGCTCGAAGAGACGATGCAGGCATTGGCGGACATCCGACATTCCGGCAAGGCGCTGTATGTCGGACTGTCCAATTATCCCAAGGACAAACTCGAAGAAGCGATCGTCCTCTTAAAAGCCAAAGGCGTCGCGCCGATCCTCTATCAGCCGCATTTTTCGCTTCTGGATCGCGGCGTGAAGGACGACGGTCAAATCGAGCTTTGTCTCCGGGAAGGCGTCGGCGTCATCCCCTATTCGATCTTCAACCAAGGGTTGCTCACGACCCGGTATCTCGAATCCATCCCCGAAGACTCGCGGATGGCCGATCCCAACAATCCGTTCTTGAGCGAGCGGGTGCTCTCGTCCGCGATGAAGAAGAAACTGATGGCGATCTCCGCCTACGCCGCTTCAATTGACCGCTCGATCACCGAAATCGCGCTGCACTATGTGACGGGCGAACAAGGCGTCGCCTGTGCGCTCGTCGGCGTGTCGCGCACGTCGCAATTGACAGAACTGCTCGAACTCGCCAAGAAGCCGCCGCTCTCCGACCTCGAACGCCAAACCCTCGAAGCCATCGCCAAGGAGTGAAACCATGACCGAACTGTTCTATAATGCCAAGTTCTTCATCGGCGAAGCGTTCGCCGAAGCCATCCTCGTCGAGGATGGCCGTTTTGTCTTCGTCGGGACGCTCGAAGAAGCCAGAAAACGCCATACGGGAAGTCATGAAGTCAATCTTCACAAGACCCTCGTCCTGCCCGGTTTCAACGACTCCCACATGCACCTGTTCGGTTCGGCGTTCGTGAAGGAACAACTCTCCTTGAACGATACGAAAAGCGTCGAGGACGTGCTAAATCGCCTGAAGGGACGGCTCCTTTCGCTTTCCTTCGATGCGCCGTTTCTCTCCGCCCGCGGATTCAACCAGAACAACTTTTCGGACAAGCGCATGCCCACGCGTCAAGAACTCGATGCCGTGTCGGCTTCCCTGCCGATCGTCGTCACCCGCGTCTGCGGCCACATCGCGATCGCCAACAGCGCGGCGCTTTCCTTGTCGGGAATCGACGCTTCGAGTCGCGTCGAGGGCGGAACGATCGATGTCGAAACGGGTTTGTTGACGGAGAAGGCGTTGGGGTTGTTGTTCACGGCCGACTTGAAGCCGACCAAGGAGGATGTCAAGCGGCTCGTCAAGAACGGAGTTCAAGACGCCATCGCCGTCGGCGTCACGACTCTTCAGACCGACGATCTGATGCATGCGTTTCCCTACGACTACGAGAAGATGATCGAAGTCTACCGCGAGTTGGACGAAGCCGGCGAACTGCCGATCCGTTTGCGCCTGCAAAGCCAATTGCCGCGCATCGATTTGTTGAAAGACTACATCGCCAAAGGCTATCCCAACAAGGTTTACAGCGACCGTTTGAAGATGGGACCGCTCAAGATCCTGACCGACGGGACGCTTGGCGCCAGGACCGCCGCGATGATCGAACCCTATAGCGACGATCCTTCCGAGAAAGGGATCCTCACCTATACGAACGAGGAACTCTACCTTCTCGTGAAGACGGCGCATCACGCCGGCATGTCGATCGCGATGCACGCGATCGGCGATGCCGCGATGACGCAGATTCTGGACGCCTACGAGCGCGTTTTGAAGGAAGAACCGCGCGACGACCACCGTCACTGCATCATCCACTGCCAGATCACTTCCGAAGCCATCCTCGATCGGATGGCAAAAATGGACGTCTACGCGGCAGTTCAGCCGATCTTCATCGACGCCGACATGGAGATCGTCTACGACCGCGTCGGCAAACACCGCGCCGATACAAGCTATGCGTGGAAAAGCATGGTCGACAAAGGCATCCACGTCGCCTTCGGCACCGACGCGCCGGTCGAAGACGTCAATCCGATCGAAAACATCCGCGCCGCCGTGACCAGAACCAACCGCGCCGGCCATGTTTATCTTCCCGAACAGGCCGTCAGCGTCGCCGACGCGATCAAAGCCTATACGACGGCTTCCGCCAAACAAACCCGCGACGAACACGAACTGGGCAAGATCGAAGTCGGATATCATGCGGACTTCACGGTCTGGAACCGCAGCCAGTTCGTCCACATGAAGACCGATCATCTGCCCAAACATGCTTTGGCGACCTATGTCGGCGGAACGCTCGTTTTTGCCCGTAAGGACCACGCATGAACGACTGGAAGAATTGGGATGTCCATGTGCTATTGTCCTTTTCGAACACGAAGCTGCGCGATGTCTATGAGGATCTGAATGCTTTGTGCGAGGATCTGGAAATCGACCGCTTCGAACTCGAAGAGACGTTGTCGCAAATCGGATATACGTATGCAATCGATCAGAACCGCTTTGTCTTAGGAGACTAGAAAGGAAGGCCCATTATGGCCGGATGGGAAGACTGGGAACGCCTGATTCAAAAAGAACTGAGGCAGCGCCGTGAAGAAGGCTTTGCGGTCGACGACCGCTTTGAGGGCGTGGATGTGAAAAATCTCGGATATCCCCTGGCCGTTGCCGCCCTTTGGGCACGGTTTGAGGCTTTGCCCAAGAAAACGGAGTATCCGTTCATCGAGCCCGACGACCTCGAATCGATCCTCCCCGAGGATACGATTGGGCTATTTTCCCAGAGAACGATTCCGTTCGAACGCTTTCACGGCGCATTGCTCGGTCGCGTGATTGGCTGCGTGCTCGGCAAGCCGCTTGAAGTCGGGCCCTATTTCTGGGAGTCGACAAAGGACAACCCCGGATGGAAGAACGTGCGCAAATGGTTTTCCGGCGCGGACCAATACCCGATTCGCGACTACGCGCCTTCCAAGTCGCGGGCTTCCTCGGAAGGACTGTATCTCGGATGCGAGAAGAGTCAGAAAGAGCATCTTCGTTTCGTGGAAAGCGACGACGACATCCGCTACACGATTCTGTCGCTCGAACTCTTGGAAACCAAAGGCTGGGACTTCACGGCCTACGATGTTGGGAAGCTATGGCACCGGCTGCTTCCGTATCAACTCTTGTGCACCGCGGAAACGCAGGCGTATCTTAACTTCGCGCAGGTGACCAACCACATCAATCCGGACAATCAGCCGTTCACAAACGAAGCGGCCGATTACGTGAGAACGTATTGGAATCCGTATCGGGAATGGATCGGCGCGCAAATCCGCATCGACGGCTATGCCTACGCCGCCGCGGGGGATCCGATTTTCGCCGCGCGGCTCGCCTACCGCGACGCCTCCTTCTCGCATGTCAAGAACGGCGTGTACGCCGCGATGTTCTTTTCTGCGCTGATTGCCCAGGCGTTCGTGGAGAAGGATGTCTTGCGCTGCGTGCAAACAGCCCTCGGCGTCGTGCCCAAAACATCCAGACTGTATCGCTACCTTCAAAGAACGATCGATCTGGCCACACGGATCGATGACCTGGAGGCCTTGATGGAAGGCGTGTGGGATTATCTCCTGGACTACGATCCGGCGCATTCCATCAACAATGCTTGCATCTGCGTCGCTTCGATCCTCTACGGGAATGGTGATTTCACGACCTCGGTCGGCACCGCCGTGGCGTTCGGTCTGGACACCGATTGCAACGGCGCCACCGTCGGCTCGTTCGTCGGGGCGCTCGTCGGCGAAACAGGCATCGCCGATCATTGGAAAGAACCGTTGCACGACACGATTTTGTCGGAGATCGCCTCGTATCATCCCGTTTCGATCCGGGAACTCGCGGTCCGCTACCACCGGCTCTGTGGCCAAAGGATCGAAGCCAATGCCCGATGAAGTTTTCCCAAATCGACGAAAACGGACGCGAGAGCGTCCTTTTTTATCAAATTTTGGGTCTAATTGAGCCTTTTTTTGGAAAATTCCTTGAATGTTGTCCGTTTTGGCGTTAGGATGGACCTGAAGACATACGGCTTAAAAGGAGGTTGTTATGAAAGATTCGCCACGCGAGGAAGCGCGCAAGCGTTCCGACGAATTGAAAGGACGAATCGAGGATTACCTTGATTTCAAAGCGCAAGAACGACAAAAGAGCACCCATGATGAGAGCATCATCGCTCGCAAGGAAGCCATTCTGAAACACTTTGGCGCCACGGACGTGCAGTGGAACGATTGGCGTTGGCAGCTCAAACACCGGATTGTGTCCGCCAAAGAGTTGGCCTTGTTTTTGCATCCGGGCAAAGCCGAAATGGCCGTCTGGCAAACGTGCGAAACGATTTTCCGGTTCGCCGTCAGTCCGTATTACCTGAGTCTTCTGGATTGGGAGGATCGACACGATCCGCTCACGCTCCAGGCGATTCCGCTATCCGCCGAACTGAGCGATCAAGTCCATTCGCTCGATCCGATGAACGAACGGGGGATGAACCCGGCCGGATGCATCACCAGACGGTATCCGGACCGGTTGATCTTGAACGTCACCAACGAATGTGCGATGTACTGCCGGCATTGTCAGCGAAGACGCAACATCGGTCAAGCCGACGTGTCCGCAAGCGATGCCTTGATCGAAGACTCGATTGCCTACGTGAAGGAACATCCCGAGATCCGCGACGTGCTCGTGACCGGCGGCGATCCGCTCACGATGAGCGACGCCTGGATCGAGTCGATCCTGGCAAGGCTGCGCGCCATTTCCACCGTCGAGATCATCCGCATCGGCACAAGAACGCCGGTGACGATGCCGATGCGGATCACCAAGGAACTTTGCGCCATGATCGCCAAATACCATCCCGTCTACGTCAACACCCAGTTCAACCATCCCCGCGAAGTCACCAAGGAAGCCATGCAGGCATGCGCCAGGCTCGCGGATCACGGCATCGTCCTGGGCAACCAATCGGTGCTCTTAAACGGTGTGAACAACTATTCTTTGACGATGCGGCTGTTGAATCAGAACCTGCTTGCGGCCCGCGTCCGCCCTTACTATCTTTTCCATGCGAAGACGGTCCGCGGCACGACCCATTTCCAGACGTCCGTCGACGACGGAC